>Ga0222715_10004450_pt1 | contig 12135 bp, 11 predicted proteins | sample C33_9DmetaG_FD_165056 | JGI IMG/M metagenome (GOLD analysis project Ga0222715, IMG submission 165056) | Estuarine water microbial communities from San Francisco Bay, California, United States - C33_9D | ecosystem: Environmental > Aquatic > Marine > Unclassified | place: USA: California...
CTGTCACTCGCCATGTTATCTTCGTCAATAACAGGATTAGCTGGATTTGTATAAACTGAACCGACATAAACAGATACAGTAGTGTCACCAGAGTTAATTGTGCCACTGTCAAAGGTAAAGGTTACAGTTGTGTCAGGAGAGGAATATGATGATGTTGCGATCTTACCAAAGATAGTTCCAGTGTTGCTACCAACTACTTTAACTCTACGACCTACATGGTAAGTAGAAGAAATGTCAGAAGCTACAGTTATGCTTGTAGCAGAGGCTCTAGTAAAGGTCGTTGTACCATCGCCATCACCTAATAAAAACCATTCTTTGTCGTTCCATACGGATCGGACATCTTTTAGCTGTTCTCTAATAGCGTTATTAACGTCAGAGGGTGACATTCCCTCAGAGATATTAACTCCATTAATCGCTGTATTACTACTAGCTGTTGTACTGTAACTTGATACTGTCATTTTTTACTCCTAATTTTTTTGAATACTTTGTTCAAAATTTTGATAATCACCTAGAGGAACTCCTGATAAATTTCTGTATATTTTTCTAATTTGATTTATTGGAAAAGAATTACCTGATTCATTAATACGACCTATAGTTTCTTTAGATGGAAAATAAGGAAGGTATTTTCCTGATAAATACATTCCAACATCATTTTTACTTATATTATTTTCTAACAAAATTTTTGCTACCTCTGTTTTTCCTAATCCTAACTCAAACGCACTTTGTATAAGTGTATTCATTTCTGTCCAATTTTGATACCTTGCTTTTTCTGCTGTAATATATGCGTTTATATATTCTTCTTCTGTAACTACATTCTGATTGTTTGATATTTTACGAAATATCTTTTCAGCATTGTTTACATTTTGGTTATGTTCAGGGATTTTAAAATTAAACGCTTCTTTAATGTTAATTTCAGAAACTCTGAGACCTCCAAAGTTAGCTAACAATTCTATTTTTGGATCATATTCTTTACCATAAGGTTCAACAATACCATTAAATGATTTGTATAGTTTTTCTAGTTGGTCATAACCAGCAGGAACAAAAGCATCTAGTACATGAAGGAACATAGCATTAAGCTGATCTCCAACTGGTAATTCAGGGTTATAAACTTGTCTGCCATTAGATTGTTTGTTCCTTGTTATGTCTAATATTTTAGATGTTAGGATAGATTCATCTAAAAAATATCTAGCAAATTCTTGTATACTCGCAATACCTGATTGAATAATAACATCATCTAAGGTTTTATTATCTCTTTTACCATTATACCATTCATTAACCGCTGTTCTAATTGGTCTATGTAAAATGTCATACGGAAACGTATAACTAGAATCGACATATTGTATATTTTCAGGATCATCATTTAATACAGTAATATTAGAATCTTGACTCCATGAAGGAACAAATGCTTTAATTGCTTTTACTATATCTTCTGTATAACCTCTTGCATTGTTATAAGTTTCATTTGCAACTTTTAATCCAAATCCACCTATAACTATATTACCAGCCAATCTTTTTGCACCTCTTGTTTTAATAACACTATTGGCTGTGCCTAATTCCTTCATTCCTTGTTTAACAGAAAACACAGTATTTCTTAATATTTCTGCTGGGAAAGATACAAAGTTACCAATAGGCAATCTTCTTAAATATTTTATTGCTGGTGGAACTTTATCATAAGTAGGCATAGTGTTTGTTACAATTTCACTAGCTTGTTTTTTTAATTGTTTTAATTTAACAGGGTTTAAAACCATGTCAGGATAAGCTCTTTTAAGAGTTGCTAGTTCCTTTTCATAAACAATAATCTTAAAAAGATCATCAACACCCATGTAAACATTTTGTAAAAAATCTAGGGGTTTTTTTGCGTTTTTAAAAACTATATTGTTAGTTATCTTATCAACAAATCCTGACATTGAATTTGCCATTTCAACATCTTTAAACACACCTTTAAGTTCGTTCATTTTAACACTTGTACGAACAACGCCTAAATCTAAATATTCTTGATATTTTAAATTTAATACCTCATCTGACATTTTTCCTATGTCATTAGCTACAGTTTTAAATGCAGACCAACCTGTTTTACTAAAAGGATTGACACCATTAAACATAGCCATCAATATTCCACCTTGTAAGTTTCTTAATTGTGTTACATGGTTTAGAACTGTTTTAGAATATTGACTGACACCTTTACCAAATAAAAACACTTTGTAAGGCAACAAAATATTACTAATAGAAGTTTCATCTATAGATTTTAAAAGTTTAGCTATTTCAGGGCTTGTGTGATAGCCTTTTAGTGGATTGTATTTATTCCCTACAATTTCAGTAGCAAACCTACCTGTGGGTTTTTGATAGATATACTTATTAAAACCATTTTCTTTAATTCTATTGAGGTACTTATCAGTCTCTACCCATTTAGTTAAATCATCAATGGTGTTAATTAAATTTTCTAAAGGGTTTTTTACTTCTCCTAGTAGAGCTTTAATCTCAGGAGCTATGTCTTTTTTCTTTAAGAATAACGATTGTGATTGTTTGGGTAAAGATTCTACAGTTGAAGCGAAGTTTGTGTTATCACCTTTGTCTAATATTTTATTAATGACACCATTAACTTCAGCGTTAGTCAGTGAAGGATCTTGTTTTTGTATGTAATCAAAAGCGTTTTGTCTAATTTGTTTATTTGGATTAAAACCACCTCTGTATAATTTATAACTTTGTCTAACATAAGAACCAACATTTTTCTCAATAATTTCTTTTATATTTTTTCCTAAACTTTTGCTTTCTATTAATTGTTTACTTAAATCATCAATTAAAGTTCTGGCTTTTGCGACTGGCTGTCTAAGAGATTCATCTAAAGTATTAATTGATTTCTTACCTATTAATACTTCTTGTATGTCGTCAAATATTTTTGTTTTAAATTGTTTTTTATTTTCAAACTTTACATTAAACTTATTTGGATCAAACTTTTTAGCTATCTTATTTACTTGTCTCTCAATTTGTTTTGCAGTTGATACAGCTCTATGATTGTTGCCTCTAATTTTACCTTGATATAATTCATACAACTTTTGCATTTGAGGGGTTTTTCTTCCCCTTGTTCTAAAAGGTGCAAGTATAAATTTGTCTACATTACTTAAAATACTGCTTTCGCTAAACTGTAATAAGTTTTTAACATCATCAGGCTTTCCAAGTTTTATAGTGTTGTCCTTAAACCTTGACTTCATTACATTGTCATCAAAGTATTTAAAGTTTACTCTTTTATCGCTTAAAACCTTATCGACATTTTGTTCTAATTTATTGATAATTGTATCTGCTTTTACAATACCTTCGTCAAACTTTTTATTTAGTTCGTTTTTTATTTTGTTTTTATTAGGACTGTTTTTAAAAGTAGTATCAACGTATTCATTTATGGCTTTTTTTCCTAATGTATCGTATTGTTTAACTTGATTTTTTGTATATCCCCACGATCTTAAACTAGCACCAGTAGTGGACATTTGCTGTGGTAATGTTGATTCAAACAATGCAATTAAATCTCTTTGTGTTCTAGCACCATCTGCTTTATCGCCTGTAATATTTGTTACAGTATCACCTACAACACCAGCTCCACCATAAATTGCTGATTGTATTGTTCGTAATGTACCATCTAGTATGTCACTAGCTCCCATTACAATCGGATTATCTACAAATTTTTTAAAAAAAGGATTTTCTATTTCTTCTACAGTTTTTTTATTAATACCTAATTCTTCACTCCAAATGTAATCCATTGTTCTGCTTGTAAGTGACCAATCAGATTTTTTATCATCAAAAGGATTAAAACTACCCTTATCATAATAACCATCTTCTATAGGCAGATTAGGTATATATTTTTTTTTATAGTTTACATTGTCGTAACTATTATCACCTTGCATCGGCACTTCAGGAATAACCTCATTGGTTATTTGATCTACAGGCAAACCATAGTATGCAGAGGCATCTTCTATAGAATCAAAATCAGGTATAAACCTAACATCAAAACCACCACTTGATTCAAAATCGGGGTGTTGATTTATGTATTCAATATTAAGCTGTGAAGGTTGTTGATTAGTCTTGTTTTCAAATTGAGTATTTGTACCAGTTTGATTTTTAAAATCATCAAAAGATAGTGTTTCTTGCTTTTCTTGATTAAAACTATCTACAGTATTTTGGTTTTTAAAACTTTCAAAAGACAAAACATTGTTACTGCTTTGTTGCACATTTTTGTTTTTGCTAAATTCGTCAAAACTTAATAACTGTGTCATTATTGAGGTGGTACTGGTTTAGTGACTTGAATATAGTTTGTTCCATCAAATACAGCTAATATTCCATCGTTGTTATAATAATAAGTTCCTTTTTCTGCATCATCTGCGTTATTTGGTAATGGTTTTGCACTACTTAAATTCCAAGCATAATTTGCTTCTGCTGTTAAGTAGCCTAAATCATCAGGTCTAGCTGGGTTATTTTTAGCGTCTGCAATCCATGTTTTAACGAAATCCTCTTGTGATTCACCTTTGCTTGACTCTAAGAACAATATAGCTTTTGACTCATCTCCATCAAAAAGTTGTTTAGCTACATATTGATAATTTTGAATAGTTGCTGTTGTTCCATCAGTTCCTAAAATATCTTCTAAACCTTTGTCTAATTTATCCTTATCAATAATATTATTATTAAAATCTTGTACTAATTGACCGATTTCTGATTTAGCATCAGGGTTGTCTTTTTCCCAAGTAAACTTTTCTTTTTCAAAACTGAACATATTTTCTTGAAGATCAAATTTATCTTCTTCAAGATCCATTTTTCGTTCATCTATTTCAATGCTACTATCTATTTGTCCACCTTGTTTTCCTTGAAGTTCAATAGTTGATTCTGTTCTATCTTCTTCAAGGTCTAAACTTCTATCAGTTTGACCTATTTGCCTATCTTTTTGATCTTGTTCTACAAATAGGTTTTGAATATCTGCAAATGTAGAAATGGTATTTAATTCATTAGCATCTCTCATCATAGCACGATCTTGTGCGTTCTGCATAGCAACACCTAACGACTGACCAAAACTTTGAGGCATAGTAGAGTAACCTGATTGTGCTAGTAATCCTGTAGCGATGTCTTGAGCCATTGGACTATTAACAAAATTTAATAATCCTGTTTGTTTTGGTTGGTTATATTTTTGAATAATAGGTTGTATTCTACTTTGTAATAAACCATCTATAATTTGATTTCTTACATTCATTAATCTACTCATTAAAAGAACCCTCCTAATAATCCACCACCGATTGCTCCAAAGAGAGGATTACCAAACATAGAGTTACCACCTATTTGACTTGCAATATTAGCACCTGTTAATGCACCACCTAGTAATCCAGCACCTGTATTTCTAAAAACAGGTTGTGTTGATACTGTTTGTGTCGGTACTGGTGAACCTAATGCACCTAAGTATTGGTTTAATTTAATAAATGGTTTTTGTTGTTCGTAATCAAAACGAGCAATAGCGTCTTGTAATCTTGTTTGTTCAATAGCTTCTCTGTCTGCACCTACTTGTGCTAGTCTTGATACATCATTGTAATCCATTTCACCTAGTTGTGGTGCTGTCGTCATTGTTTGGGCTTGTAATGCTCTTTCACGATTATACTGATCTCCATAAACTTGATTTGCTAATCTTCCTAACGAGTCTGATAGTATTTCTTGGTTTGCACCTGATCCTAGACGACCTGCTTTACTAAACTGTGATTGTACTTTTGATGTAACATCACCAGCCATTTGATTAAATAAACCTTGTGTATATGGATTAGATGTAGGAGATAAGAAATCTCCAGCTAATGTTTGTTGAGCAAGGTTTTGTGATTGGCTTAATAGAGGATTACCTGCAATAGCTCTCGCACTTGCTAAATCTAATGCTGTTCTTGTTTCAGCCGATGGATCAATGTAAGTATTATTAGGAAAAAAGTTTGGTGTATCAGCTTCAAATAAATCTTGTCCATAATTAATTGCCTGTTCTAAGTATGGTCTAATAAACTCTGATGGTTCAGCAGATGATGTAGTTGTTACGTTTTGTGGTGATGATCCTTTTGACATTTTATATTTCCTTATTTAGTAAGTATGCTTTAACACTAAATCCTTTCAGTTTTCTTACCCAGCCTTTGCGACCTGCAACTTCTAGGTGTGTGCAATTTTCTTTCTTTGCAAATTTTTCTATAACTTCTTGTATTCTTTCTAACCAATTTTCTAAGTTTGTGCCTCCAGCTAAAAAGTATCTTAATACCTTTGACTGAGGATATTGTGCTATTTCGGTCACAACAGCACTTTCTACTTTATTGTCGTTCCAACTAATAAATAGTTGCATACGATCATTAGCAAGACCATACAAAATATCTTTTATCGTGTATGTTTCGTCTAATGCTTTTTCTATTAAAGGAGCTACTTGACTCCAAATAAATTCAACATCTTCGCTTGGAACTCTAGTAACTACGTTATCCAATGATAACATACTTAAATGTTCTTGTGCTACTTCCTGATCCATGATTGAGGGTAGCACTTCCATCGCCTATATTGGTAAAATGTATATGAGCAGTTGATGCGTTATTTGTTGTAGGCATTAACAATATAACACTATTACCACCTATTCTAGCATCAGACAATGTTGTTGTTGTACTAGAGTTAGTTAAAGTAATTTCACCTGTACTATTCAGTTTACCATTAATGGTGTTGTTTAACGATGTTGAAACTAATCGTAAGTGTTGTCCTGTATCAGGTATTGATAAAGGAACTGTAGGAAATTGATTATCTGCCACCTTCAGGTCTCGCTTCTATATCTACACCAGACATGGTGTTAAAGTTTCCTGTTACTTTTACCCTAATGCGATGATATCGAGATGTACTCCGTAAAGGACAAGTGCCAGTATCATTAGTGCTAACAGCATCGCCAGTTGTTGTGGTGTCAAGTTGTGATTGCCTCGTAATTGGTGTGATAGTAACAGATGTATTGGTTGTTCCGTCTACTATTGGTCTGCAATTAATTAATGTTGATCTTTTTCCTTTTGCACCTTCAAACTCTGTCGTATCAACTGTAGCTGATAGACTGTTCGCAATAAACTTGCCAAATTTATTATCAGAGTTAAAACCAGCTAGACCAACAATACCTTCTCTATAAAAGTAAGAGTCTAATGATCTCGGAAGGTTGTCTAGGTCACCTAATACATCTAGGCTCTCTAAAGTTGTAAAAGCCTCTTGTGATGCACTAGCAATAAACTCTAAGTCCTGTCCACTACCTGTACTCCACTTATCGACTGCATAGTTATAAATCAATAGTTTGTTATTAGAAGTTCCGTCAGCTCCTGATCCTCGATAAGACCATACAACAATACTGTTGTTTGGATCGACAGCAGAGGTAATACCATCAAGGTTAGAAGATAGATCGTTAAAGAAGAAATTGTCTACTTTACCATTTCCTATAGGTGTTAGTTGTTGTCCACCTGTTAGTTTGTAGAAACCATCTTGTGCTAAAAAGAAAACCATGTTTCCGTAAGAAGCAACAGACTTAGGTGCAAATGCTCCAATGTTGTCAGCAATCTTGTTAAACTGAAATATTAAAGGAGTACCTACATATTCCATTCTGTAGATAGCCTTTTCCATAAAGATTACACCAGCAGATTCACCACCAACAATAGCTTGTATATTACCATGTGAACCTACAATATCTTGAAAACCTGATTGAGTAGTTTGACTAGGTGTCCATGTAGAACTATCGTTAATACCTGACCATTTAACTCTTTGGTTGTATGTAGTAGAACTTTCTTCTGTATACCCAGCTACAACAAAATCTCTAATGACTGCGATGTATTTGGCTTTTAATGTGACTAAGTCACTAAATGCTGTGTCTACGCCTTCTTCAAACTTTTGTATGTTGTCGGCAAAGTTAGTAGCTATAATGTTTGCTCCAAACTGTGTAAATGCCCAAAAGTCTCTAGCGTTCTCAGTTGTAGAGTTGTTGTAACCACCAGACTTACTTTTGTCTTGAAAGACTAGAGAGGAGTCCATCTGATATAGTTTTGTAGCGTCACCAGCATAGTTGGTTGAACCACTGGCACTAAAACTTGTAAATAAACCCACAGCACTACCTGTTAATCCTGTTGTGCTTAAAGCCTGAAAACCAGCAAGGCTTTTATAACCTTTAGCAAGAGGTAAAACATTATCGACTACTAAAGCACCTGAGTTCTCGTAAGTAGGTAGGTCAGCTTGTAGATCGCCAAACTCAATCATTTACGCCACCTGTGGTGTAGACATCTGTAATGGTGATGATGTTGTTGATCCTCTTGATGAAGTTTCGTTTGCATTTTTCAATGCTTCTTTATACAGAGTTGCCCAAGTATTTATCCTTTCGTCTTGCATGATAAATGGTGCTGACTCAGCCAGTGAACCATAAAGATACAACTCAGGATAATTAGTTAATATTGTATTGGTTGTGTTGCTATCTGATAAGGCAGATATTGTTTTGTAATAATTAATTTGCAAGGTTTTAGCACTGTCTGGTGCTACACCTAATAAAATTTCAGTTCCTAAAATAGTGAAGTATGTTGGTTTTCCAGATGTTTGACTGACGTTGTACTTGTTATAAAAATCACTATTGCTTATAAATTTAAGGGTACAGTAAGGGTTACTTTGATATATAACTGATGTTGCTTCAATGTAACCTGTCGGTAAAGAATAATTTTGTGTTCCTGCAACTGTGGTAATAGAAGTGTCTGTGTTTACCATTTCTCTTACTCTAAGCTCTCTATTAAGTCGTGCCTCTGTTAAGGTAATAAAATCACCTAAGTATGAGGTAAGGTCACTTCTGTTTAGATAGTTTGCTATCGATGTTTTGAGATTAGAGTATGTGTCTAGTGCCATTATAAATTACCTGTATATATTCTAAAGTGTTTGTTATCACTATCGTTTAACCATCTAAAAAATCTAGTTTTGTCTAAGACTTTACCATTGTAATTTAAGATGCCTTGTTTAGCAAGTTGGTGAACTACAATATTCGGTAGTCTTGCAACACGATATCCTTTGGCTTCTTTTAAAACATTAGATTTGTATGCACCTTCATTTTGTGCCAGTTTGTTTGCATCTAATATTTCTTTTACTGATGATTGGTCTTGATAGTTTTCTATATGATATTTATTCTCTGCTTCATCAACGATTAGATTTGTTTTTACTGTTGATTGATCGTTAGGATCATTTAGTGAGAATTTTTTTGACATTACTTTATTGCTTTTGCGATCATCATATCAACGGAGTCTTTAACAGATAAACCTTGATTTCCTGTTATGCTTAACATTGGATCATATTTTCTGTCACCCATTGAAGTTTGTTTAGATTGTTTTTTTGCTCCACCTCTTGATATTGAAGGATCAGATTTTTTTGCATTAGAAACAACCTTAAATAACTTAGAAGAATGTTTTTTGTTTGTAAAAATTGCCATATTTGCCTTTCTGTATTTTATAAAGGGGGTGCATAACACACCCCCAGTCCTTTATCCTACAAATAATTATGCAGTTAGGTTAAATATACCATAGTTAGCATTTGGAGCTTTAGCTGTTAAAGTCCATTCTGCTAATAGTAACTTCTTATCTGAGTCACCAGTTTTTGCCAAATCAGATGTTTGGAATGGTCTTAGGAAGTCGATAGACCACATATCCATTTGAAGGATATCTACTCTGTTTGAGTTCTGGAAACGATCTGGAACAAAGGCGACCTCGCCAAAGTCAGAAACATAAATGTCAGTTGTTCCAATTGATACACGATCAGAAGCGTCTTTATACTTTGTTGCTACACCAGCAAATGCAGAAGCTAATTGCTTGTGAGATGCTGTCATTAGAACTGTATCTGGCTCTCCACCTAATGTGAAAGCAGTTAATAAACCAGCTTTTAGTAGAGCTTCAGTGTAAGTTCTGTTTGTACCACCTGCGATTGCAGTTGCACCTGTACCAGCAGGAGTTGCTGATGGTGAACCACCTACAGAATAGTTAGGACCATTAGTTAGTCCTGAAGGACCATACCATGTGCCTACTGATGCAGATTTTCTAGCAGTTGTAGCGTTACCAGCGACTTTAGCTTGTTCGATACCGACCATAGCGTTTTCCATGTCACGCTTGATCTCTTTACCCATTTTCGCTAACTGGTAAGCCATTTGTGTAGCCATACCTGCATTATCTACAGCATCGTCAGTTCCTGAAATAGTTACTGATTTTGCAGAGATTTGTGTGTAGTTAGTAAGTCTTGAAGTTGCACTACGAGCATCACCAGAATAATCATCACCTTCAACTTGTGCATTTACTGCTACTGCTGATAGTGAATCTGTTTGCCATTCGTGTAGTGTGTTTGTTGCTGTACCTTTAGATGCGTTGCTCATAAAAGGAGTTTCAGTCGGTGAAATATTATAAATTACATCAGCTAAATCTTCTCTTATAGAATTAACACCATCATAGGTATCAAAAGTATTGGTTGGTTGTGCCATTACTTATTTTCCTTTCTATGTTGTTATTGAGAATACATCTCTCGTAGAACAGAAACAGCGTCTTGCACTTTTCCTGTTTTTCTAAGAGTTGCTTTTTTAGATTTCATACGTTTAGCAATTTCATTTTCATCTTGAACTTTTGCACTTGATGAACTCACAACCTTCGATACCTTTGTTACTTTTTTGTTTTTAAGGTTAGCTTTTTTTAACTTATCGTAGCGATAAGCATTGGCTAACATAATAACGGAACGATGATCTACTAACATATTGATTTCTTGGTCTGTATAGCCAATTTCTTTGGCATAGCTTGTTAAATTTTTAACAAACTCAGGACCTTTTTCTTTGTCAGCATAAATAGGTAGTTTTTGAGCAAGAAGTTCTCTCTGTTGTTCAAGATAAGCATTGTATTGTTTACTTTGTTCCTCTTGTTTTTCAGATTGGATTCTTTGTCTTTCTTGATTGGCTTTTTCTAATAACTCTTTTCTGCGATCTTGTTCTGCTTTTACACGAACATACTCAGCAGGATTATCTTCATAAAGTCGATCAAGGTCTACCTTTGATGGTTCACTTTGTTTTAATTGTTCAGACAATATTTGAATTTGCTTCTCATATTGATCTCTTTTGATTTTAGCCTCCTCGTTTTGCCTAGTGTATTGATTTTTTAGTTCTTCTACACTTTTTCTATCTTGCGATAGTTTTTCGGTTTTACGAGTATAATCACTTTGTCGAGAATAACCTTTCATAAGTTCATCAAGGGTGACTTCTTGTTCTTGTCCATCGACAACAACTCTATAAAGTTCCTGATTAGTATCAGATGGTTGTTCATCTTCAATTTGATTAATTAGTTCATCATCTTCAAAAGCATCTTCGATATTCGTTTCCGAGTCGCTTACTTCTTTTGTCGATTCTTCACTTGCTGTTCCCTGAGTCTTAGAGGCTTCTGAATTTAGTAAGTTTTTCAGGGCGTCAGCTACCTCTCCTTGTGTATTTAGAGGCTTGGGCGTAGGTGCAACAGATTCATTTTGAGTTTCTGTTGCAGAGTCCATTACTGGTTGTTCTGCCATTTATTTCTCCTATTTTTTTATGATTTTACCAGTCTCCATGACAGACTGGATTTGCATCACAACAAGTTCTAACATTCTTCTCATGTAAAAAATGTTTTCCCTCTGTTCTGAATTTTGTAGATCACTGTTTAGCCATTCATTAGCTAGGTCGGATCGAATTTTGTTTATTGCTTCTACAAAGATTGGGTTTTCTAATATGTCTTTTGCTTGTTGGCTTCTTTTTATTTCCTTATCTGCCACCAGTAAATCCAAACCCTTCTTTAAACCTTGCATTACCAAAGTTACGTTTGTTGCGTTCTATGTTTTTTGCAATATTGGATCTATAGACATCATCATTTCTAACTCTGTTTCCACTTGAGTCTACAGATGTTAGTGGTGAAGTTCCTAATAAACCACCTGTTAAATCTTCTGCTATTTTACCACTGCCTATCCCTTGTGCAGTTGGTCGATCTGTTCTGTTTATAACACTATCTATCGCTTCACCTACAGTTATAGAGCTACTAGGAACACCAAGAGGATTACCTTGTACTGAATTGTAATATTGTTGAGGATTAAAAACTTGATATGTTCCGTTGTTTA
>Ga0222715_10004454_pt1 | contig 12125 bp, 13 predicted proteins | sample C33_9DmetaG_FD_165056 | JGI IMG/M metagenome (GOLD analysis project Ga0222715, IMG submission 165056) | Estuarine water microbial communities from San Francisco Bay, California, United States - C33_9D | ecosystem: Environmental > Aquatic > Marine > Unclassified | place: USA: California...
TGCCGCTGAAGGAGTTCGACGTGCTCCGCCTGCTCCTCACGAACGCTGGTCGAGTTCTCACGCGGGAAATGCTGATCGATCGGGTGTGGGGTAGCGACTACGTCGGTGACACCAAGACGCTCGACGTGCACATCAAGCGTCTTCGCTCGAAGATTGAGGACGACCCGAGTGCCCCGACGCGGATCATCACCATTCGCGGCCTTGGCTACAAGTTCGAGCGCCCCAAACGCCCCGACTCGGCCTGAGCCGACCACCCGTCTCAGTGGCGGGCCGCCTACGATCGGCGGTCGTGCGCGAGGACGGCGGATCGAGGTTCCGGCACCTCGCTCGCACCCATGCCGCGATGATGGCCGGCGAGGCGGCCATGGTCGTCGCCCTCGCTGACTCGTTCTTCTTCGACGTCGATCTCGACGGCACCCGAACCCGCCTGCTCGGGTTCTTGCTGGTCAGTTTCACCCCGTTCCTCATCGTCGCGCCGATGATCGGACCGATGATCGATCGGGTGCGGGGAGGTCGACGCCTCGTGATCCGCATGACCGCGCTCGCTCGACTCATCATCCAGGTCACCATGATCTGGTTCACCGATGACCTCTGGCTATTCCCACTCGTGTTCGTCGCGCTCGTGCTGCAGAAGACCTACGCGGTCTCGAAGTCGGCGATCGTGCCCTCCGTGGTGCGCAACGAGGCTGAACTGGTCGAGGCCAACTCCAAGCTCGGGCTCATCGCCGGCCTCGTTGGAGCGGTCGCCGTCGTCCCGGCGGCCGGTCTGCAGTTCGTGGTCGGGTCAGGCCCGACCCTCGCCTACGGCGCGGTGCTGTTCGCCCTCGCCCTGTGGTGGTCGATCGGCCTCCCCGCCTCGAGCGGGCCGGTGGATGAGACCGCCGCCCTTGGCCGTCTCGACGACATCGAGGCCGGTGATCTCCGAACGGCGTGGGTGGCGATGCTCGTGCTGCGAGCCGCGGCCGGTTTCACCCTCTTCCATCTCGCCCTCTGGTATCGCGGCACAGGAGCCGAGTCGTGGTGGCTCGGAGCAGCGGTCGGCGCGGGATCGCTCGGCACCATGTTCGGCAACGCGATTGCTCAGACCATGCGTCGTTTGGTGGCCGAACGAAACATGCTCGCCACCGCGCTCGTACTCGACACCCTCGCCGCGCTCGCCGCCATCATGATCGGAGGGGAACTCGCCGGGGTGGTCCTCGCCGGCACGGTCAATCTGTCGGCGGCGATCGGCCGACTCGCCTTCGAGAGCATCGTTCAACGAGACGGACCCGAGACCGGCCGAGGACGAACCTTCGCGCGCTACGAGAGCCGGTTCCAATTCGGATGGGTGGTCGGCGCGACCCTTCCCGTGCTGCTGTCGGTATCCGGAACCGCCGGATTCGTGTACCTAGCGGCCGTGGCTGGAGTGGCGGCTGTCGCGTACGTCTACGACTGAGGCGGCGTCACTCACCGGTGACCCGAGCGAGCCACAACCCGGGCGCGCCGATCTCGTTCGGCGTCGGCAGCGGCTCGGCATGGGAGAGCAGCAACTCAACGGCGTCCTCTCCAGCCCGATCGACGATGCCCTGCACGAAGTTCTTCCCGGCCGAGACCTGAGCGCCATCGACCCGGATCCCAAGCAGCCGCTGGATGAACACGTCGGCTGGATCGGTCTCGCTACGGCGCCGGCGAACCGCCTCGGAGATCGTCAACGCCTCGCCACCGACCACCCGAACAGCCACCGCGTCGACGAACCAGTCGGTCAAGCCCACGACGGCAGCGACGGCGGCATCGAGCCACGGTTCAAGTTCCAGTTGATCAGGTGAGCGCACAGCACCGAGCAAGACCTCCGGATCGCCGAGCGCTTCCTGAAGCGCCTCCATTGGATCACCAGAGGTCATGTCGAGACTTCCGAGACGCTCCGTAATGGCATCGGGATCAGGGCGGAACCCTCCGACATGCCGCTGCACGAGCGAGAGCAGCTGGGCGCGCACGTTCGGACGCGTGGCCACCACCTGGCCGGCGAGCTCTTGGGTGAGCACCCACAGGCGCATCTGCTCCGTTCCGATCGACCAGTCGGCGGCGAAGGCGTCGATGGTTGCCGGTACCAACTCGACGCGATCGTTGCCCCGCGGAATCGGTAAATCGCGGGTGCCGAACGCGCGACGGGCGAGGTCTCCCACCATCGACCCGACCGCCATACCGAGCATCGCCGGCCCCATCATCTTGGAGAGGCCCGCGAACATCTGGCCCATCGGGTCGGTCGGTGCCTCCGTGGCCGGTGCCGACAGGGAGGTGGCGAGGTCGGTGAACAGCGGCCGGTAGGCGTCGAGCGTGTTGGAGGCCCACACCCCGGGGGTGACGAGCTCGGGGCGGACCGAGGTGCAGTCGATCCCTGTGACGTCGCTTACCTGCATGGCGGCGATCGGAGTGAGCCCCTCGAAGGACATGCGCGCCGCGGGGTCGACATTCGACTCGACGGTTCCGCCGGTCGCGCTCAACACAGCGAACTGCCGAGCGGCATCCCAGTTGATCGGGCCCTGCCCGGCCAGCATCCGCGAAAGGTCACCGAACAACGGGAGCCCCGAAAAGGGGTCGTCAGGGGTCGGCTCGGGGGGATCGGCCATCGAGGGGATGTTACGTGGACTGAGGGCTAGCGTCCCCTCGGGATGACACAACAGTCGACCACCGTGCTCGTGCGCGGACGCGACGGGGCGCTCGGCCGGCGAGTCATCGACCTCCTCGCCGCCGACGGATCGACACGTCTGGTCGAGGACGACGAAGTCGACTCAGTCGACATCGTCATCGATCTCGACGTCGGTGACCACGACCGCATCGGCGCCCGATCGGCCAGCGTGACCAGTTTCGGTGAGGCGTTGCTCGCGGAACTCGCCCACCGAGCACCAGCGCATCTCGTGCTCGTGTCGTCGGCTCTCGTGTACGGAGCGCATCGCAGTAACCCGGTGCCGCTCACCGAGGCCGCGATCGTTCGACCCGAACACGAATTCGTGTTCGCGCGACAGCTCGCCGCAGTGGAGCTCGCCATCGACGATTGGCGCAGAGATGGCTCCGACCGATCGGTGAGCGTGCTGCGACCTGCCGTCGTCATGAGCGGCGCGCAGGGATCGTCCGGGGAGACCTCCGCTCTCGCGCGAGCTCTCGCCGCGGGTTACGGACGACGACTCGGCCGCGAGGACCCCGGTGCCCAATTCGTCCACATCGACGACCTCGCCAGCGCGGTCGTCCGCTGCGCTATCGAGCGGACGGACGGCGTGGTCAACGTCGCCCCCGACGGCTGGGTTCCCGGCGACCGGGTGCGCGCCCTCGGAGGAGGACGACTGCGACTCCCGCTTCCCGAGCGCGCGGTGGAGGTGATCACCTCGCTGACCTGGCGACTTCAGCGGGGCCCGATCCCGCCGGGCCTCGATGCCTACACCCGGTCGTGGTGGGTGGTTGCCAATGATCGCCTCCGCGCCCTCGGCTGGGAACCAACGGTGACCAACGAGCAGGTGTTCGTCGAGGGCACCGAGGGGGCCTGGTGGTCGTCGGTCACGCCGAAGCGCCGCCAGGAGATCGCTCTCGGTGCCGGTGCGGCCGCCGTGATCGCGTTCGTGCTCGTCATGGTTCGGCTCCTACGACCGCGCCGCCGCTGATCGCCCAAGCGCCGGACGGGGCCGAGGGCTACAGTGCTCTTGTGCGGGCTCCGATTTCCGGTGATGAGTGGCTGGGGTTGACCGAGTCACCCGTGCCGATCGGAGAGGCCTACGACTGGGCGGTTCGCCCCGACTGCGGAGCCGTGGTGCTCTTTTCCGGAACCACCCGCGACCATGCCGACGGACGCGACGGCGTCACCTCGCTCACCTACGAAGCCTACGAAGAGCAGGTGACCGAGAAGTTCGCCGAGATCCTCGCCGAACTCCGGCGCCGGTGGCCGACCGCTGGCCGAGTCGTCATGCTCCATCGCGTCGGGACCCTCGGCCTTGGCGAGTCATCGGTGGTCGTCGCGGTATCGGCCCCCCACCGCCCCGAGGCCTTCGAGGCGGCTCGGTATGGCATAGACGCCCTCAAGGCGAGCGCCCCGATCTGGAAGCACGAGACCTGGTCGGGTGGATCCGACTGGGCCACGGGCGCGAACCCCCCGATCCCGCCGACGTCGGTCGCCGGCGCGGAGCGCTGAGGCATCCTCCGATGGCGTCTTGGATCATCGCCGCGGTCATCGTCGGCACACTCGTCATCGCGATCGGTATCAACCTGCGGCGCCGGCGCGACACCGTCGCCTCGTTCCAGCGTCAGATCGACGCGTTGTCGCCCGAAGCGCGCCGCGGCGTTACCAAGCGCATCCGCGAGCTCGACCCTGATGACGACGCGCCCGATCACCCTGGCGGAGACGTGGACGAAGCGAGCGAGGACGATCAACATGGCTCGTGACCTCGCCATCGACCTCGGAACTGCCAACACCCTGGTCTACATGAAGGGGCGGGGGATCGTGCTCAACGAACCCACCGTCATCGCGCTCAACCGCCAAACCGGCGAGGTGCTCGCCACCGGGCGCGAGGCCTGGCAGATGATCGGTCGCACCCCCGGATACATCGTGGCCGTGCGGCCCCTTCGCGGTGGAGCGATCACCGACTTCGAGATCACCGAGCGGATGATCCGGCTGTTGCTCCAACGGGTCGGGGTGAGCCGATTTACGCGGCCGAAGGTGGTCATCTGCGTGCCCTCAGCCATCACCGAGGTGGAGCGCCGCGCCGTCACCGACGCCGCGCGTCGCGCCGGCGCCGCCGATGCGAACCTCATCGAGCAGCCGATGGCCGCGGCGATCGGCGCCGACCTCCCCATCGACGAGCCGGTCGGCAACATGGTGATCGACATCGGTGGCGGCACCACCGAGACCGCCGTGATTTCGCTCGGTGGCATCGTCGCCCTCGAAGCCGTGCGGGTCGGCTCGTTCGACATCGACTCGGCCATCCAGAGTCATATCCGTCGAGAGCACGGCATCGCGATCGGCGATCAGACCGCCGAGAAGATCAAGCTCGCGATCGGATCGGCCGACGTCACCGAGGACGAGGTCCCGGCCGAGGTGCGCGGTCGCGACCTGACCTCTGGACTGCCGAAGACCGTCGAGCTCACCCCGGAGGAGATCCGAGCGGCGATCGAAGACCCCGTGTCGTCGATTATCACCTCGGTCACGCGATGCCTCTCGAAGGCGCCGCCCGAACTTTCCCAAGACTTCCTCGTGCGAGGCATGTACCTCGTGGGCGGTGGAGGCTTGCTTCGAGGCCTCGCATCGAGGATCGAACGCGAGACCCAGGTGCCCGTCCGGATGTCGAGGGTTCCCCTCGAGGCGGTCGTGCTCGGAGCCGGACACGTCATCGAGCACTACGACGACCTCAAAGGGATGTTCATGGGGGCCCGGCGCTGACGATCGCCGAGCCACTCACGAGGTGGGACGGATGAGTCCCTCTTGTGAGACGTTCACCGCGAGCTCGCCGTCTTTCGTGTAGATCGAACCCGCCGCGAGACCGCGCGCTGAAGAACTCGAGATCGCTCGCTGCTCATAGAGCATCCATTCGTCGGCGCGGAACGGGCGATGGAACCACATCGCGTGGTCGAGGCTCGCCATCTGCACGCCATCGAAGTAGGAACGACCGTGAGGGAGCAGCGTTGTGTCGAGCAGGGTCATATCGCTCGCGTAGGTCACCACGCACGCATGGAGCACCGGATCGTCGGGGAGACGTCCGTCAGCGCGCATCCACACGAGTTGCGAGGTCGACCGCTGGCCGGATCGCGACATCGGGTCGCCGTTGACGTACCGGGTGTCGATCGGCCGGGGAAGATCGAGCCACTGCCCGAGACGATCTCGATGCGGTTCCATCCGGGTCTTGAAATCGGGGAGTGACTCGGGCTCGGGGACATCCTCACGTGGCTGCGGCTGATAATCGAAACCCGCTTCGTGGTCATGGAAACTCGCCTGCAAGTTGAAGATCGCCCGACCGTGCTGGATCGCGACCACTCGACGGGTAGAGAAGCTCCGGCCATCCCTGATGCGATCCACCTCGTAGAGGATCGGTGCCTTCGGATCGCCCGGGCGCAAGAAATAGGCGTGTAGGGAATGCACCATGCGATCGGGCTCCTCGACCGTGCGGGCCGAGGCGACGAGGGCCTGGCCGGCGACTTGCCCGCCGAAGACGCGTTGACGGTCCTCGTCAGGAGAGACACCACGGAAGAGGTTCACCTCGATCGGTTCGAGGTCGAGGAGTCGTACCAGGGCATCCACGTCGTCTTGCATCTCGCCATGTTGGCACCTCGGACCCGATTCGGGACAGCGCCGTATGCTCCCCGGATGCCCGGCGAGCCGCCACCGATCGACGCCGAACTCGCCGATGTCATCGCCGTCACCCGAGGATTCATGCCCGACGACGAGGGCGCCGCGCTCCGTCGCTGGGGCATCGAGGCGCTCGCTCGGGTCGACTCGGGCCCGATCATCGAGGTCGGCTCCTATTGCGGTCGGTCGACCCTCTGGCTTGCCGACGCGGCGCGCGTCGCCCGTGGCCACGTCGTGACCGTTGACCATCACCGCGGCTCCGAGGAGATCCAACCCGGGTGGGAGCACCATGACCCCTCGGTGGTCGACCCCCGCACCGGCCGCATGGACACCCTCCCGCACCTGCGCCGGACCCTCGAGGCCGCGGGCGTGGAGGACGTCGTCACCGTCGTGGTCGGTCGGTCGGGCATGGTTGGACGGCTGCTCGGCCGTAGGGCGGCGATGGTGTTCATCGACGGCGGTCACGGTGACGAGGAGGCGCGAGTCGACGCCGAGACGTGGATTCCCTTCGTGGCACCCGGAGGCCTGCTCGCCATCCACGACGTGCATCCCAACCCGGCCGACGGCGGACGACCCCCGTATGAGCGCATCTACCGTCCAGCGCTCGACTCAGGTGAGTTCACCGAGATCGATGCGGTTGGATCACTCAGAGTGCTCGAGCGCAACGCGTAGTTCGCGGCCGGAGGCCGCCATCGGGCCGTTATTCCTCGACGGTGCGACGGTCGACGATGCTGAACGTGAGCGCGGCGAGCGCCATCACCCCGCCACCGACCACTCCGAGCATCGTCGGATGGAACTCGTAGAGCGCCCCACCGACGAGCGGGCCGACAACTCGCCCGAGCGCCATATAGGCCTGCGAGTCACCGGCCCGTTCAGCCGGATACCGGGAGTTGCGCGCCAAGAGCGCGAACGCGGCAGGAACACCCATCCAGAACGCGTATCCCCACACGATGAGAGCGAGGACGAACACCACCGGGTGGTGGACGGCGGCGACCAGCACCGCCATCGCGGCGGTGACCCCGGTCCAGAACCCGGCGTGGCGATGCGGTCCGCGCCGACGAGCCGACGGGATGCTCGCGAGTGAGTTCAGCGAGAACACGAACGCGACCGCGATCGGGCTGAGACCGATGTCTCCCGCGCCGACCGCCCCCGCGAACACGAAGACTGAGTTACCTCCGAGAGTCAAGAGTCCAAGAGCGAGCAACAACACCAAGGCAGTCGGCGCTGGACGATGCCGCTCCGAACGGAGCCGATGCGGCGCCGCGAACCGCGCGGTGCGAATGAACGCCAACGGCACAAGGTGGAGCGCACCGAGCAAGAAGAACAGACTTCCCGGGCCCGACACATCGATCACCGAGGCGACGATCGGCGACGCGATGCTGCCAACCACTGGCCCGATCACCGCAACATCGCCGGTCCGATCGTCATCGCCGAACACCTCTGACCAGGAGATCCAAGCGACCGTGCCGAGAGAGATACCCGCGAGGAACCGCAAGGGCAGGAGTGCCGAGAAGCCAACGAGGCCCGAGGCGATATTCGCGACGAGCCCAAGGAGGATCGCTGCGACCATGACACTTCTGCGAGGGCGGAACAGTCGACCGGCACCCCACGACGACACGACAAAGCCCCCGAGTTGCAGCGTCGAGATGAGCCCGACCCGGCCGACCGGAACGCCTTCAGAGTCTGCGAGTCCCGGAATGAGGAACGGGGTCGAGGTGAACACCACCGTGCTCACCGCCGAGGCGACGAGGACGACGGCCGGGACGTTCGGTCGAAGGGTGGCGAGCGCCCTGAGCGGGGTTTGGAACACGGTTCGGCCTAGACCCCGGTGGCAGCGAGGTCGCGTCGCGCGTCGTCGATCAGCGTTCGCACCCGGTCGCGGAGATCATCGACATCGTCCTTGGTCAGCCCCTCGGTCGGGATCGGATCGAGGACACGCACGGTGGCGGTGCTCCGCCCGAATCTCCAGTCGTGCTTCACCAGCGCGCTTCGAGTGCCGTGAACGGCGAGCGGCAGGATCGGCGCGCCAGCGTTGATCGCGATTCGGAACGCGCCATCTTTGAACTCGCCGAGTTCACCGGTCGCCGCACGCGTCCCCTCCGGGAACAGCATCACCGAGACCCGACAGTCGAGACGTTCCCGTGACTCGCGGTAGACGTGCGCGCCACCGCCCTCGGCGCCGCGCACCAACTTGATGTCGCGGGCAAGCCACATGAGCCATCCGACGAGCGGGATCTTGAAGAACGTGCTCTTGGAGACCCACTTCATCTCCATCGGAAGATGCGAGATGAGCAGAATGTCGACGAAACTCTCGTGGTTGGCGACGACGACATAGGGACGACGTGGATCGGTCGGCACCGAGCCCTCAACTCGGAAGCGCCAGAGCGGGTTGAGGCGCTGATGGATCACCGCCACCTTCCGGAAGGCGAAGCCGGCGAAATAGGCACCCCGGTCGAATGGCGCGGTTACCAGTCGGATGACGGCGACAACGGGCACCGCGAGTACGACGGTGACACCGAGAACGAACCAAGCCCACACGCTCGCGAGGGTCGAGATCGGTCCTCGTGGCGCACTCTCGGACCGCACGGCGCCGAGTGTAGGTGAGTCAGGTGTGCTGGAAGAGGCGACTCGCCGGGCTGTCGCCGCGGATCGCATCGACAGCGAGGATCACCGCCGCCGCCGTATACGAGGTGTGCTCGTCGGCTGGGAACACAATCCGCTCGGGATGCACGATGCCGGTCAGATAGGCGCCCGACGCGAGTCGATGCTCGCGTGTCGAGGCCAACAACTCGGTCGCGGTGTCGACCTCGCCGACGGCGGCGTGCGCGATCGATGCCTCCGCGGTCTCCGAGGCGGTGATCCACGGTTCGTCACTGACGCAGCGCACGCCGAGTCCGTCCATCACGAAGGTGTCCCAACCCGCGGCGAGACGTGCCCGGCCGGCCTCGTGGTCGATGGCGCCGGTGAGCGTCGGGTAGTACCAGTCCATCGCCCAGCGCTCCTTCGGCTCGAAGGCCCCGAGGGTGCCGGTGACCTCATCGCGCACCGCGGACATCATCGTCTCAGCGGCTTCTTCGAAGTCGGGGCGCTCCGAGCCGGCGAGGCGGGCGAGTTCGGCGCCGCTGCGCAGGGAGTGCAGGATCGAGCAGGTGCCGGTGAGGAGCGCGTACTCCCACGGACGTTCATCAGCGTGAACGGCCCACAGGGCGAGACCGTCCTCGCGACGACACGACAGCACCCAGTCGAGAGCGCGCTCGACGGTTGGCCACACGCGGTTGACGAAGGCGGCATCGGGATGGCAGAGCTGGTGGTGCAGAGCCCCGGTGGCGATGTACGCGCAGACATTCGTGTCGAGTTTCGGATCCTCGACCGTGGTGTCGCTCGCCCCGTCAGCGAGGTAGTAGTTGTGCCAACTGCCATCGAGGCGCTGCGTCTCGATCAGCCAGTCGTAGGCCCGCTCGGCCTGCGCGCTCAATCCGACCAAGTCGAGGGCCATCGCCGACTCGACGTGATTCCACGGATCGCAGTGCCCACCGGGAAACCACGGGATCATGCCGCTGCCGGTTTGCAGGGAGGCGAGATGCTCCCCCGATCGCCGGAGCTCCTCCGCTGCGATCACTCCGGCGATCCCATCGATCGGCTTCATCCGCTCGGGTCACCCTTCACCGCGTAATGCACCTCGCTCTTGCCGAGCACCGGTGCGAGAACCCGCTCGACGAGAGCGAGAGAGCGAGGCCGCTCGATGATCTCCCGCTCGAGAAGCCGACGGTAGGAACTCACGAGGCGATGGTCGTCATTGTCGACCCCGACCGCGCATTTCAACCACCAGTACGGCGAGTGAAGGGCGTGCGCACGATGTCGGCCGGTCAGGTCGAGTCCGGCAGCGCGGAGCTTCGCTCGAAGCTCGACTGAGGTGTAGATGCGCACGTGGCCGCCGACGGCGATCGGCGCGTGATAGGCGTCGGACAACCGCCAGTTGATTCGCTCAGGGAACTCCGCTGGGACGCTGGCGGCGAAGCGTCCACCGGGGCGGAGCACGCGGACCATCTCGGCGATCGCCGCGGTGTCGTCGGTGATGTGCTCGAGCACCTCGGAGGTGATCACCACGTCGAAGGAGTTGTCGGGGAAGGGGAGCTTCGTCGCGTCGCCCCGCATGACCCCGATGAAGGCGCTTTCGCCGATCTCGCCAGCGGCGTGCATGGCGCCGATCGTCGCGCGGGTCTCGACGACCTCGGCTTCGGCGTAGTCGAGGGCAACGGCTCGCGCTCCGCGACGCGCACACTCATAGACATGACGACCGAAGCCGGCGCCCACATCGAGCACGCGCTCACCGGCGCGAAGACCGAGTCGGTCGAATTGGACGGTGAGCATTCAGATGCGCCCGTTTCGGCGCAACTTCTCGATGTTCTGCGGCATGGCGAGCACCTCGCGGTACTGATCGACCGTGAGCTCCGCGCAGCGACGCCACGTCCAGCGTTCAAGCACTCGTTGGCGGCCAGCGGCACCCACCGCCTCGCGTCGATCGGGGGCATCGAGAGCCGACGCGATCGTCGCGGCGAGCGATCCAGCATCACCCGCGGTGCAGCGGAAGACGGTCTCTCCGTCGACGCCCGTGACCTCGGGGAGCGCTCCGCCGTCGGTGGCGACGAGCGGTGTTCCCGAGCACATCGCCTCGATGGCCGGGAGGCTGAACCCCTCGTAGAGGCTCGGCACGACGGCGAGTTCGGCTTCGGCGTAGAGCTCGACGATCCGCTCATCGCTGACACCTGAGACGAACTCGATCGAGTCGCGAAGCCCGTATCGCTCGATGAGGTCCATGCTCTTGCCTGGCTTCGGCCGACCGATGATGGTGAGCGTCACCGCCCGACCGTCGGCTCGCAGTTTCGCCATGGCCTCAAGCAGGTAGGCGAGGCCCTTCAGCGCGACGTCGGCTGAGGCGGTGGTGATCAGGTGGCCCGGCCGCCGCGCGATGCCGTCGAGCGGTCCGAAGAGTTCGGGGTCGACGCCGACGGGCACGAGCCGCATCCGGTCGAGATCGACGCCCATATCGGTGTGGATGTCTTGAATCGAGTTCTCGCTCACCACCACCACGCGCGGCATGCGCGAGGCCACCTTGCCCTGCATGCGAACGAAGGAGTACCAGCGCCCGATCGACCAGCGTCGATAGGCGTTCGGCGCTGCAGCCATCTCGAGCATGCGGTCGCGGGTGATCGGATGATGCAGGGTGACGATCGTTGGAATCTTCTGCTCGAGTCGCGCGATACCCCATCCGAGACATTGGTTGTCGTGCACCAGATCGAACTCGCCGAGGCGTTTCGATAGGTGATGGTTGGCGCGGGCGCTGAACGCGAGTGGCTCGGGGAACACGCCGGTGGAGAACACCGCGGTCTCGAGGAAGTCGTAGCGGGACTTGAACTCCCAGAAGGCGGGGAATCGGCCGGGGTAGTGGTCGTTGAAGAGGTCGAGGCTTCGTAGTTCGGTCAGCGGTACCCGCTCGTCGAGCACGGGGTAAGGCTGGCCTCCGAAGACCTCGACGGAGTGTCCGAGATCGCAGAGCGCCTTCGTGAGGTGACGGGTGTAGATGCCCTGCCCACCGACGTGAGGCTTACCGCGGTAGGTGAGGTAGGCGATGCGCAGGGGCGCGTCGGCATCGAGCCCAGCTGGCATCCGTGGGAGCCTACCGGTGGGTAACCGCGGGCTCCCTGCCGACTAGTGAGGTGACGTCAGCGTGTGAGTTGCAAGATGGCCGCGGTGATGGCGAACCATGTGGTGCCGAGCGTGACGAGGGCGAGGATCTGGCGGCGGAAGCCCCGCTCGATTG
>Ga0222715_10004455_pt1 | contig 12124 bp, 9 predicted proteins | sample C33_9DmetaG_FD_165056 | JGI IMG/M metagenome (GOLD analysis project Ga0222715, IMG submission 165056) | Estuarine water microbial communities from San Francisco Bay, California, United States - C33_9D | ecosystem: Environmental > Aquatic > Marine > Unclassified | place: USA: California...
CATCGCATCCAACCTCGCGCGCTCCTTCAAGCGCGCCGCGCGGTACTTATGAAACTCCCCACTCCCCGCCCCCGCTTGTGAGCCTTGAATATCGTGCCCACGCCCCGCGCCAGGGCCCTCCGCCATGACGCGCTTGAGTTTCGCCTCCAAGATGTCCGCATCGCGAACGCGTCGTTCCTGCGCCGTCAGCCCCGCGTCGGCGTCCTCCGCGCCGCGCGACACGACGAGCGCGTTATGCGCGTGCCCTGCGCTCACCGCGAGCGACGGTTCGATGCCCATCGTCGGCGTACGTGCGGCGATGAATGCCGAATGCGTGATGCGAATGTCACACGCCATTCATTCGCGCGCGTGCGCCCGGGCCGACCGCGCGGTGCGCGCGCGCCGCCCGACGCCGATGCCGCCGCGACGACGACACGGGTTGATCGACCACGCCGGTCGCGTCGCGCTCAACGCGTACCAGCTCGCGGGCGCGACGGTGTGGGCGTGCGAAGTGCTCGGGTTTTATTTCCTCTTCGCGCCGAGCGTGGACGATGCCGGCGCGCGCGTGGGAGCGATGATTGCGTACGGCGCGCTCGCGGCGACGGCCACGGTGGCGTTCTTCGCGGCGGCGGCGACGGACCCAAAGGCGCGCGTCGCGGGCGGTGAGGATGACGACGCGAAGGAGAAGATGTTGTACTGTCGGTTTTGCGAAGCGACGGTGTACGCCGGGGCGAAACACTGTCGAGATTGCGACAAGTGCGTGGATGGGTTCGATCATCATTGTAAGTGGTTGAATAATTGCGTCGGGGTGAGGAATTATAGGAGTTTTTTTGTGCTCGTGAGTGCGACGTTTACGCAAGTGAGCGGACAAGTGGTCGCCGGGACGTATTTGCTCGGGTGGTTGGCGAGCGATGAGGACCGCGCGAGGGCGTATATTGCGACGAATGCGACGTATGTAGGGCGAGGAGTGACGTATGCGTCGCTTATTGGGGGATTGTGCGCGTACATTGCGCTCGGAGGGGTGTTGCTGTACATCGTCGGGGAGTTGTTTACGTTTCACGTGGCGTTGTGTCATAAAGGACTGTCGACGTATGAGTACATCATCGCTGAGCGCACGATTGCCGCTGATTTACGCGCGGTGGCGGTGGAGCGAGGGGAAGATCCGAATGACATCGTCGTGCGCACGAATGTGTGTCGGTTGTGTTATTTAGATGAGGCGTACGCGCCGGAAAAGCCGGCGGCGCGCGCGGCGGCGCCGGGAACGGCGAGCGAGAGTAAGAAAGCCGCCGCGCAGGAGAAAAAGGTAGCAAAAGCGCAAGTCAAGGCTGAGAAAGCCATCGCAAAAAATAAGTCCAAAGGCGCGGCGGCGAGTCAGCAGAAACGCGACGAGTCTCCGCCGCCGGTGAAGCGCGAGGAAGCGCTCGGGGACTTTGATGAAGAGCTGCAAAAGAAATCCGACGCTCGCGGCGCGTCTCGCAAGTTAGTAGCACACTAGAACCATAGCACTCACGTGGCGTTATAATATTTGTTATCACGATTATTAAAATGAAAGCTACTGTAGTCGAAGATGGCCTACTCCATCTTGCCGATTTCCATCTCGAGTTGTTCGGCGTCATCCTCGTCTAGGCTAAAATCGTGCAATGCTCGATTTTTCTTTGCCGATGACATCACGCGCTCACCGGGCGTCGACGCTCCTTTCGTCGTTCTACTTTCTTCGTCATCGATGAGCTGGTTCCACCACGACTCTTCGGAGATGTTATCGTTCGCCATGTCGCTGTAGGCGTAGCGCGATGCCGCATCCGTAGGTCGCCACAACATACAAATCACACACAGCACCGCAAACGATAGAATGTGCCAAAACGCCCCGACTAACCACACTGACTCCCACTTTTGGTCAATCATATCCGTCGATTTAAACCACACCTCAAAACCGAGCCAGAACAAGGAAAAGGCTGCGGCGAGCGCCAAGGCGTTGGTGAAGACGCGATACAGCGCCAACTTTTGTGATTGACGACGCAATAAAAGCTGCGTGAGCGTTTTCGACAATGACGTAAACGTCCAAATTAAGAATATCGCGTCGAATACAGACACGGGGAGGATTAAGAACATTTTTGCGCCGGGCTTCAAGTCATCAACCGTGCCGACGTGTTCGACGACATCTTTCATGGCGGCGGAGAAAAAGTAACACACGCTCAACGCAATCACCTTGGTGCTCAAACCACCGAGTGTTGGGCGAACCACGCCGTACCCCATGCTAACCACGAGCACGAGCGCTCGACTCAACGTCGTGCGCATCGACCCGAGTAAGACTGCGAAAATGGTGGCTAAATACGGTCGGAATCCAGTGGCGTTGAAGTTCGCGTAGTCAAAATACCACACCGCCGTCTCGCACATTCCGAGCGCCACTACCGCGGTGATGCAATTCTGCAATTCTAGCAACTCCTTCCAATGCGCGACGTACGCCACGGCCCAGGAAAACCCGAGCGCCAAGTACGCCATGGCCAAAAAGCCGAAAAACTTCAAATTCGGCGCCTTCATCCCGGGCAAATATCCATCCGGATTCTTCCATATCGTCTTCCCGCGCACCCTCACCCCAGCGTGCTCAGGATCACACACTACAAACCACACGTAATACATCCCCGTTACCTCCACGCTCATCGCCTCTTCGAACGCTCGCGCCTCCACGTTATCGTCGTCGAACCATATCTCGCTCGTCCACGGCGCCGCCGCCCCGTCGCTCCTCGCTGACCTATCCACAATCGCCCGCCCCGCGCGCGCACACACCCCACGCTGAACCATATCATCATCGCAACAAAATTTGCGCCCAGATGACCCATCGGTGTCGTACACGCCAATCGCGTCGTACGCTCGCGCGTCAAACGTCACCGCCTCAATCAATCCATTCGCCCCTTGATTCGCCCCTCCCGCCTTCGCCACCGCCTCAGAACGCACGAACGCGACGTTATCAAATCGTATATACGCCCGCCCATCACTCACGTGCGGATTCGCGCCCACCCAGGCTTTGGCGCGCGTCGTAGAGGTGTTTAAATCGACGCGAGATGCAAATAATCCTTCGCGTCCAGCGACGAAGATCGCCGCGTTGCTCACGGCGTACAGCGACGCATCGTCGTACTCGTGCACCGCAGCGCGCGCGAAGTGCGCGAGAGACGCGAGGACGAGCGCGACGAGCGACGCGCGCATCGCCGTCGCGAACTCGACGTGCGGTGTTCTGGCGATATGAGATCGCATCATCATCTTAGTGTTGAAATCCAAGCAAATGCGCTCCATTTCGCGTCGCTCGACGCGCCTGCGCGGCATCGATCGACCGCGCACGACGCGTGCGGTGAGAACGTCACCACCACACGCGATTGCGCGCGACGTTGGCGCCGAACGCGACGCGAGGCGACGCTCGGAGACGCGTGAGCTGGGCATTTGACGATGAATGAGCGTTCTCGCGCGCGCGGCTCAAGCCTGGAAGCCGTCGTCGACGGCGATGCGGACGACGAAAAGTACGTGAGTTACGAAGAACTGACGTCGGAGGACGTGCCCACGGCGGAATTTCGGCTGACGTGTCCGGATAAGACTGGGTTAGGGGCGGATATTTGTCGAGTGGTGTTTGAGTTTGGGCTCGTCGTGACGCGCGGGGACTTTACTACGGATGGCGTATGGGCGCTCGTGTTGCTCACCGTGCGCGCTGGGCACGCGGAAGTGAGTGATGATTTAGCCGGGGATGACGACGGGCGCGGCGGAGAGGAAGAGGAGGAGGAGCAAGGGTGGAGGACGAGACGCGTCGCCGTCGCGGCGGCGGAGAGCGTGAAGCGCGCGTGGACGGCGCTGGGGAGTAAAATAAGGTTCTGGCGACGCGGAGAAGACGTGCTTGAGCGATCTCGCGCATCAGAGATGGCGAGCTCTTCGAAAATTCGCATGTTTGAGAGCAGCTCGCATGGTGGGTTCGCGGCGGCGGCGATGCTGGAGACGCGAACGTGCGTCGTCGACTGGGAGTTATTGCGACAGCGTCTCGAGTTACTGTGTCCGCACAAGAGCACGATCTCCACCATTCCATCGAGTGACTCGTTGCATTTGTTAGAGATGCAGAATCAGCAGCAGTCCTTGTATATTTTGCAGGTTGAGGTGGATGACCGCGTGGGTTTGTTGCACGACGTGACGTTGGCGTTGTGGGAATTGCAGCTCACGGTGCATAGAGCGCACGTCACGACCTCACCGAGTGGTATGGCGGTGGATTTATTCTACGTCACGGATGATTTACACGAGCTTCCTAATCCCGCGCGCGTGGGGGATATTTCCCGGCGCGTAAAGGCTATCGCGGCGGCGACGCCGTCGGCGGCGCGACGGGTCAACATTTTAGTGCATCCAGCGCCAGGATTCGTCACGCGCCAAGGGCGCGCGAAAGCGTTGCGTGGGACGGAAGACATGGAGGTAATCATCGGTGAAAGCCCAGAGTTTAGCTTTGAAACCACTGTGGAGGTGGACAACTTGATGTCGCCCGCGCACACGGTTTTCCAAATCAGAACGCGGGACCGTCAAGGTTTGCTATACGATTGCTTGCGCGTGTCGAAAGACCTCAAGGTGTCCGTGAGCTACGCCAAGATTGAAATAATCGAAGGTGGTATATGCGAAGTCGCGCTGTTCACTCGAAATATTGCCAGCGAGGCGCAGACGGATTATTTGTGTTCGAGATACAAGGAGCACGTCGACAGACCGATTGTGGTGCAAATGCTCGCCACACCAACGGATAATTTGACGAGCGAACTGCGAGTGTTCGCACCTTTAGACATTGGTGGACACACGCGACCGCGCGTGCTGCTCAATGTCACCGAGGCTTTGCAAGACTTAGCGATCATGGTGTTTAAGGCTGACATTTTAATCGACCCGCGCACCGTGGACCAGCCCATTCAAGAGGAAGTGCATAGATTCTTGCTCACCGAATCCTCGGGCGAGCCCATTTCAGATGCCGCGCGTCGCCAGTTAGTGTGCGACCGCGTCATCAATGCCTTGCTACGATAATGTACGTGTATAACAAAATTCTATTTTCACCACGAGTTTCTCCAGTCTCCCTCTAAAAGTAACACACAGAGTACAACGGTCGCATGCCTTCCTGCGTCTCGAACGCATCTAAAATCTCATCAACCTCGCACTCCCAGTCTTCACTCGCCTCGAGCGCCTGGCACAATCGCAGCGCTTGCGGCGCCGCTTCTAAACTATCTCGATGACTGTCCCGCACGTCCAAGTTTACCACGAGCACCGCCTCCGAGTTCCCACCCTTACTCTTCAAATCCGCAATCACCAAATCAAACACGCGCTCTTCAAAACACACGACGACATCAAATTGCTCCTTACCACTATGCGTCTGCCACCGCTCAGGCTTTGGTTTAATCCCGGCGTTTCTCGAAAGCATTTCAAACATCCCGAGCCGCTCAAACTCCTTCACGTGCTCAGCCCCTTGTGCGCGCAAATCCGCCGCGATGTCCTCGTACGTGATCTCATCGAATGGATACACGTTCGGGTCATCCTTCGTCGCCCCCGGAAGTTTCACCGCGCGCCCGGCGCCGTAGGATTTAACGTTTAAGTTGGCCCCGGCGAGCACGCTGTGCGCCTGCATCGAGCGATTAAAGTTTGCCGCGCACACCATCGCGTACCTCTTCGGTTCCGACATCGCGCGAGCAGACGACGCGGCGACAAGCGCGCGGTATCACCCAACCGTCGGTATCGGCGCTGCGCGTCGCGACCGCGGCACGCGGATCACCGGCGTGCGATGTTCTGAGGCGCTTGCGGTGCACATCCAACGCCAAAACTCGTCGCGTGCGACGCACGACTTCGCACCCGGTCGTTCACCGTCCCACCGCGCACGACGCGACGCCACACATCGTCCCGTTCGCAGCGCGCACCGCCGCCGCACCGCGCCGCGAGACGTTGCGCAGATTGATTGGATTCGATCTCGTTCGAGCGCACGAATTCACAACCACCGAGTGAGAACAACCCGCGAACGCGCGCGCGATGGACGTCGTGTTCGGTTTCGTGGGGTATGACTTCGCCGTCGTCGTCACCGACTGCACGGCGGCGCAGCAAATCATCGTGCAGAGCCACGACGTGGACAAGACGGTGGAGCTGGACGCGACCAAGGTGCTCGCGATCAGCGGTCCGCGAGGCGATTGTGTGGCGTACGGAGAGTATTTGAAGGCGAACATACGGCTGTACCGGTTGAAGTATCAACACTCGTTGGACACGGCGGCGTGTGCGCACTATGCGAGGAATGAGTTGGCGACGGCGTTGCGATCGGGCCCGTACCAGGTCAACTGTTTGTTGGCTGGGTACGACGAAGGCATCGGTCCAGAGTTATATTTCATGGATTACCTCGCCACGAGTCACAAAGTGAACACAGGTGGGCATGGATACGGTGGGATGTTTTGCTTGTCGCTTTTTGATAAGCACTGGGTACCGAACATGTCTCGCGGGCAAGCGATGGATTTGATTGACTTGTGCGTCGGCGAAGTATGCGAGCGTCTCGTCACGGCGCCGAAAGATTACTTGGTGAAGATTGTAGACAAAAATGGCGTCGAAACGATCAAATATGACGCTAATGAGCGCTTGAAATTAAGGAAGTAGCACGCCACATGGAATGGGATTGCGCGCGCGGAGCTCGAGACGCGAGCGCGACATGACATGTACTCAGTTTTTAGAATTTGCAATCGTTACGACATCGTTAGTTACAACTCCAGCAGCGTCTTTCTCTCTTTCTCACTATGTTTGTGTGTTTTGTGCTTCTATCGCGACGATTTTCGCGTATATACTCAATCGATGGTGTTCAACGCGTCGCGCCCGTCGGTCAACTCTTCATTTCGCGACTCGCCGAATGTCAACCGTCAGACGCGCTTTATTGACCGCCATCTACCGCGGTCGCCTCGACGATGCGAAAACAGTGTGTGAAGAGTGCGAACCCGTGTTGAACGTCTGGCGAGACGCCGATTTCGAGCCGTCGCGCGTGGCCATTCTCGCGCCAAAGCCCACGGCTGAGATGGTTGAGTTCGTTCTAGACGCTGGGAGCGACGCTTTTGTATCCGATTCTCGCACGAAACCTTCGCCCGCGGCGCTCGCGTTTGCCATTTCTCTCCCTGAAAGTATTTTAGACGTCATTCTGGAGCATGCATTCGAGTCGTATGAGACGACGATGCACGTCGCGTGTTACGCCGCGCAGTTTGGGAACGCCTTTGCGCTGACGCGACTCGAAGACATCGCCGAGCGCGAAGACAATCACGAACTCCGCAAGTTAATCGCCTTTGCGCAATGTTTCCACAAGCTGGACGTCAGTCACTGGAGTGCAGAGCGGTATATGAGCGTGTATATGGAGTATTTCATGGTGGACACGGGTGGAGTGAGCCCGTGGCACGCGGCCGCTTTTCGAGGTAATTTGCACCCGTTTCGACGCCACAAAAGCACCACAAACCAACAATTGCTGGATGAGAAAAAACGAAGCGTGCTCATGTACGCCATCGATGGCGACAAAGGACACGATGTTGATTTTATCTCGCGTCTCATGTTAAAGTATCCGGAATTTGAAACGGCGAAGCCGTTCTCAGTCATCGCTCTGGAGAATTACGGCGCGCCGCTGCATTTCGCGTGCCGACGCAGAAATCGCGTGGGCGTTATTAAGCTTCTCCTAGACACATGTGGGGTGGATTGCAACGCTGTGGACGCAGAAGACATGCGTACGGCATTACATACCGCGCTTGGAAATTGCATCGAGCTTGAGGCGATTAAGGCGTTGGATGCCGCGGGAGCCGATTTCTTCAGTCGGTGTCGGCTGGGATGGATTCCGCTCTTCTATCTCTTGGACGGCGTCGCTCGCGACGAGGCGCGCCAGCCTGGTCGCGGCGATCTCGCGAATGAACATGAAGCGTGCATCAAGTACGTACTACAACGTCATGCAGAACTCGGGGACACGTCGTTGCAGGGCGCGTCGACCACAGCGCTCATGATTGCATGTTTGCACGACATGAAAAAGTACGTAGAAATCATTTTGCTCTCGGTGCCATCCATGAAGAATCTCATGGCCGTGCGCGACAGCCGCCGTCGCACAGCCTACCATTGGGCGTGCGAACGCCAAGCGTCCGGTGCGATCGAGATATTGAAAAGGTATGACTTGCTCACGTCTGATATCACCGAAATGCTCGACGACACTGGTCGCACCGGAGCCGAATTACTCCGCGACGCCGTCCACGTCCCGCGTAAGCATCGACACTGGGCGCCGCGCATCACGAAAGAGGACGTCTTTCCCGATTTCGCCGAGAACGACGACATCATGGCATCCATCGTCGCTGCTCGGGCAAAGTACGCAAAGGCGTTCGCCGAAGACGGAGAGGATGGAGAAGGCCGGCGCAAAATGAAACTTCGCACGTGCAGAGCGTGCTTCGCGTACACCGACCGCGCGCGACGATGCAGTCAATGCAAAACAACATACTATTGCACCCCAGAGTGTCAAAAGCGAGACTGGTGCGCGCATAAAGTCGTGTGTCTTCCCGCACCGACGGTGAAAGACGCGCTCGCTGAGGGTGCGCGCCTGACGCGCGAACGTTCGCGTTAATCGTTTCTATTCCTATAGCTCTGTATTTGACATTATCACCGCCGCTCGCTACTACTACTACTTCTCACCTTACTGATGTATGTTCACGCCTTCGATGCCTGTTCGAGGGCTTTGACGCGCGCGACTAAGGAGGAGCACTCCTTCGCGAGCGCTTCGTGATTCTTTTGAATATCCTGTTTAATGATGTAAAACCCCGCAGCCGAGGCGGCAGAGAAGCCGACGGCGAACGACGAGACGCGTGTGGCGAACATGTGCGTTTGAGTGACGGCTGCGTGCGGTGATGGTAGTGCAAACGGCGTCGGTGTGCGCGATAGTGGTGCGCCCGCGTCTGAGGAAGCGCTGACCGCGGGCGGTCTCAAAGCGCGCGCGCGCGTACGGGCGCGTGCGTTGTATTCTCACTGTGCTATATAGATTTGGTGTTGTTTTACAAAATGCGAGGCATCGATGTATCGATGTATATGTCTCGCTCTATAGCGGCGCCAGCAACGGAGCACTACTTTGATGTTATTACGCGCAGCGAATCTCGTAAGAGCCGGAGCGTTCGCCTCGGCCGCCCGACGTACACAAGTACCTCACCCACTTTGTGACGTCGTACCCGCTCGTGTCCGTGACCTCTAAGAAACGCACGCGTAAGCCAGATGCGGTGAACATGGGGACTTGGAACTCGACGTTAATCGGGGGTTGTACCCACGGCTTGCGCTCCTCCAACGTGTTGGCCAGGATGACTTCGGCGTCGAGTTGGAATTCTTCATGACCGGCGCAACGCTTGATTTTCCAACGCAAGCAGTTTTCTTCAGGTACATACTTTGCTTTGCCACCCGTCGCGTTGACGATGGCTCGAGCGGTGTGCTTGGGAACGGGGATGCGTACGCGTACCTCGGTGGCGACGGTTTTGTCGCTGTACAGCGACTTCAAGTTTACCGTCACCGCCAAGCGCGTCCGTCCGAGTTCTTTCACTGCCGGCATCAGCTTGAACGGAAGCGTTATGCCGTCACTTACGCGATAGCGCACGAGCTCGAATTCGCCATCGGGTGGCGTGAATTCGATGGTCTTCTCGCTGCTAAATTTATTCAACCGAACGCACTGATGAAACTGCAAGTCATCGAGCTCGATAAATCTCTTCGATGTCGCCGCGCTGGCGTTGATATCCACCCCACGCGCACTCGCGCGCGTCTCTTCGCTTAATCGGTCGTTCAACCCGACTTTAATGTTTGGCATACCCGTCAAGAAGGTTTTCATGTAAATAGCTCCCGCAACGCTCGCCCGCAACACCGTTCCCTCTACGCTCATCATCATATTCACGCTCTCCACAATGTCTAAATACACCTGATTCTTTTTATATACCAACCCTTCCTGGCGCCACTGCACCGCACCGGTGACTTGTTTCGCCGCAGCAACCGCCGCGCGCTGGTCCGCGAGCTCTTGTTTCGCGATTTGCTCGCGCGTCGCGTCTCTCGTTGAACTTCTCTGCGTAATGTACGTCTTCAAAACCTCCGCTGCGGTGATTTGCGGGTATCCATTGTCGCAAATCTCGTCCAACAACTCGTACAACAGCACGAAATTGCTTCGGATGGCGTTTTCTGTGCACGCGCCAAAGTAGTGCGCGCACAGGCGCGACACGTGCGAGAGAAAAGTAAACCCCAACATCGCATTCGACGCGCCTCTCGTGACGCCAACGACGTAGACGTCGTTACAGCGCTTGAACATGTACGTTGCCGATCCTATCGTGCGCATCGGTGCGTCCAGATTGCCGTTACGACGCGCGGAGCGAGTGCTTCTCGCCTGTCCGCGCGCATCGATGATCTCACTTCTAAATGCATCGAGTAAGTGCCGCTCAACGTTGTCGCGATACGCGCGCGAGATGAGCACATCCCCGCGCACATTGACAATGAAGAGCCCGCTCAAGGCGTAGCCCACGTCTGGGGCGAGCGCGGGCATGGGGTTTGCCGTGGTCATCGCGAGAGGCGCGCAATGCCGTCGGGTGCCTCGCACACGCGCGATACAACCGCGCGCGCGTAGATGTTTAGCGTTTAGCGCATTCGTCAGCATGGCTCTAATTTAGCTAAGCATTAATATTTCAAACGCATGCATGCATGCATGACGCCTTGAAAACGTGTCATCGCGTCTGGTGGACGCATCATCTATGTACATTGCAAGCGCCGCGAACGTTTGCATTCGGTCATCGTACGCGCTTTTGAACCACGATTTTTTAATCAGACGCGATGCGCGGTGGCGTACAAACACCACCAATTTACGCATCGCATCGTCACACATCATCGCGCACACATCGCGCGCGCGCGCGCCATGGGCGCGCACGCACGAGGTCGCTTCGTGGCGGTCAAAACGCGACTCTCAAATCCGTCGGCTCGCGGCTATTTTTTTTTGTTTAAATCTTCGAACTCGCGGGAGCGTTTTCCTCCTCGGGGTTTCCATCGTCCATCAGCATCATCGTCATCATCGTCGCATACGCTACGACGACCAGGACAACGACGACGCACACACACCCCGCGCCCAAAAACGCGCGCCCAAACGCGAGCTCTTACGCGCCTCAGCACTTTTTCAACTGATTCACATCCGCCGCATCCATCGTCCGCCCACGAATCTCCAATCTCCTCACGCTCGTGCGCTCAGTATCGCCCACATTACTTTCAAAATAAAACGTCAACGTCCGCACGTTATCGAACGCCGTCTTATCGAGCTCGAAGACGCCGCCGGCGCTCGCGCCTTCGCGCGCGTCCAGCGTCTGCGCCGGCGTCTTCTTCGCGCACTCCTCAAACCCAAGCGACGGCTTGTTCACGAACACCTTCACCATCGCGCACGCGGAAACGTCGGTGCCATTCGTGCCGCCACCGACGATGACCACGTGCGTGGGCTTGACGTTCGTCGTGAATGGGACGCTTAAAATGCACGTCTCGTCGTCATCGGTGACGAGCTCCAACGTGTCCTGATCGCGTTCGCCCGCGGCGAGGATCTTCGTCCACGCGCGGTCGTCGATGGCGTTGAGCACTTCGACGCCGCGCGTGTCGATGTGCGCGAGGAGGTCGTCGCTGGCGGCGTCGGCCATGGCGCGCGCGCGTGTGCGGACGACGACGTCGCGCGCCGTGTGCGTGTGAACGTCCGTATACGTATACTAGTACACAACCCTCTATATAATTCACAATGGGTGTCCACGCGAACGTCCGTATACGTATACTAGTACACAACCCTCTATATAGATCATATTGATGCCCGGACACACGCGGGTGTCTGTTCGAAATCCATTCCAGTTCTCATACTCCACCCCATGAAATTCTGATTTATCACATACCAGAATTTCGGGACCTAAATCGCACGTATAGCATGTGTGTTTTGTGGTATGAAATATATCCATGGACCCCCCCCTGGGGAGAAAATCCATGGGCCCCATGCGCGCGCGCATCGCGTCACATCATGGCGCCCGACGACGACTGCCCGTCGTGCGGCCACGCCCACGCGCCCGGTTCCACGTGCCACCAATGCGGCCACTACCGCCGATGCAGCGAAAGCGTCGAACGCGCCAACGGTAAC
>Ga0222715_10004456_pt1 | contig 12120 bp, 11 predicted proteins | sample C33_9DmetaG_FD_165056 | JGI IMG/M metagenome (GOLD analysis project Ga0222715, IMG submission 165056) | Estuarine water microbial communities from San Francisco Bay, California, United States - C33_9D | ecosystem: Environmental > Aquatic > Marine > Unclassified | place: USA: California...
TATAGGTCGATGTCGCACGTTTATCATCTTCTCACGGTTTAGGAAAGTCCACAGTACTGATTGAGTATGTGGCAGAAGTGGACGAACGTCGAACCGGTACGTGAGACTTTCTGGCACACCGTAGGGTACGTAGCTAGTAAACGCGTTGTGAAAGCGCGGTATCTGTAATAGGCATTCGCTGTGTAAGTACGGTATGATAGGTTTCACATTATCATGGAAATTCACGCCGTATGATGTCGCCTATGCACGGGTACGTAAGAGTGAATTTCTTGCACTGTAATCATACAACAGAGCTGTACGTCTGCTCGTACGATGATCCGACACGCAGCAACAGGCAGTGCAGTTGGTTGAAAATAGTCCTTTTTAGTGAAAGTGAGCGTATGTTAGGGTTCGAGAATTTGTATTCGCACACTTGTAAGAAGTATGTATGTCATCTGTGATGACTCATCATGAAGTGTTCAAGTTCCGTAGAAAAATATGAGTGCTCGCTCAAATAACGTCAAAAAGTGTATGCTTTTCAGCCTCAACGCGATAGACCTCACTGTGCGCCGGGCCTCCGCACTTGTGACAGTCAAAGCTCACTGGCTTTACAGCGATGGTCGCCAAGGATAGGGTGTGCTACTACTATGACGAAGAAGTTGGTAGAAACTACTACGGGCCGAACCACCCCATGAAGCCTCATCGCTTGTGCATGACGCACAACTTGATTTTGGCCTATGATTTGCATAAACACCTACAAGTTTTCAGGCCACGAGCCTGCACGAACGCAGAATTCACTCAGTTTCATAGCGAAGATTACGTCGATTTCTTGTCAAAAATAACTCCTGACAAGCAGCAACAATACGTTTTAGAAATGCAAAGATTCAACCTTGGCGAAGACTGCCCCATTTTCGATCACATGCTTGACTTTTGTCGACGGTACACAGGTGGGTCCATTGACGGAGTCCGGCGATTGAATCAGGGGTTATCAGACATTGCCATAAACTGGTCTGGAGGTTTACACCATGCAAAAAAGGCAGAGGCTTCGGGATTCTGCTACATCAACGACCTGGTGTTAGCGATACTAGAACTCCTGAAGCAACATGCACGGGTCGTGTACATAGATATAGATATTCATCACGGTGACGGAGTGGAAGAAGCATTTTACATGACTGATCGAGTGATGACAGTCAGTTTTCATAAATATGGCGATATGTTCTTCCCGGGCACAGGTGGTTTGAGGGACATCGGTATAAACTCGGGAAAATACTACAGTGTCAATGTGCCCTTGAATGACGGCATAGATGACAAAAGCTTTGTGGATCTGTTTAAATTTGTCATGCAAGACGTGATGGATTTATTCCAACCAGGCGCTATCGTCCTGCAATGCGGTGCCGATTCACTAGCTGGCGATCGAATCGGTTGCTTTAACCTTTCACTGAAAGGTCACGCAGAGTGTGTTTCCTTTATGAAAAGTTTTGCGAAGCCGATACTTGTTACAGGTGGCGGAGGCTATACGAAATCCAATGTAGCCAGATGCTGGGCGAATGAGACAGCAACTCTCCTAGGTAAACAACTGGCAGAACATATTCCACCGCACGAGAACTATTACGAGTATTACGCCGATGCAGGATACAAGTTGAAGGCGCACGCGCCAGTGTGGATAGAAAATTTGAACACACCTTCATACTTGAATCAAGTGAAAGAACAAGTTCGGCAAAACTTAAAATCACTCACGTTCGCACCGAGTGTTGAATTCAGCGAAGCACCTCCCGCCATCCTCGTACCGGAGTTGGACGAGAGTGATTTGAACCCAGACGAAAGATATGGCGGGAGTTTGGGTCAAGACAGCGTCGTCATGAGTAAGGAAGAGTTCTACGAAAACGATTAATACTTCGTTCGCTGAACATTGTGGCAAGAAATTCACCACATCGTATTTCGTATAGTTGACGTAAGTGTGATGTGACTTTAGGCGTTCGTGTAAACACAATGCAGTGAAAATCAATTTCAATGGATACCTTGTACAATCCGTCCTATTACATCTTCACATAATACACTAGCCTAGCTCGCGCACTGCGCGAGATCCTGCGTCCAATTTTGTCGCCTTCTTTCGTATGGTCGGTCGTTCACGGACAAACTTCAGGTCGCTAGAAACCGTCGCGCGAGCCATCACGGTGAAGTTGGGTTAAACACTAGATAGCGCGTCATCTACGCCTAGCTTCCGGGCGTTGACACTTCTAGAAGGCCAGTGCGCGTGAGAAGCTCTCGTTCTCAGACAAGTTCCGAACGAGACCGATATGAGTATGAAAGATTCAGACGAGTAAGTTGAGCGCAGTGTTTTTAGAGGGACCTCGTGATAAGAAAGCGCTAGTTACGATTACCTCTTCAAGATAGTCCTCATCGGAGACTCTGGAGTTGGAAAATCAAACCTACTTTCGCGTTTCACCAGGAACGAGTTCTGTTTAGAGTCGAAGTCGACGATTGGTGTCGAGTTTGCCACTCGTAGTGTGCAGGTATGCATGATATAAATTAGGGAACACGATGAATAACGAATGAGTTTGGTCGCAGATAGATGGAAAGACTATCAAAGCTCAGATTTGGGACACCGCTGGCCAAGAACGATATCGAGCCATCACGAGTGCGTATTACCGTGGAGCAGTTGGCGCTTTATTAGTCTATGATATAACGAGTCTAGGTGAGTTATTTGCCAGTTGAATCGAAACATATATTTCAGACATGGTGTAGACTCGTTCAATGCCACTAGTAAGTGGCTCACTGAGCTCAGGGATCACGCTGATTCCAACATTGTTGTTCTCTTGGCCGGAAACAAGAACGACCTTGCACATCTACGCACAGTTTCAGCCGCACAAGCACAACAATTTGCCCATGCTGAAGGTTTGGAAACAGATATGTCTGTATATTTTTATCTTGAATATTTCTATGTAGAATTATCAACCGTTGAGACTTCAGCCCTCGACGCCACAAATGTTGAACAGGCGTTCATCGATCTATTGACGCAAACGTATTCGGTCATGTGCAAGGTATGTTATGATCATTAGTCTGTGTGGCTATGTTGCACTTTTTTTGTACTTACGGTGAATAGAAACAGGCACAAGACGACTTAACAGCAACAACTGCACGCCCGCAAGACTTCATAGAACTCTCTGATGCAAGCAATCAAAATGTGAAGAAGTGCTGCCAGTGATCTAAGATTGTCGCATCGTAGTTACGACTCTCACAGTTTCCCACGAATTCATCGGCCGCGTGAACACACTGAGAAAGTTTACTCTCATCATTACACGCGTAGTGCTATTTTGTAGGTCGACTACCTGAGCCTACGCGCTTCGCGCTCGGACTCCATCAAAGTCAGGATATCACCTGTCACAAAATTAGCACCATTGTGAAGCGAAGCGACCGTTTTATCTTACCTTCTCGAACCGGACCCTTCACGTTACGCATGATTTGCCGATTTTGATCGTCTAAGAATTTGACCCTAACTTGCGTGACCTGTACATTGAATTTCAGTCAGTACAGATGATCAATTGCATGTGTCATTCAAATTTTCGAAGCGCGTTTTGTACGCCGGATAGTCGCGCTTCGTACCTGGCCCCTCGAGCCCGTCCGACCGATAACTTTCATGACGATGGCCCTAAAGTCGCGGGAAAAACGGGGCACGGTCAGTGTTCGCGTCCGCCCTTCAATTCGGAGAGAGCAAAATATCGCAGATGCCACGGGGTAGTGTGTAATGAACGATACGAATAAAGTCTACCATCGCGTGGGGGCGACGTCGCCCATCTTGTCGACTGCGCGCGTTGCTTACTTTTTTATTACGTCCTGAAGCGCCGCAAAGCAAGCCAAAACACAAGTCAGTCAGTGCATAAGTACGCGAACCGTGAGCGCGACGAAGGATGTTTGCACGTACCATGATAGTGCCAATGTAGCTTCGGCGTCGAATGCACTCGCGGCGAGTCGCAGCGTGCCGGCTGAGGTGCGATCACGCGGGCCGACCCCGGTACGTGAAAAAATACCCTCGGTATAGCATGATATCATATCATATGACACGACCAGATACGATATGATAGAGCTATTACCATTTATAATATGTCATACACGCTCGCGGAAATGTGCGATGGGTATAGCGTATTCAAGCTCAATACGAAGTATCATGCCATAGGTTATGATATGTTGGATCAGGAAACTTGGATAGATCCTCTTCGCGTCCGGTTGCGAAGTCGCGCTGCACACTGTGTTGCACCCAGCACCTGGTGCACAACTCGCGGCATTTAGTTCGTTTCCCACAAAATGGTAGTGATCACAATCAGTGCGCAGTCTCGCCCGGTTGCGAAGATTCAAACCAAAAAAACCGCGTCCGCGAAACCTACGAGTCGTCCGCAACAGATCGTAAAGCTTGCAGTTCCGGTGTCTATCGCAACTGGTAGGTACCGCGCGCACGCGTGATGAAATTTCGTATAATTACTTCTTCGCGTGCGCGAGCCGCGCTGACCTTGGCTTCGCTCGCTCACTTGCTCGCTCGTGTCGCCTGATCTGGTTGTACAAGATATTGTGACTTATCTACTTTTTTACTTAGGTTGCATGACTCTGGCAAGCGAAGCGAGAGCTGAAGAAGCTGCGTACGCCATCAGCGCACAGGTGCGTTCGATCACGCACCAACGTTTCGCGACTCCGTTCTTTCTGCTGTTCGACTGTTCTCACACGTTTCTTCCCAGGTGGCCCAAATAGCGGCTGTCCCAACTCCTTTGCTCTACTTTGGCTTCCTTACTTCTTCGCTTACCTTCGCGGCCGGGGCGGTGAGTACACATATATTACTTTCATGCCTCTCCTCTAACTTCTTAATCTTCAGTACATCGCCCTCAGCAAGATAAAGTTGATTTAATTTAACTGACGTGAGAGTCCACGAGGTACGAGTTATGCGTTGATACATCTAGTAAATGCATTTGTAATAGCGTAACTACGTGTCGCACTCAAACTTCTTATCTGACTTCAGCGTCACGTGGTTCTCGCGCGCGTTTCTAGATTTCAATGCGATTTTATCGACGACGCTGAGCAAGCAAAACACAACAGAGTTCGTCTGCTTTCCCTCTTGCCGTCGTTGCGAATCACTTCAATTCGATATAACATCGGTAGGTCTAGTAAATATTCTGATCGCGCACGTGGATTGCCTTGCATGGCACGTTTGATCAGAATTCACTGGCAAACATGGGGATGCCAGAGTTGCTAACTGCGAGGTGTGTTGGGTGCTGAATGACAGCGTCAATCAACCCGTACTCTACAGCCTCTTCCGCCGACATGAAAAAGTCTCTATCTGTATCTTCCATGACTTCTTCAAGCGGCTTGTTCGTGAATTCGGCAAGGTAGCCATTGAGAGTGGACTTGTGATGCATGATTTCGTTCGCTTGAATCTCAATATCTGCTGCTTGACCTTGTGCACCGCCTAGAGGCTGGTGGATCATGATTCGGCTATTCGGCAAACTGAAACGTTTGCCTTTTTGCCCCGATGCAAGTAAAAAGGCTCCCATCGACGCAGCCAATCCGACGCAGACGGTTGACACGTCCGGACGAATGTGTCGCATGGTGTCAAACACAGCCATTCCTGCTGTAACAGAACCGCCTGGTGAGTTCACATAAAGTGTAATGTCTTTATCAGGGTCGTTTGCATCCAACCACAAAAGTTGTGCAACGATGAGGTTGCAGCCATCATCATCCACAGCTCCTCCCAGTCGAATGATGCGCTGGTTCATCAACTGGCTGGCTACACTTTGGAATCTTTCCACGACTAGCGGCGAAGGGCCTTTCCCTTGCTGCGCTTGAATGATAGAGCTGAGTAAAATTAGCACACTTTTGGTCTGTTCAGTAGAAGCCTGCTTACCTGGAATCGTATAAATACGACGGGCCGTTGCGTGTGGCGTCAGCGTGCAACTGCAGTGTCGATCTGCGAGCGGACGAAACTTGCGTTAGGCAACTGTACGTATAGAGGACAAATTCGAGGATTGTACTTTCATCCTATTCGGTGTTTACATTAGATCCCGGATCGTCTTACCTGCTTTGTGTGCGATAGCAACTCTTCCTCTCGGTAGGTTTAACTCGCCGGGACGAAATGGACGACTTCGCCGCGCTCAAGCGCTGAAGCCCGCTCATCGTATGATCGTCAATCGCGGAATCGCACTAACGGAGAAATAATTTGGGTCGAGATTCGTCGCAACGGACGATCAGCTCGTTAGATCCGGGCTGCTGCGCTCCGCTATGGCGGACACGTGTAGCCCGGCGCAAGTCGAAACAAAAAGAAACCACATGCGATGCTGTGTAATGAAACTGTGAAACTCCTATCTGCCAAATTCATGTGAAGATCGGTATGTGTGTCTGGAAGTATCGATATGTATTTAACGTGCAGAGATGATAAATTTGTAAATGTAGCGGTCCCGCTCCAAAAATTCGCACGATGACTTTTTTTGTAAACTTTTCGCAACGGCATCCAATATCATAACGCTGTATAGTACTCTGATCAGACCACGATAAATCAGATATAAAAGCTGCGCACCTGTTGGAACGCTGGAGAGGAGAGGAGTCGCCGCGACACCACTTTGCAACTAGCAAACCGTCACGGTCCGAGAGCGGTCCCGGCGCGAACACAAGTAAAAGCTTTGAATATGTCTGGTAAAGGTGCAAAGGGTTTATCCGGGAAAGGACTTTCCGGGAAGGGTGCCAAGGGCACGATGTCGTCCAAGAAGGGAGATAAGCGTAAACCGACTTCGCGCTCCGTGAAGGCCGGTCTTCAATTTCCCGTTGGGCGCATCCATCGATTCTTGAAGGTAAATAATTAAGACACCCATCCTATGCGTCGAGTTCCGCGTTGGCGCTGAGCGGAGTAGTGATGGAGAATGTCTCCTTGACTTGACCGTTTAAAATTTCAAATCGCGGAGACTTTTCAAACTGTCGTTGAGCGCGCTGCGTGTACGTATCCATTCATTCTGACGAATTTATGCCATAAACAGAATCGTGCCGCCTCCGGTGGGCGGGTGGGTGCCACTGCGGCTGTGTATTCGGCCGCCATTCTGGGTAAGTTATTGGCCAGCAGGCTTAGAGCCAACAATTTGACTTAACTTTACAGAATATCTTACTGCTGAAGTTCTTGAGCTCGCCGGCAATGCGTCTAAAGACCTGAAGGTATTTAAAATTGATAGCATTTTCATGCACTGTACTCACACTACTGAAAGGTGAAACGCATCACGCCTCGACACTTGCAACTTGCTATTCGTGGCGACGAAGAGTTGGACATGCTCATTAAGGCTACCATCGCTGGTGGTGGTGTCATTCCGCACATCCACAAGTCCCTCATGAACAAGTCGTCGAAAAAGGGCGAATAAGCACGAAATATGAGAGACACTATACGACTACAACAACAACATACCATAGAGCTCTATGGGAGAAGTGTGCACTTGTACTTTTTGTAGGGCGGAGGCTTGGCACTGTACACCGTGCCATCGATTCCTGTAATGAAATAACAGTCGAAAACGAACATAACATAACATAACATAACATAACATAACATAACATAACATATATGCGTAACGACTACGTCTTTCAATTCACAATTTGTTACACCACGGGGAACTTGGAAAGAAAAATGTCATAGAGACGGTTTTCTTCAAGCACGCCCACGGCCAGAGAATCGGCCACCTCGACCTCTACCACGGCCGCCAGCGCCGCCACGACCTACAGTGCGGCCACCTCTACCACCTCGGCCAGCTCCACGTGCAGTTCCACGACCGGTGTTGCCCCTGCACGAGCTGAAAATAAGCATAACATTTTCCGTCGAAGCGACTTACCTCTGCATCGTAGGTTGCGTGAATCTTTCAATTGGTAGAAGCTTATCTGGACTGATGTAAAATTTATCACCTTCCGATTGAATTCGACTCAATATCCGCTGTCAAAGATTCTTTAAAATCACTCGTACCTTTCCTGTAAGAAGACGCTTTCACGCCGTCCGAAAGTTTAACCGTGAATTTCTGTTTGCGAATTGAGAATTTACAGGCACAGACATTCTTCACACCCACCACATCGTTAATTGTTCCGAAAATCTCCTCAACTCGTCCAATGAGAGCTTTACTTTCGAGAAAAATCGGACCATTGAAATACGGAATCTGAATTTGTCAGAATTTGTCAGATTTTGTGCCGGACTACGCGCTTGATGTTACCTTTTTGTTTGTCAAACTCAGAACTAGCTCTCCTTCGCATTCATGCATTAATTCGCCGATTTCTACAAGCATAGTTTAGTTTCAACGATGTCGACACAAAAAGTTGTACCTTCAACGGTGTCGGGAGTTGTATCGGCGACAAAACCACGGCCTCGCCCGCCACTTCCGCGACCGAAACCTCGACCAGCTGATCTGTTCCCCGCACTTCGCCCTCGTCCACCAGGTGCTCGCATTATCTGTTTGAATTTCTCAAATGTTCGTGTTTGTGTCGTCACGCACCGCAAAAGCCAGCCGCCGCACCGTCTGCTCGGAAGACCATTCCCGTTTCAGAAACTAAAATCTGGCGAGTGGTCTCATATGATATCAGTAATATTACTATATGACACTACACACTCCCTCTATAAAAATACAAGGGAATTCAGCTTGTTGTATGATCCGATCATGGATAAATTTTGCAACACATTCTTGTTTGGCGTCCACGGATGTGGACGTCGAGCTCACGCAGCGAAGCGTGTCCAACCGATTTGTAAGAAGCGTGATATGCTATGTAAAGACAAGTGAACGCACATCAACAGAAGTGGGGTTTGACTTAAAGACATCGAGGCCGCGTTGTCCAATATTTTCAGTTGTTATACGCCCTTTTCAACGCTCGCGAGCAGCCACGATTCTGACTCGGAAAAATGGTGCGACGTCTACCTTTTTCTGGATAATTTGTTTGAGCTCGGTGTATAGATATGCATCGGCCCGGTCTGTGTGCCCGCCACAGCATTATTCGGCATGAGTCTGCTTGCGGCTCGACGTCAAGTCGAGAACTTTTTGAGCAGCCTTCGGAGACTGTTTGAGTATTACTGGACTAAAATCCGAAGTGAAAGAACCTAAGGAACTAATTGGCTTAGATGTGCGATTGACAACGCAACAAACGAGCACATTTGATTGATTCAAAGTTGACTGGAGCGGAGGTCCACCACGATGCAAGATACATTATCTTGTGTACGGCTCTTGATGGCTCTCTCCACTAGTGCACTAGCCACGTCGTGCATCTTGTAAGTGCTATCTCTTTTCATCATGGAACGAACGAAGGTTATAGCCTGTGCACTGTTCATGACATCCCAAAGACCATCAGTGGCGATGACCAAGAAATCGTCCTCCTCTGAACGTTCATAGACGCGAACATCTGGTAGAGCAACGACTGGTGGTCTCTCAAGGGTGCCTATCCCAGATGCACCGGTTGACTCGAATTCCTGCAGCAACTCTGCCCTACCTCCCTTGAATTCATAGTCACCAAACGCCCTACTGACCGCTAAGATCCCGCAAACGCGCATCTGTGAGACCCATCCACCACTTTCAATTATACGCGATATCTCAGCACGACCTGCTTTTGAGGACCCAACTGGTCGGTGATCGTTGCTCATATCGACTGTTCTTCCCTTTCGACCTAGAACGGCCCTACTGTCGCCAACATTCGCAGTGATGACGTGATTGTCGCTCACAAAACAGACTGTAGCAGTGCTGCCGCTCCAACACTCTGGGTCACCAAGAGAGCCGAGGTGGTCAAGTAGAGCAGAATCTGCCCTTTCGAACGCACTGGCAAGGGGATTTTCTTCGTCTACCCCATAATCCTTCAAAGTATCACCTTTAACAACCTGATCACACATTTTCATCCCCGCTTGGTCAATGAAATCTAAGAGGTTGCTTTTTAAATATGTAGAACTTGCGGCGCCACCGTGTCCATCAAAAATTCCAAAGTACAGAAGCTTTCCATTGAGATTGCGCATACACCAGGAATCCTCCATTTCGTCACGCGGGCCCTCAGAGTCATGACCTCCCCAATCGATAGCTGCGAGTTTGTTCCTTCCAATCTTTTTCAGCTTACTTTTGCCTTCCTTCGTACTTGAGTCTTTCCCTTCCTTACTTGTCTGTATGTACTGCAGGAGAGGCACTGCGGCGCAAACACAAAAGGTAGAAAGCAACCATGAAACGTCAGCACCATCTTCAATAGTGTTCAAAGACATCAGCGCGATATTCATGCGTTTTCGAGCTAGCCTTTCACTTCGGAACCGTCGTTGTCTGCGGGGAGCGGAAGGACGAAACACGCTACGGGCTGAGGCGCTTCCACTGGATAGCACGGGGATTGGCATCAAAGCAGGGAAGTATGTCAGATACCGCGGCGATCAATTACCACGCTTGAGCTCACATCCATGGGGTGCGAGAGTGCACTGTTGAAAGCGGCTGCCAAGGTTTTGTTGCGTTTCACAGCATTTCCGAAAGAAGAGACTTTGGATGGCGTATTTCCGGATTATGTACGTACAAATGAATATGAATGAATATGTGAAAAGGAGAAACGCAGAGAAGAACAGTTTGCTGGACAACTTCCGGTCCGTTTCGTCACTTATCGCTTCTCGAGATAGGGAGCCATCGCCCATCGTTAAACTTGGCCTCATGACCGCAGGAGACACACGCTTCTTTCAATCTCAACGAAAAGGTAGATGCTCTGTCGTAAAAGAAACCAAAAGCTGACTCTGTTCTTTTCTAGGCGAAATTGCTGAATGGCGCGATGAACTACGACGTACTGATTTGCTAGTACAAAAACAAGCTGTAAAGAAAGGTAAGTTGCTCTGAACGGCCATTTACTACTAACGATGGTGACATTCTATCGCAGTCATAGCGGCAATGACCGTCGGCAAGGACGTGTCCTCCCTCTTTCCTGATATGGTTCAGTGCATGCAAACTCCAAATCTCGAGTTGAAGAAACTCATATATCTTTACTTGATCAATTACGCGAAATCAAAACCGGAACTCACAATTTTAGCTGTGAACACATTCATTAAGGTGAGCTGACGCTCGTAGAAAGTTTATTTTGACTAAACTGCTTCAGGACGCCCAAGATGCCAATCCGCTCGTCCGTGCACTTGCAGTTCGGACAATGGGATGTATACGTGTCCATCGGATAGCAGAGTACCTGTGCGATCCGCTGCAACTAGCCTTGACGGTAATTTTGACGAGAAATAAAGTAAAATCTTTATCTCAACCCTGCACTCCAGGACGGAGACCCATACGTGAGGAAGACCGCAGTGCTTTGTGTGGCAAAACTCTTTGAAATCGACCCAGAATTAGTTGAAAGTCGGTAAGTTCACGAGTATCTCATAGTCTTTCTAGTCTCATACTTTGCTCCAGCGGTTTCATTGATACATTGAAGGAACTGCTGTACAGTGAAACCAATCCCACTGTTCTGTCCAACGCCATCGCTGCTATGTCTGAAATATCTAGTTCAGAGCGATCTTTCCACATCGATGCGAAGCTCGCAGATAGATTGAGTACTTTGCTTACGGAGTGTACAGAGTGCGTTCGTTACACCGATAATACATTTCTACTAACAATCGAGTAGATGGGGTCAAGTTTACATACTAGATGCGCTTGCAGCGTTTTCAACGTTCAATTCTCACGAGGCATCAGCCATACTAAAGCGCGTGAGCGCTCACCTACAGCACTCAAATGGCGCTGTGGTCTTAGCGAGCATCAAAGTGTTGACAAATCACTTACAGGTACGGGACTGGGAACTTTCTAATTTCTTGCTTCTGACCAGGTAGCAACAGTTGATACCTGATACTTCGCAGCGCACAATCAAGATGCAAATAGCATCATCACTTGTGACTCTTTTGGGAAGTGAAATGGAGGTTCAGTACATTACACTACGATGTGTGCATTCGCTGCTCCGATCCTATAAGGAAGAGTTACAAAGACACTTGCAGGTAAGAAACACGCCCTAAAAGAATCGCAACGAATTTTTTAAATTGTGTCTTTGTAGGCTTTCTTTTGCAGATACAACGATCCGTTCTGCATAAAGCATACCAAATTAAAAATTCTACTCGAACTTGTTTCAAACGACACAGTCAGTCATGTGCTGAATGAACTGAAGGAGTACTCTTCC
>Ga0222715_10004457_pt1 | contig 12117 bp, 10 predicted proteins | sample C33_9DmetaG_FD_165056 | JGI IMG/M metagenome (GOLD analysis project Ga0222715, IMG submission 165056) | Estuarine water microbial communities from San Francisco Bay, California, United States - C33_9D | ecosystem: Environmental > Aquatic > Marine > Unclassified | place: USA: California...
CGCGACGGCCGATGAATCCAAATACTGGATCATGGCACCGTCGACAATTAATTTGTCGATCCCGGATTTTGGCTCGTTATTTAATGCCTCTTTAATTTGATTGGTTTGTGACATATCAACCGTTTCGGTTAATTGTAGTGTCAATGTATTTTTGTTAACTGACAAGTGATAGGCCATTACTTAACTCCCTCGATAAGATTTTTAGATTGCAGTACCTCGATGTATTTATCCATCAAAATCATGCCGTCCTTGGCACTGGTCTGCATGATGTTGGCAATTTGTGAGATTTTATTTTCACGAATCAAGTTGGCGATGGCGGGTGTGTTCACCATCACCTCGAAAGCACCGATGCGTCCTCCAGCCTTTTTCTTTAGTAGCCGTTGTGTCATGACGAGACGCAATGACAAGGATAATTGCGCGCGTGCCTGGCCTTGTTCCTCTGGTGGAAAGGCATCGATGAGTCGATTGACAGTTTCAGGCGCACCATTGGTGTGCAGTGTGGCAAATACCAAATGGCCGGTTTCCGCTGCCGTCATGGCCATCGAGATGGTCTCATAGTCCCTCAGCTCACCCATCAAAATGACATCCGGGTCTTGCCGCAGCGCACCCTTGAGCGCCGAGGCAAAGGTTTCGGTATGGTTGCCGACTTCACGTTGGGTGACAATCGATTTTATACTGTTATGCACAAACTCAATCGGATCCTCAACGGTAATAATGTGTTCGGCACGGGTCTTGTTGATGCGATCGATCATGGCTGCCAGTGAGGTCGACTTACCGGAACCGGTAGCCCCGGTAACTAACACCAGGCCATCTTTTAAGTTGAGGGATTCATGCACCGCCGGTGGCAGACCGAGATCTTGTATGTCAGGAATGGTGCTAACAATCACCCGCGAGACAACGGCCAGACCTTTATTGGTCATCAGTGCCGAGCCACGAAAACGATTGTTACCAATCTCATAAGCAAAGTCGATGTCAGAGGTTCTTGTAAATTCATCATGCAATTCGGCAGTCAGTTTTTCTTCTAAAAAATCTGCGATTTCCTCGTTGCTGGTGACAAACTCAGAAAATGTTTGTAACTCTCCGGAGATACGGGCGACCACCGGTTGGTTGGCATGGATATGCAGATCCGAAATGCGATGTTGTGATAAAAGTGCTTCTATCGATTCTGTAATTGTGCTCATAGTGATGTTAAATCATATCCCCTTGACTAAAGATTGGAAGGTACAGCGCGACCACGGTCAACCCAATCATACCACCCACGAATACGATCATGAGTGGTTCGAGCATGGATGTCAATCCTTCGACGGTCGATTCAAACTCTTCTTGGTAGTAGCGTGCAATCGAGCTCAGCATCTCATCCATGTTACCGGTCGATTCGCCAACCTTCATGAGCTGCGATAAATCTTTCGGAAATACCGGTTCCTCATCAAACAATACCGAGACCGGCGTGCCGGTGACCACCCGTTCGGCTATGCGATCGAGGGCCTCAGAAAACTTCACGTTGGGGGTAATTTTTTTGGCAATCTTTAGAATTTCCGATATGCCGATACCGGCAGCGAATAAATTGGCCATCAACAGTGCTAGACGGCTGACGGTGGATTTGATTAAGATGTTACCAAACAAAGGTAATTTAAGTATAATTTGGCTCAGCATGGCGTTGTAGGGATAAAAATATTTTTTAGCGAGTTTATGGCTGGTAACAACCACGGTGATGATAATAATGAGCTCAAGCACGTTTTGACCGTTGGTGATGTACTCGCTGGCGCTGACTAACATTTGCGTTGGTAGGGGCAAGCCACCCTCATTTTTACTGTACATGGCCACGAAGGTCGGTACGACAAAAACCAACATACCCCACATGATCAATAGCGTCACCACCACCAGTGTGACGGGGTAAAACAATGCACTTTTAATGCCGGACTTAATTTTTTGCGTTTTTTCCATACTTTCCGTAATGCGGTCAAGAAAGGTATCCAATTGACCACTGACCTCCCCTGCCTCAATCATGTTACAAAAGACGTCATCGAAATAGCGCGGATGTTTTTTAAAAGATTCGGACAGCGGGATACCGAGATTGACATCTTTAATGAGTTTATTGATAACACCACGTAAAATAACATTCTTGGTTTGGGAGGACACCATAATGAGCGAATCCATAATGGTTAAGCCACTCCTGACCATGGTGGATACTTTTTTCATGAACATTAAAATATCTTTTTCCGGTATATTGCCAAACGGCCCCCACGTGATGGCGGTCTCAGAGGGATCTTTTTTATGCTTCGCACTTTTTAATTGAATCGATACCATGCGCCTAGTTTTTAAAAGTTGCATGGCTTCATTGCGATTGGGGCAATCGATCAGTCCTTTGATGGTGCGACCGTTTCGATCTTTTGCCTTATATTCAAATTGTGGCATGACTAACTCTCAAGGTTAAGCGTGCTTTGAAACTCTTCGATTGATATGAAGCCTTGCGCAATAAAACCTCGGGCGATCTCTTGCATGGTTTTAAAGCCATCTTCTTTAGCCGCTTTCAATAACTCGGGGGCGGTGCCATTGGCGATAATGGCTTGTTCGATTTTCTTTGTCATCCGCAATACCTCATAGATACCTTTTCGGCCCTTGAGGCCGGTGCCATTGCACGTTACACAACCTTTACCACGCTTTGCTTTTACTTCTTGCGCTTCCGTCTCACTGAAACCAATCTTGATCAAATTGTCGAGCGTGGCACGTGGATCATCTTCCAGGCAGTTGGCGCAATTGGTGCGCGCCAGGCGTTGGGCGATGATGATGGCGAGTGCCGATGAGATCATGAAGTTGGGTACCCCCATGTTTTGTAATCGGGTAATGGTTGAAATCGAGTCATTGGTGTGCAGGGTGGACAGTAATAAGTGACCAGTGAGTGCTGCCTTGATGGCAATATCAATGGTCTCCTGATCACGAATCTCACCGACCAAAATGACCTCGGGGTCTTGCCGCAAAAAGGAGCGCAGGATTTCACTAAAGGTCAGACCAATTTTTTCATTGGCTTGCACCTGGCCGGCCCCTTCCAAATAATATTCCACCGGATCTTCCGCGGTGAGGATATTAATGTCAGGCTTGTTGATATACTGTAGCGCACCGTAGAGGGTCGTGGTTTTACCGGAACCGGTAGGCCCGGTCACCAACACCATGCCTTGTGGTGCTGTAATGGCATCAATGATTTTATTATAATCTTCCTTATCAAAACCGAGTTTTTCCAACGACAACGCCGGATCGCCCGCCAAGATACGCATGACAATTCGTTCTCCATTTTTGGTGGGGAGCACGTTGAAACGAAAGTCAACATCTTCGTTACCGGGGCCCTTAATGGTGATCGCACCGTCTTGCGGCAAGCGTCTCTCCGAGATATCACAGTCCGCCATAATTTTAAAACGTGTGATGATGGCAGAGTAATGCTTAAACAGGTAGTCACTGTAGAGAGGCTTAACAATCATGGTGCCATCTTGTCGCATTCGAATTTTGGCAGAATCACGAAAGCATTCAATATGAATATCGGAGACTTTAGTCTTTACCGCTTCAAACAGAATTTGATCACAGAAGCGAATCACCAGGTCAGGGTCACTGACCTGCCACTTGTCTCTGAATTTAAATTCTCGCACCGGTGCATCGCGCTCTTTTTTTCTTACCTCGTCTAATTTCTGCAAATCATTTTTTGCTTTTTCTTCTGGCGCCTCGAGCGGCTCAGCTTCGTTTTTTCTCGACTCTTGCAGTTGTTTTAAATTTTCTTCAATACGCACCTTGTTCTCAGTCGACAGGAGTGCGCTCGGAGAAATTGGGTTGGCCTGTGTTTTTGTGGCTGGCGTTGTGGCCGTTTCTAATCCGCTAAAATGCGTATTTTGTTGTGCCTTGGACGTTGATTCCAAGGTTACTGCGGTACCTTTTAAGCCGGACAGGGCTTGCTCGACTTTCGGTAACTCCAGTAAAAATTTCATGTGTGTAAGCGAGGTTAACTCAAATTGGGCGTTGTAATTGGTTTCCGCACGTATTTTTGTATTTAAGTCATTGCGCGTAAAGGGGTCGAGTATTAAGACTTTAAGTTGCTTCTCATCGAAGGCATAGGGTATCGCGGCATATTGTTGCTGAAGGTAAAAAGGGAGTGCCGTTAAGGCCTTCGGATTAATTACTTCCTCGGTTGGGAAGGCACGAATAATGGCGGTATTTTTTGATAACATGCCTACCAACCACTCTTCTGAAATTTGATTGTGTTCGAGTAAATCAATCAGCATGTCATCCCAGTTAAATTCATTACCTTCACCAAAGTTGGTGACTACATCGGCAGATAGTTTGCCTGCATTTTCCAATGATTTAATAATCTTTTCACTGGTGGCTTTGGAATAATGCAGTTCGAATCGCATGGGATGTGTTAACCCTAGTTTGATTTTGGTGCCGACGTTGTACTTGAGTCGGCATCCGGGGTTGTGCTCGTTGGTTTGTCATTCATCGTATCATTAATCGGAATACTGAAAGTTGGAATGAGCGCCACATTGCCTTTGATGTTGGCTAGGTAGATACCGTAACGATTAATGTGAGTAACAATATAACCTTTTGGCCCTAACGGCTCTCCAGTTTTAATGGTAAGACTTAAATCAATCAAGTCATCCGGATTGTAGTGCATGGAGGAATTCATAAAATGCAGGATACCAGCCTGTGATAGTCCTACCACCGCTTGATTGCCTGCAGCTGTGTTTGACCAATGTTCGGTTGGGAATCGGTAAATATTTTCGCAGGATATATCGAAGTCCTCCCGAATCATTTCGCGCAGGTAGTAACAATGTTTTTTAGCAATCGATTTTGATTTAAAGGGGCCATACTGCAAGATTAGTTCACCCGGGTTATCTTGATTTAACGTGGCGTTGATGACGAGGTTGACTGACATTTTATCTGCATAGGCTTGTAAGAGGGTTTGCGCGTCGGCTTTGAGTAAATTAATATCGATGTCGAGCACGATCGGGACAAAAAAACCACTGGTTTTCGCCGACAGTGTTTTTTTTGATAAATCGATGAGGCTAGGTTTAAAGACTGCATTATTTATCTCTAGACTGATGACACGATAATACCTTGGATCAGACAACCCTCGGACGTTATCAATGCGGTCAAAGTTTGAACTATCAATGCTGCCAAATTCGATCGGTCGGGTAATGCCTCGATTGAATGGGTCGGTGATAACGCCCGGGGATAACTCTTCCGATTCATTGGTTAAAGGGTTCGGCGCAACCTCTTCAGCGAATATGGGGTGAATAACAGCAAAAATGAAAATGAGTAGGTATTTATACATAGAATTTAGCGTCCTTCAATGATGTATGGAATTTCAATTAATAGTTTATATTCTATGGCAGAATTTGTATTGTTTGCATAAATCTCTTCTAAAGGAAAGTTCATTTGTGGTAGCAAATCGAGCAACATATGACGCGCACGCAAGTAATCAATATAATTTCCTCTGGCATTAATTTTAAACAATAAATAATTAAAATTTGGTGGCGAAATCTTTTTTAATGCCTCAATTTCTTGAGCCAGATTGGCATTCATCTGGTTGCTGGAATTTTTATCTTTAGCCGCGTCTGCCGCTTTATCTTTAGCCGCATCCTTGGTTGTTTTTTTCTTGGCTTTCTTTGCGGTTGCTTTTTCCTCGGGTTTTACCTCCGGCACACTCACATCAAAAATACTTTTCGATGCGGGCGGATTGACGACACTAATCTCACTTGCTGACGTTAAGGGCGGCAGTGGCGTGACATTAATTTCTTGGTCGATGACCCGAATGCGATTCTCTTCCAAAATATTTATAATTTCACCCAGATAATTATTTACATCTTTTTGTAACGGAAATCCAACAAACAGCTGCTTGATTTTCTGGTTGAGTTCGTTTCTTTCTTTCTCTTTTTTCTTGATCTTAGCTTTAACTTCAAGCATCTGTTTTTGCAATTGAGGAATCTCGTTAGTAATGCCCAACAATCGATTTTGTATGGTGATCAGTTTAAAAAGCTCACTACAAAGAAAGAGCAAGATTAGACCGACGACAATAATGACAGACACCCTGAGAGGTAAGCGGTTTGATTTTGAAAACGTCAGGTAGAGACTGGATTTAAATTGTTTAGATTTTTGTTGCGATTCCAGTTGCTTAAACCGTTGCATCAATTTCGTTTTGATAGTACCCAACTGTTGCTTCATGCCATGCAGGAAAGACTGGCGTTTCTGTTTTGCCTTGAAACTTTCTTTTTGAATAGAATCCAGTAAGGCCTGCGCGCGCTTAGAGAGAGGTTTTAGGGGGGTAGGTTTATGCGCCATAATCAATAATTTATCTCTGCGGAAATTTCAAAAAAATGAAGGGCCGAATCTGCTCTTTGGTAAGCTTCAATTTTTGCGTTAATAAATTTTGGACCTTGAAAGAAATTTTCATAAAACTGATTGACTGACGCAATATAATTAGCGTGCCCCTTAAGCCTAATTTTTTTCCCACTGATCGCCACATAATCTAGCTCAGCATCCATTGGGAGTTGTTGGTTAAATAGCGTAAAGAAATAATTTTTCTTGTCACGGTCGGTTTTATCGGCGAGAAAATTGTATTTTTCTTGCAAGTTTTTAACGAGCGTTATTTCTTGCCTGATTTTTTTATCCAGATCAGCAATTTTTGTGCTTAATTTTTCACGTTCCTCGAGCTTGTCATTGCCCAAATCGACGGTAAAAAAGAGGACAAGGATCAGGGCCAGTAGCACCAGGCTCAAAGAGCCAGTAATTTTTAATAGTTGGTTAAATTTTGGCCGTAACGAAAAATTACTTTCAATAAATTTGGAATTTGGGTGCAAATTCATCAATGGCGCTTGGATAATGGGGTTCTCGATTGACGGGATAGAATAATAAGTCATCGGATAGCAGCCAATGTTGCTCAGATACTGAGTCGAATAAAAAGGTGGCGTAGCTGTTGTTTCGGATTTTGTAGCGTCTGCAGCAGCCTGACTAGCTTGAAAAGGAAGGTTCTTAAATTGATCGTTGATGTTTCTGAAATTAGCCAACCTAAAGTTATTGCGAAACAATTCAAATAAGGTTTCCTCGCCAACACGGTCTGTGGTAAAAAATACAGTATCGAATTTTGGTAGGTTAATTTCTTGATTTAAAAAAAACATGCCTTGCTTGAGTGATGCACTGAGGCGTTCAAAAACTTCCGCCCAGAACGCATTATCTGTCTCGTCCAGCGCCGGAATATCATCCAGCAGCACCTCATCAAGTTCGTCGATGTTAATTTGGGCAACAAAGATTAGTTCGGTACTGACATAGATGAGGCGGTTATTGCCATAAGACAAATTAAAAATACAAAAAGGACGTTCACGCTCCACCCTCGAGAGCCTTGATTCAACGGTACGTGTGAGCGCGATATCGTCGGGTATAAAACTGACGGGGTAGAGCCCCCCACCTAACAGCCAGGCAGTAAATTCTTTGATATTTTGCGTTGCTACGGCCGAATACAGTATTTTTGAGACATTGTCTTCTGCATTAACCGCGATGGTGTGTGAGCGAATTTCTGCCTGTTTCATGGTCGCTAAATCAGGATCGTATTCTTTCCAAAAATCGAGGGCACTGGCTTTTGTGAGCGTATCAAATTCTTTTTTTTCCGAACGGTTATTGAGGTTCATTGGAATTTCGATGACCTTAATCGGGCAAGTGTTATGCGGTAAAATCAAAGTCGCGGTCAACCCTTCCAGCCCATAAAAGTCGACCATATTGGCAAGGCTGGTGGTTAGAATTTCTAGGTCCTGATTGATGGCATTCGGGTTAATTTTTTTTGGCAAACGCCAACGAATGACCTCCGCCTCCGTTTCGGACAAGCCGGCGCTAAAATGAACGGTTGCTAAGATGCAGTCCTGTAAGAGTTTTATTACAAGTTTTTTTTCTTTTGCTAAGGGATTGGTTTTAACCATGTTGTCGCTTTAATTTGGCTGCTGTTTTATAGAATTGCAAACGCGAGATTAACCGATGCTCACGAAGCTCCTGCAATGCCCCCATATCTTTCTCAAGCTCAGTTTTTTTGTGGACAAGTTTTTTTTCTTTTTTTGTGGCAGCTTCAATGGCGGCAATGATGGGGGTTTTTTTGGCTGGTTTTTTACGTCGCAAAAACAATAAAAACATCAGCAATACCAACAAGATGAGCAGCACTAAATAAAAAACTACCGGCGATTGATTCGAGAAAATTTCTAGGCTTTTGCTCACTGGCTGCATAAATTAATCTTCTGTTGTAACTTCATCCAGAGTCCGATTTACGCTTTGCGCCCGCTGAAGGGTATAGCCTGCATTCGCTGGCGTGATGACCGACGGGTTGATGAAGACCAGTAATTCGGAGCCGGTTTCTGTGTTATTTCTTTGGCCTCCACCAAACAGTGCGGTAAGTGGATAGAAGATATCATCCAGCCCCCACTCCGATGTCCCAGGTAAGCCATCGCGATCTCGTGTTGAGCTTTGTTGATAGAGCCCAGCTAACATAATGACTTGGCCCGGTTGCAATTTGAGTTTGGTGGTAATTTCATTGGTCGTTGAAGCGGCGGTTGCTGAGGCCGAGGCGTAGGCGGTTTCCTCGTAGGCAAAGGTGAGGTCAATTTCGTCATTATGCGCATTTATCTCTGGCGTAATGGTGAGCTTGATGGGCGCTTCATATTCATTAATTGTGCCCGAAGTGGTGGTCGAGGTGCTCGCATTGGTCACTGTCGTTGATTCGGTGTTGCGGAGGGTGGTGGTCTGATCGATAATAGCCTCCTCACCATTTTTCACCAAGATCACTGGGTTGGAGATCTTTTTACCAATTTGATTGGTTTCAATAAAATTAACCAGCAAACGAATATGATTACTGCCCGTACTGGCGGTAATACCTGCCCCCGAAATTGCTTGCGAGAAATCAATTAAACCCGCAGCAAAGTTGTAGAAACCATCATAAGTGCCACCGGAGATAGTGGCGGGGGTAATGCCTGGGTCATTCAGCGCGGTCTCCAGCTGCAATTTCCAATCGGAAGTGACTGACAGGATGTAAGCTTCAATTAGCGCTTGTTTAACGGGGGTGTCTTGGGCGACAAGAAATTTTTCCACCAACTTTACATCATTTATCGACCCGGCTGCAACGACACCATTGTCGTCATCGGTAAAGCTGACACAGCCAGATTCAATATCGGTGACCGGTGCGCTGGTTGTGGTTGTATTGGCAGCGGTGGTAGCTGTGTTGCTGGTCGCTGGAGTTGTTGTATCGGCATCATCGGTGAGGGCCGCAGATGCCGCACTGTTTGTCGTTGCTGTAGTTGCAGTCGCCGTAGTTGCAGTCGCCGTAGTTGCAGTCGTGTCTGCGCTGGTCGTTACCGGGCAATTGACCGAAAAAAATGAATATTTTTTAAGCTTAGCCAGCATGGCTGCCGGCGTGTCATTATAAACGCTGAATTTTTCGATCACCTTTTCACTGCCATTTTTAATTTCGTCATCATAATTGGCCACCGTACTTGTTTTCTTATCTGTTATTGAGCTGTGACGTTTGATCAAGGTTTGTCGGTACTCACTGGATTGTTTTGAGCTAGCATAGGCCTGATCCAATTGGATATTTTTCGATAGCAATTGACTAACAATATTTTTCACATACTGACTTTGAAAGCCTTGATTGCTTAACTTTGACTTTGCGTCACTGACCGAATCTTGTCGTGCAGCCACTAAAATCATATCAATAAGTTTATCTGCGTCGGATTCAATCAATTCAACATCATTGAGAAATTTTTCATCAATCGCCATGGCGTCGTCGGGCAGTGTTGCGGTAAAGTTAATCGTCATGTAATCGGCTGCGATGGATATTTTCAGTTCAGCCAGTTTGGCTATGTCGTTCATGATGTCGTAGTAAGTACCACTGTAATTACCCATCGCTTTTTTTCGCAGGCCTCTGGCAATATTAATTTTATAGCCCATCTGTTCCACTAAGCCCTTTAATGCTTGCGGTATGGGTGTGGCGGAGTAGAGGACAGATTTATTTTCATTAAGTGCTTTATAAAAACTAATCTTTTTCTTGATACCCTTAATCTCGGTAAACAAATCTTCCAGCGATTCTTGTTGCTTGGCCTTTAATTTGAAGTTGGCCTCCTGCTCATTTAGTTGCACAACGACCTCTGATGACAGATGCGCGTTAGAGAGCACGAGGTATTCTAAGAAACCATTATTGTTGAGTGACTCCGGACCGTAATCGAAACTGATTAATTCGCGCCGCGGTGTGAGCGGTTTTTTCTCTTTGTTTATGCCCTCGTTAAATATCTCTGAACGCTCAACAAAGCCATCCATTTCTTTTTGTTTCTCTTGGTCTTGTTTTTCTAAATTGGTATTTTTGGTTGCACAACTGCTTAGGCATGCCGTCATGACAAGCAGAATTAGTGGCTTTACAGCCCTGAAAAAAAGGTTAGGCATTGCGTTAGGGAGCCTTATTATTTAACTATTATTATGCAAAGAGAATAACATATTTTTTTACTCAAAAAGAAGAATTATTGGTGTTGCCAAGACAAAAAATGCACCCAACGGAATTTTATGAAATGGGCGTTTTTGCCACCACAAAAAACCTGCATAAATTAGCGCTAACCAGCAGGCCAATATTAAAATATGCAGCACTTGACTCGGGAATACCCAGGCACCAATGGCACCCAACAAGAACTTATCGCCCGAGCCTAAACCTTGTTGCTTACGCAGCCAAAAGAACACTTGACCAATGACCAGCAAGACCCCAAAGCCGATCGCCATTGCCGTAAAGGCGAGCACGAATTGCTGTTGGCTAGCCTGAAAGATCAGGCCCACGGCCGCACAAGCGCTCATCATCGGTACGTGCAGCAGCTGATATTGCCAGTCGGTCATGAAGAAAAAAAATAAAAAACTGGCCAGCAACCAGTAATAGGGCACCACAGCCCAGTCCCCCAGGGCTACATAAATGAGGCTGAAGGTGGCGCCTAAAACGATTTCACCGGCTAAGTAAAGGCTGGAAATCTTGACCTTGCCGCAGGCGCAGCGACCACCTTGCATTAACCATGACAGGACCGGGATAAGTTCTTGCCAGGTGAGCGGTTTTTTGCATTGCCGGCAGAACGAGCGGGTCGGACACCAAATGTTTTCTTTGGCGTTGGGCAGGCGCATGACCCAGGCGTATAAAAAACTCGCCACACCGGCACCGAGCAGAAAAGCCAGCAGCGAAAATAAAATTGGGGATATAGTCATGCAGACACTATAATTTCTAAATGCTAAGAAAACAATCTTTCCTGCAAGACGGTTTTAGCCTGATTGAGCTGTTGGTGGCTTTGGTGATTAGTGTCATCACACTGCAAATCTTCTACACCGTCAGCTCGCGTGTGCTAACCGATCGCTATAACGCCATCCAAGCCACGGCAGATTTTGAATTGGCCCAAGCCGCCTTCGATCGTTTTGTAAGTTTTTACCACTACTCGGCTGCTAATACCCTGTTGGCAGAACAGTTAGGTAGCGGCACCAATGTCACTGCAGCAAAAATTACCTTGACCTTTGATAATAGTTTGTCAGCAGCCAGTGGTTCGACCGCGGGGGGTAATCGACTTATCATTAATGCCACCCTAAACACTGACAACAACAGTAATGATGCTGACCTGGTGTTTAGTTATTACGTTGCACCTGAAACTAGCGGCTGCAGCCTTGTGACTGCTGGCAGTGACTATACAATTAGTTGCACTGGTGGGGGTGATGCATTGAATACTTGGGCAGCGATGGTGGTAACGGGAGATGACTTCGACCATTTTTTTATTACCGTCGGTAGTAGCGGTATGATGTGCCGTGTCACTGAAATTGATGCTAATAATTGGACTGTTGAGGCCACAGACGATTGCCGTGATCTTAATGGCGTGAGTTTCTTACCACCCAGGGTTTTATTTATCGCAGAAAATGCCCGTCGCCCCTACAACCAGACCATCATCGACAGCCTCGCTGATCCTCAGTAACTTACACCATAAAAGTTAATCAAAGCTGAGTGAATTAACGTTCCAGGTGCTCCCGTCATAACTCATCTGGCTTGATAGGTGACCCAGGCTTCGTAACCGTTTTTCATTTGCCCAGACGCAGGCC
>Ga0222715_10004458_pt1 | contig 12116 bp, 8 predicted proteins | sample C33_9DmetaG_FD_165056 | JGI IMG/M metagenome (GOLD analysis project Ga0222715, IMG submission 165056) | Estuarine water microbial communities from San Francisco Bay, California, United States - C33_9D | ecosystem: Environmental > Aquatic > Marine > Unclassified | place: USA: California...
CGCGCGGGCGAACGGCGAACGGCGAACGGCGAACGGCGGTTTCGAGCGGGCCGCGCGTTGGGAAGGAATCGAGTCGACCCGCGCGAGCGATGGGGGAGAGCGATGGATACGCGACGTCTCGAGACTTTGCGAGCGTGAAGATGGAATATTTCAAGACGCGCGCGCGCGAGGCGCTGGGGAACGGGAACTATAAGGAGGCGTACGCGACGTACACGAAGTGCCTGGAGGAACTCGCGCCGAGGGACGCGGGCGAACGCGCGAAACTGCTGTGTAACCGTTCGATGGCGTACGCCAAGTCTGCAAACTTTAAAGCGGCGCTCGAGGACGCGTCAGCGGCGGTGTCGTTGATGCCGACTTTCGCCAAGGGATGGTGGCGCAAGGCGACCGCGCACGTGGGGCTGCGACAGTTTCCGGACGCGCTCGCCGCGTACAGGCATTCGTTCGAATGTCGGGACGAGGGCGACGATGGCGTGACCGACGAGCACGTGAAAGCGATGAATAAAACAATCACTTCCTTCACGCGCGAGCAACTCGCGAACTGGATTCTGGAAACTCTGAAAGACATGGAGAATCGCGAACTCATCGAGCACGCGCACCTCGAAAACGTCACGTCGTTGGAGATGGCAGAGGGAATGTTTTGTCAAATCAAAGGCATAAATGAAGGAAGCAAACCGCGCGGCGACTACTATCGGTTCGTACAACACTGGAACGTGCACGGTATGAGCGTGCCGATGGCTTACACTCAGCGTGCGAGCATGTACCGCCATGCGTTGTGTTTTATGCAAGCTCGCGCCGACGCGGCGGCGGCGCTGACCTTGTTACAAGACGACGCATCGCTTTCCGACAAGGAAACCGAGATGACCTTCACGTACAAAGTCGATGACTTCTCGCCTTTCAAGGAAGACAAAGTCATCACCAAAGCTTGGGCGTGGTACGAGATGGGCAAGGCTTTTGAAGGGCGCGAAAACGGTGACACGCAAGCGGCGGCAAAGTGCTTCTCGGCGATAACGCACTTGGACACCAAGTACCCGATGTTCGCGAACGCCTTCAAAAGTGTGTGCAGTCGTATGACTGATGTCGAGGCTGGGAAAATATTGAGCGACATCAACGATCAGTACGGCTTGGCGGAGTATGGTGTGCGCACCGTTCCCGACGCTTTGGCAACTTACGTGGTCACCGTCAGCCTTGTCTTCAAAACTGGCAAGCTCGTCGGCTTCAACTCTAAAGTGCGAGACTCATTTCGAGAAAACGTCGCGAAGGGTGCGAATGTCGTCAAAGAAAAGGTACTGATAGAGAGCGTGCGCTCAAGGTTTCGTGGAGCGCCTGGTGTTGCGCTTTCGTATCGAATTCTCGCCGGCGAAGATAAATTAAACTCCGAGGTACGTGTTTGATATCCGTCGTTCGAGTGCTGATATTCACGATGTTCGCGCAGAAAATGCTCGAGAAAATTCAAGCACACGACTTGACGTTACTGGGTGGCGCAGAAACCGAGGCTGCGATGGGCACGGCGAGCGATGTGCAAGGTGAGTAAATTAAATTAAATAAATTGGTACGGAATTAAATAATTCATATCTAGGCGAGCTCAAGGAACTGAAGTCAGAGGACTTGGTGGATCGCATCAACAACTTACAAGGAATTATCTTATCGACATTAAAAAGTGGCAAGGAGATCGTAGTCGCGAAGCGACCACCAACAGACATGGAGCTTCCTTACAGAACGTACAAATTAGTTTACAACGACGGCACCCCGGTCGAACGAGTGAACAAAACGGGCTATCAAATGTCACAAGTGCACTACTCGGCGCAAGGAATGCACAAACGCGAAGTATGGGCTGAGATGATGGTGCGTGCGATCGCAATTAATTATTTACAATTAAATTAAATTTGACACAGGACAAGTCTTGCAGATGGCACCAGAGTTCATCTGAGATCGCTGTTCAAGCGTTACAAGTGCCGAAGGACGCCAAGAAGCAAGATTTGGATGTTTGCATCACGCCGTCGACCGTCAGAGTGTCATGTCGAAACACTGGACGCACGTACCTAGAGGTGATTTAAATTAATTATTTCTGGAAACGCAATTATTTACAAATCACTCGCTATCAGGGAGAGTTATTTCGACAGATTATACCAGAAGAGTCTGCATGGGTTCACCTTGGTACGTGACAAATTAAATCAATCTTCACAATCGTTTCGCGATCGAAATTAATTATTTTGCTTCAGGGGGAGAGGATGACGACGGTTTCGTGTTGTACCTGAAGAAGATGAACCTCGAGCTTTTCAAAGATAAGGACGCCGCGCCCAGTGACAGCTGGTGGGAAAGGCTGTTTAATTCTCATGGAGATATTGCATTCGATGACTATGATAAGGATTTCACGGATCTGCCCACTCCTATCGCTGAGGTGAGTGCGCCTGTTTTGTATATCCTGCGTGAACACCGCACTGACCAACTGCATTGCGCCCGCCATAGGCCATCGCAGCCGCTGAAGACGCGTCGAGCGTACTACAGGCGAGAGAAGAGGAGGAATATAAGGAGCGAGAAGCCGCACGCGAACGCGATGACCTCCGAAAGCGCGAGAGACAAGTGCGCCTGGCCGAACTTCGCGGTGGCAAGTATTTGTCTTGGGTTGAGCTCGACAGACGCAATCCCGCGCCGAATCCTCTGGCACAACCCAGCCAGTCTGCGTAATTCCAATATACTTTCCACGTTTTTCCCGCAAAACGACCACAACTAGCGCTTGTTGTGAAAGTTACTAATTTGTTCTCGCCTGGTTGAACGAGCTATCTTGACGTTTACGTGATTGTCCCGTCACCACACTTCGAACTGTGCGCAAACTCACGCCTTTTTCACCGTCCATAGCCAACTCCAGTACGTTTTGCTCGGATTGACTCCGTATCTTGCCCGTGGATCCGCCATGATCCGGAGCAGTACTTCAACGACCCCCATGTCCTGTGTCACGAACTTGGGGACCTCGGCCGTGTGCATGAATGTGTGTTCGCGGATGAAGACGACGGCCGTCGCGAGCAAAGATAGCAGCATACATACTGTAGAAATTGAGAAAAACATCGAAAGACAAAGTAACATGCTTTTCAAGTCGAAAAGAAGCACCTCTTCACCGAATAGATGACTGCACAACATCGTGTTGAAGCCCAAAATAGTGGATTGCCAAACCATGCGGTACCCCACGGTCCAGCACCACGCCTTCATGTAGCACCCCTTACAAGACGGACTGATCGTGGCAAATAGAAAATTACCGCGATATTTGATGAAAGTGTCGAGTTGAACTCGAGCGAGCCTTGGTTTATCGTCTATTTCGCTGGCTTGCATCGCAAGTCTGTGTTCGAGAATCGAGTCGCCGACGACGGTGTGTAGTATAGGTGGATCTCCCTACGCGCTAGGTGTGAGCGAACGTGTTCAGGGTGGAAAAGCGAAAAGTCTTACGTGATAATAACCATTGTGAGACACGATAGAATGGCAGATCGGGCACGTACCAGAGCCCTCTTGTCCTGTGAAAGGACACATCAATTTTGACTTCGCTTTCGTCAGCTTGTCGGAGTCTTCCAGTAGTCCAGCGGCGTTTTGCCATGGCTTTGTGTCGAAAACGGCACGAATTCCCTCATATCGACGGGTTTCTAGCAAAACGAAACACGTAACGCTCAAAAACATCATAAATGACGCCATCAAGAGCGTCCACCATTCTGCAAAGTGTCGTGAGTGCCTCGAGTTTGACTGCTACATGGTCAACTCACCGCAAAAGTTGTACAAGGCCGTGCTCTTCGGAGCCGTTAAGGCCGCCGCTAGGGCCGCGGTTGCGCTGACAGGGACTAAAAACTTGCCTCTCAAGGCATTCATGATGCCAAAAGGCTGTATCATCACTTGCATAACAGTCATATTTGGAGGCAAACTGTGACGTTCCCCCATCGTTTCCAAAATTGAGACTTGCATCAACTCGTCTTGAGCGCATGCGTCATGGGGCGACCATTTCGCGCGTGCATCGGTTTATCGATTTGTGAGTGAAGTAAATTAGTACGGTGTGTAGTTGAAGGAATTGCGATAAAAGTTTTGGATGATTCTCATCTCACATTCAAACGATCTAAAGTTCTACTTTTCCATTTCCTCGACCCACTCCGGATTCTTCTTTAAGATGACAACTCCCTCTAAAACAGGAGTCAAAGGAATGTATTTCTCGCTTGCTAGCTCTGCTCGATCACCAACTGATAGAAGTACGGGAGTATTGTGTGTTTGGAAGCCAGTGATAGTCTTCGGTCGCCCAGCCTGTCCCACGACGTCAACAGCTTGACCGACTCGAACAGACACTTGCAACGGTTCCCCTTGTTCATCCACAGTCATGAGCATGCGCGGTTGGGCGGCGACAAACAAATAGTACAGCATGTAGTGATGCTTACCCAAAATCGTATGCTTCATGTCGAGTCCCGCAAAGGCAGTGATGATCAAACCAGCGAGGGCGACGTTCGACACCAGCGCTCGGTCGGAGTGCGCCGGAGAAAGCGTGAGCAAGCCCTTACCCATGTGCACGAGACCTTGTGAGACACGCACGAGGAACAAACAAGACGGCTCCTTGTAGTAGTAACTACTAAGTTGTCGTAGCTGCGAGGCCAAGCGTGCGTTGTTGGTCCCGGCACCAACAATACCGAGGGCAAGGCATGCGGACTGCGCGACCTCTTCATTGCTATCGTGACTGAGTCTACCAAGTAAATCGGTGACATCAAGCTTCGGGTTGGAGGTGTGCAACAGCGCAAACGCGAGAGGAACGGCTTTCTTCACTGCTGCGTCACCATACTGAATGAGGTGATCGTACGCACGGACCGCCATGTCTGCCCCAAGTTCTTCGCCCATGGCAACGAGAGCAATGCCCAACACAGCGACACTCTGGGGATCTGCAATCCATTCATCGCCTTCGTCAGCCTCCGGGTGCTCGCCGCACTTCGCCAAAAGAGACTGAATTTTCAACACATTACCACTACCGGCGTATGCGCACACGTCCAGCACTGTTTGCAAATATCCGCTGATTCGTGGCGGGAGAGTTTTCGCAACTTCCAAAGTCGCTTCCACTTCCGCTTGACGCTGCAAGAAAAGTAAACCTAAACCTAGGCACAAAAAGTGCACAAACGTATTGTCGAGATCTTTCTCAGGACGCATCATCAGCGTTTGAACGATGGTCGACACGGACTCTTCGTGGCACGTGCCGCAGAAGACGAGACCAAGCGAGAGCGCTGCGAAAGCAACGACTTCCAACGGAGCACTGTCATCGTGAATCACCTCGGTGAGAAGCTCTGAAACTTCTTCTTTTTGAGTACCAGCGTACGCCAAACCGAGCCCCATTATCGCACCGATTCTTACCGCGGAGTTTTCCTTGGTCACGCTCTCGTACAACAAACCGTAAGCGGGATCGCAATCGTTCCGCACATTGGTGTTGATGAGACCAACGGCGAGCAAGCCACCCGCAACGATGTTCGGTTCCTCGCTATAGAGATAAGCATCAACTTGCGGTAGACCGCCTTCAACGTCCCAAAGTAAGATGCTCCCAAGGCTAGCAGCTGCTGACATTTTACCGTGATCTTTGTTTTTGAAAATCCAGCTCACGTTGGATGTGGAACCATCCGCGGCTTCTGAAGAAGTTAAAAGCTTATCTTGGCCAAAGCCGGCGTTCACAAACGCGTTCACGAACGTCGCCGCGAGGTTAGCACGAGCACTATCCACTGCGGCGCCCGAAGGAGCGCGAACTTCCATTAAATGCGATTTGTAAATGTCTTCGGGTAACTTCGCCTCCATGACATCCAAGTCACGCGCCAGCATCAAGTAGTTCTTTGTCAAGTCTGAGTGACTCATGATGTTCTGCAGCATGTCCAGGTTATCTTCTTCAACCTCACACGGGCCTTCATCGAGCTTCAACGGATGACCGTGACGGGCCAACATGTAGCAAAGTTGCTTCTTGATGGCTAAGTCGGTGCACGCGTTGAACGTCTCTTCGATAACGCTCTGCTCGCAGAGCTTGAGCGCAACTCGCATAGCGTCTGGCATCTTCCCAACCTTCATGAAAATCGAATGCGCCGTCTTCAACACGATCGCATCTTCCGGCTCAGGAAGATAGTTGGCACAGCTGAACAGGTACAAGCACGTCCTCGAATAGTTGGCGTCGTTCACGTTGTCTAGCAAAATGTCGAGCTTTTCAACTTCCAATAATAAATCGACAGCCTCTGGCTCGGCGTTGTGCTGCATGTGAAAAGGAACGATTTCGTGCACTAAACGCATGAGATCATCCATCGAAGCCTTGTCCCCATCTTGCTCTGTGCGACGATGGTATTCAGTGCCGATCTCCGCGGCGAGATTACGCACATACTCGTGTCCCCAGTTCCCGATGTCCTCCTTTGACCCTAATAATCTGTACTTCAACGACTCTGGAATTTCCCCAGCCACCGGAGCGTTGGTCATGGACAACAAGGAAATGATATCCGCCAGCAGTAACTTGTTTTCTCCATTCTTCGTTTTGTCGTACACCTCCTTCAAGGTTTGCAAGTGCGGTCTCAAAAACTTTAAAGGCTTTGGCACCGAAGTCATCGAACTGTTCGCATCGCCGAAAAGTACAGTATCGTTTCGTCAGTATCGCGCATATCACTCTCACAATCGTCGTACGACCCACGATCGCGTCGTAATCATTCATGAGATCTCGTCGCTCTCGCGCTCGCGCACCTCGTCGCCGTTCGGATCTCGCGTCTCATCGTTTCAAGCGCCAATTTCGCCACCCCCGCCTTCGGGTCGCTCGCTCGCATCACCATCAGTTCCAAGTTCTCCTTCAGCGCCGCGTCTTCTTCGCTCAGCTCCACCTCGTTCTTCTTATCCTTTCCATTCTTCGTCGTCGATGACTTTCCATCGCCAACGACCCCATCGCCGGTTTTGTCGCCTTCGTCGCCGCCCGCGGCGTTCTTTCCTTTCTTCGCGCTCGCCGCGGCGACGGCGTCGTCGGGTTTCTTCGTCACCATCGCGCGAGTCGGTTAAAGCCTCGCGTCGGGTGACAACGCGTCGACGAGTGCGGCGATCGCCGCGATCTTCATAAGTCACCAGCTCGCCGTCTGTGCTCTCGCTGCCCTGGGCGGGCGCTCGACGACGCGACCTCGCGAGCGCGAAACAACGCGCAGATGGGCTTTGGAAAACGAAAACGGCGATCAAGAGTGTAAGCGACGGATGCTAAGATATTACTAAAAAATGCGTCGCGTTTCGTCTACTCTACGGAAGCCGCCGCTCGCGCGTCGAGCGTCTTGCGCTTGTGCGAGCTCACCGAGGTGTTTGCCTTCATCAACTCCCGAAGAACCATGGTGGCGTAAGAAGACGGAGGAAGAGTGAACTTCACCGTTACGGCACGTAAAGGGCCGTCTTCGATGGTGCGTTCGGTGATGCCATTGACGCGATCGAGATCGGTCAAAACCAAATCCGCCGCCGCGTCGGCGTACGAAATGACGGTGTGAGATACGTTTGTGGGTTTGAGAAAGCATCTACGGTAGTCACCGGTGAATGAGTTGATTGCGAATTCACGAACGGAGTGCGTCGTAGTATTCAAACTGATTCCATCCTCCGCGGCGAATCGATCGTAAACATCACCCAAATTTGTTGGGTACGTTATCGAGTTTCCAGGAAGCGGCAGTACCACGAGCGACGAGTCAATCGCACCCAAAGCGGCTTCCTCGGCTGTCACTACGCGAACCTTCGGCATGCTCACCCGAGTATCGCTGTTCATATCCTCTTCGCCTTCATCTCCGGCACAGTTTCCCTCTTCGAGCACTAAGTCACCTTCGACGACCGTGTTGACTCCGTACTTACGAATGCGCTCCGACACGACACGATTGAACAAGTACGCCTGGTAGGCGTGAATGTACATCAGTCTAATCTGCTTCGGCACGGCCAACAGCGATCCGACCAAGTCCGTGGAGCGCACTTTTGACATGCGCTCGAGCACGCAACGCTCTGCCGCGCACCAGCGTGGCATCAACTTCAAAGTCTCTTTGGGATCCTTTGTTTCCATCCATTTCAAGCGCGCCTTCGTGACATCGTCGCGCTCGCCTTCGCGCGGCAGCAGCAAAGCGTCGATCGCAGCTTGCCATTCGCCACGTAAAAGTTCAATTCCAATTTTATGCGTTGCATGTTTGCCCCCAGCGCTGCCAAACCTCTGCAAACCGTAGTAGTTGATGGTCCCTGAAGATTTGAGTGCGCGCACTGCCTCTTCCACGTTCCCGACGACTTCTGGGTCAATGCCTCGGAGCGTTATCTCGAACTCGTTCCCGCAATGGTCTCCGAAACCAAGTTGGCTGTCGACATACGTATAGTTACCAATTTTGCACCCATAAAGTACCAGCTTGGCCAACCTTTTCGCCCGAACTCTGTGCACGGTGACGTGTTGCGTTGTCACTCCGCGCTTGTCCTTCGTTCCGGCGACGCCAATAGACTTGAAGTTCACCTTCAACGCCCGGGCTATGACGTTGAGCATCTCGTAAGACTCTTTGTTTTCTTTGCAAAACGCAAACCGCACATGTTCTGGAACGCCTTCGGGCCAAAAGTTTCCCACCGCTCGATGATCCATTGCCTCCACGCGCGTTCGCTTCTTGCCTTTCTTGATGGCGGCATGCACGCGCACGCTCGAAGACGGCTTTTTCAAGTTCTTGAGAGCTTCCTTCTCTTCCTCGTTCGACTCCACGACGTTGTCCGTGGGCAATAAAAAGTGTTTCTTGAAAAACTGATGAATTTGCGTCCGTTTCGCCTTGTCCGTCGTCGGCTCGAGCACGAGCGGTTGGGGCGTCTCCGCCTTTTCGTCGCGCGTCTTCTGACTTTGACGCGTCACCCCGGGAGTGGCTAAAAATTCTCTCAGTCGCCGCGCGTCCTCTGCACCGCACAGCGCTTCAAATTCTTTCATCGCCTCTTCATTACTCTCTTCGTTATCCCCCTCCACGTCATCCTTCGCCGCGTCCTCGTCCTCCGCTTCGTCGTCCAACCCGCGCTCGCGTTCCATGGCTTGCACTCTCGCCTTCATCGCCTCAAACTTCTTTCGCTCTCGCGCGTCGATCTCCACATCGCACGTCGCGCTCAATTCATTCAAAACCACCGCCTCGCCGCTCTCGATGTCGATCTCCCGCACGATGAAATCGCTGTAGCGTTCTTTTAGCACGCCATCGAATCCGGCGGCGGCGTTGGCGTACAGCTCGATGCCGACGAGTCGCTCCTCCACGTGCTCGATCGCGTCGTTCTCGCGCCACGATGACGACGACGGCGCGTGAGACATCGTTCACGACCGCTCGACGCGACGAAAGGTGACGCCGAACGCGTTCGCGTTCGTCGCGACGCCGCGCGCGCGAGTGTGGCCCAACAAACTCGTTCGAGACCGTTCGCCGCATTGTTCGACGCGCGCGCGCGATGGGCGCTTCGATCGAGGGCGAGGTCGATGAAATAATCGCTCGTCATCGCGCGTGCGTTCTGCGCGGACGCGCGTTCTTCGTCGCGTGGCACGGGACGCTGACGCTCGCGTTTCAAGCTTGGAGCGAAGATTTCGCGCGACTCAAGCGCGCGCTGAACGAGATCGACGCGATGCAAGCCGAGGCGTTCGGATCGAAGTGGCCGAAAATTTCGTTGGGGTGCTTGAATTCAGACGACACGGGAGGGAGGTTGACGATGGAGGAGTACGAAGCGTTGCGCGACGTCTGCGATGGCTTTCGCGGTCGAGCGGAGCGCGACGCTCGAGTTCGAGCGAGCGAGCTGAAAGTCGTGGTGTTCGCTTCGAGGTGCTGTGAGCGACGCGTGAGCGTAAAGCGCGTGAAACTACGCCCAGAGGTATGCGATGAGGCGGCATCGAGAGACTCTGTAGCGCTCGTAGAGTCTGTATTAAGTGAGGGACGGCGCGACGAATACTTGAATCGCGTCAACGCGCCGGGGCATCGAGCGTGTCACTACGAACAAGGAAGCGGTGTCACGCTCGTGGCCGACGCTCTCGATGGAGACTCCTCTGAAGTTTCTGATTTGACAGCGTTGCTGCTTGAGTTTCGGAGCGCGGTTGAGAAAATATTACCGGGACGCTTCCGTTGGTTTCGAGACGATTCTCTGCACATTACCGTACGCGGTCTCGTAAACTAGACGAATAGAGTTAGAAAAAATAGCGCAGTGTTTTAGACTTACATTCGATCAACATAGAAATCATTTCCTTCATCATACGCGATGACGTTATCAGCAACGCGCGCGGGATCAACAATCATGGGCCCGCGAGTCATTCCTTGCGTGGTGGTGGACGATGCGGCGTAATCGGCCACGCTGAGTGCCACGCGTTGCAAAATATCCCATTGCCACGACGACGCATTAGCGCCCGCACCACCAAATAATGTCGCCGCAGGCGATGGTTGCTTGAGCTGGACGCTAAAAATTTCGGCGCCAGCGCTGAGGAGGTCGAGAAGGACATCGTCAGACGTTTTGAGTTTGTCCACCAAATTTCTCGACAGCGCATCTTTGCCAAACCACGTCTCACCCGTCGCAACCTTGTCAATGTCCAAAGTCGGTCTATTTTCGGCGACAAAACCCTTGAAGAGCACTAGAACGTCTTCGATGTCCTTCTTTGACTTTTCCAAGTCTTCCTTGGTGACCTTCTTCGTCGGCGTCAAGGTTCGCTTGAACTTACCAGCGGTGACAGTTTGGAATTCGATACCTTCCCGTTGAAGCCGCTCGTAGATATTGGGTTGCTCGCTAATGACACCGATAGAACCGAGTACTGCGAACGGAGACGCAACGATTTCATCGGCCACGCAAGCCATCATGTAGCCCCCAGAGGCGGCGACTTGCTCGACGCAGATGGTCAGCTTGAGGCCAGCGTCTTTGATTCGCATCAGCTGCGCAGCGGCAAGCCCGTAGCCAGTAACCGTACCGCCACCCGTATTCAACCGCAAAACAACTTCATCACCTCGTTCCTTTTTCGCCGAACGTAACAAACCAGTGACTTCTTCACGGAGCTGCTCCGCTTGAGATGCGCGCACGTCGCCAAAAAAGTTCAACACAAAGACATGCTTCTTCTTTGTCTTTGAGTTTTGGTCCGTTTCCGGGTTCAAAGCGAGCACGTCTGCGTTCATTTGCCAACCGGCGATTTCGCGTGGGTCAGACAGCAATTTCATGAGACTCTCGCGGCGAGCTTTCGGCAACGCTGCGCCGACGGTTTGCAAGTACGCGTCCTCAGCGGCGGCGCGGTCGGCTGTCAATTTGCTGAGCTTCTTGGTCAAACCCGCGAGCTTATCGCCACCGAACGGATTCTTGAATCCACTACTTTTCGTTTCACCCTCCGCCTCGGGATTCTCGGAATCTTCGCTCTCGGTGTCGCTCTTTGCGCGCTTTCCGCCGGATTCCAACGACGTCGCCCGCATTTGCGCCAAAAGCTCGTTCATCTGGTCCATCAAGCGCTTGTCCGTCATCGCCCACTTCTTGTTCGCTTCGAGAATAGCGTTGCACTCGTCTTCGCTGAGCGATCCGAGGGCGGCGCCGAACTTTTTGCTGAATTCCATATTCTTGCGGCGTCGTTCGGCTTGCATTTCGCTCACCGTCGCCGCTTCGAACGACAACGAATATCCATCGAGTTTATCATTCATGCGCTTAATCTCCAAGTAAGGCTCCGTGCGCGGTTTCGCACCCGCGCCCCCGCCTTTGATGAAACCGAAAGGACCGCTACCCTTCTCGCGGTCCCGTCTCCCTCCGCGTCTCGAAGAAGCAATCAGAAAAAACGCGCCCGCGGCGACCGTCGCGCTCGGCACCCCCCACGAGATGAGCGTCTTCAGCGTGTACAACCCCAACTCCTTCGCCTCGGGCGTGCTCAACGCGTTCGGAATCCACGCGAACAACCCCGCGACGAACGCCGTCGCGCCCTGCGCGTCCGCCGCCGCCAGCGCCGGTTCCGCCGCCGCCGCGCTCAACAGCGTCGCCGCGCTCAGGAACATCGCCTTCGACACCGCTCGCGCCGCCGTCGTCGTCGTCGTCGTCGTCGTCGTCGTCGCCGTCGTCGCGGACGCGACTTCTGCGTTTTTCGCCCCGATCGCGTCGACGACGACGACCCGCCGCGTCGTTCGTCCCGTCGTCGTCGTCGTCGT
>Ga0222715_10004462_pt1 | contig 12110 bp, 17 predicted proteins | sample C33_9DmetaG_FD_165056 | JGI IMG/M metagenome (GOLD analysis project Ga0222715, IMG submission 165056) | Estuarine water microbial communities from San Francisco Bay, California, United States - C33_9D | ecosystem: Environmental > Aquatic > Marine > Unclassified | place: USA: California...
ACAGCTATTCACGTCACAAGTATTCCAATGCAAGGACAATCGAGTTAAAATAACATAAATTCAAGGATTTATTATGGCAAGTACGTATTCAGATTTAAAAATAGAACTCATTGGTACAGGTGAACAGTCTGGTACTTGGGGTACAACAACAAACACTAACTTAGGCACAGCACTTGAAGAAGCTATTACAGGTTCTGCCGATGTTAGCTTTTCAGGTGTGGATGTTACCTTAACTCTTACTGATACAAATACGACTCAATCAGCCCGTAACTTAAGATTAAATTTAACAGGTACTTCTAGTGGCGCTCGTAACTTAGTTGTTCCAGCAATTGAAAAAGTTTATATTATTAATAATGGTTTAGCTGATGCAGTTACGGTTAAAAACTCTACAGGCACAGGTATTGCAGTTCCAGCTGGTAAAACCACATATATTTATAATAATGGTACTAATGTTGTTGATGCTATTACTCACTTATCTTCATTAACACTTGCTACAGCATTACCCGTTGCTTCAGGCGGTACAGGAGCTACTACAGCTACTAATGCTAGAACTAATTTAGGGCTAGGTTCTATCTCAACACAAGACGCTACAGCTATATCAGTATCAGGTGGTACACTTGGTGGCTCAACTATTATTAATACATCCGGTACAGCGACGTTTACTGGAGCAACCTCAATAACAAGCACTGCGACTGTATCAGGTACTTTAAATGTTACGGGTAATTTACAACTAGACGGCGCAGTCGGTTCTTCAGGACAGGTCTTAGTATCACAAGGTTCAGGCAGTACACCGATATGGGGAAGTGGGTTTCCTAGTGGCGGGATTATTATGTGGTCTGGCTCTATAGCGTCCATACCTAGTGGTTGGTATTTATGTGACGGAACAAACGGTACACCGAATTTACGAGATAGAATGGTAATTGGAGCAGGTAACCTATATGCTGTTGATGCCACAGGCGGTAGTAAAGATGCTATTGTAGTATCCCACACCCACACTGGTACAGCGGCCGCAGTAGGTAATCACCAACACGAAGTCTTCGGTTTCTGGCATTGGGTTGATGAATCTATTGAAATTATGGCAACCCGTCTTAAATCAACTGACCAATCTGCATCAGGTCGAGATGATGACCAAACATCAGGAGCAGCAGGTGCTCACAGCCATTCATTAACAATTGACTCAGCAGGTTCAAGTGGCACAAACGCTAACTTGCCTCCATACTATGCACTTGCATTTATTATGAAAAGCTAAAGGATAAAACATGGCAATTACTTATACATGGAACATTTTAAAAATTGAAGTAACACCTAGTTATGAAGGATTATCTGATATTGTATGTAATGTTGACTTCGAATATACAGGCACTAATGAAGACGGTGTATCACATACAATCGAGCGAAGAATCCCATTTTATACAGTAGACCCAAATAATTATACTCCCTATAATAAACTGACTAAAGACCAAGTAGTAAATTGGATAGAAACAAGCATTAACATGGACAGTATTAATAAGTTAATGGAATATGAAATTAGTATTAAAGCAAGACCTGAACCACAAGAAAAACCATTACCTTGGAACTAATAAATGGCAATTAATATAAATGCAAAGACAACCGGTGTAGGTGGACTAGAGACCTCAGCAGACAATTCAGGCAATATTAATATTCAGTCTGGGGGTTCTACTGTAATGAGCGTGACATCAAGCGGTGTCGCAGTTACAGGTTCCTTCTCACAAAACGGCGCAGTCTACTCAACCCAACCTAGCTTCCGTAATTTGATTATCAATGGTGATATGAGGATAGACCAAAGGAATGCTGGGGCAAGTGTTACCCCAACCGCAAACGCATATCTTACTGACAGGTGGCAGCTACAAACTTTTGGGATAACAAATCACCCAACATTTCAACAAGTAACAGATGCTCCAACTGGTTTTAAGTATTCACTCAAAGCAACAGTTAACAGTTCTGAAGTATTAAATTCTGGAAATTCTGTAACTTTTAGACAAAGGATTGAAGGATACAACATTGCTCATTTAAACTGGGGAACTGCCAATGCTAAAACAATAGCAGTATCATTTTGGGTTAAATCATCATTAACAGGAACATTTAATGTATCCATATCTAATTCTGCGTTTAATAGAGCTTATATAGCAGAATATACAATTTCATCTGCAAATACTTGGGAATACAAAACAGTAACAATTGCTGGCGATACCACAGGAGCTTGGAATACAGACAATACTACAGGTTTATTATTAATGTTTAATTTAGATAGTGGGTCTGATTTTGATGGAACTGCAGATACATGGTTAGCAACTAATGATAGAGCAACAGTAGGAGCAGTTAAATTTTTAGGAACATCAGGTGCTACATTCTACATCACAGGTGTCCAGCTCGAAGTCGGCTCAACAGCAACTGAGTTTGAACATTTACCTTATGATGTACAGTTAGCAAGGTGTCAGAGGTATTATTATAAATCTTTTAATCAGGGAGTAACACCAGCAGATGGTGTTGTTGATTCAGTAATTACAATTATGTCAGCATATAGTAGTGACACTGGTTGGTCTCCATTTATACCATTTCCAGTACCAATGAGAACTGCTCCAACAACAACTCCTTATAGGGATACTACAGGTTCAACAGCTGGTCAATGGACATACTATAATAGTGGATACACATCTTTAACTTCAACTAGCTTATCACCAAACGGGACAACAACTGGAGTTTATTGTAATGGTTCTCGTACAAGTGCGTTTTCAGCACGCGATTCCTACTTGCTACGAGGAAATTTCACAGCAGATGCGGAGTTATAATTATGTATAAAAAATTATTAGATATAGACGGCAGTGTAAGTACCAAAGAAATAAAAAGAACAACAGATGGTGCAACAATACCAATAAATGAAAACAATCGTGACTACCAAGAATACTTAGAATGGCTCGCTGAGGGCAATACACCAGAGGAGGCAGACTAATGGCTGATATAATAGTAGCAGGGAATACAAGTGGTAGCGTGACCATGGCGGCGCCTGATATTGCAGGTTCTACCGTTATTAATTTGCCATCAACCAGTGGGAACTTAGTCGTCGCTAAAGCAGGCGGGGTTTTATACGAGAACACAACAACCATTAGTGCCAACTACACTTTGTCAACAGGACAGAACGCGATGAGTGTTGGGCCGATCACAATAGATCCGAGTGTAACGGTGACTATACCATCAGGACAACGATGGGTAGTATTATAAGGAAAAGACAATGCCATCAAGATTAAATTCAGATAGTTCAAACGGCTTACAGCTAATCTCAGACTCGTCCGGCGAGATTCAATTCCAATCATCTGGAATTACGAAGGCTACATTAAATAGCTCAGGACTTTCTTCGCCTGGTCATGTATTACAAGTAGTAAATGCCACTTATAGCACACAATCTACAAGTTCATCAAGCACATATGCTGATACAGGATTAACAGCAACAATCACACCATCATCTACTTCTAGTAAAATATTAGTTATTGTTCAGCAAAGTGGTTTAGCAAAAGTAACAAATGCGACTGGAGTTAATTTAAAATTATTAAGAAACTCTACAGATTTAATAACATTTGAAAATAGTGTTGGACAGGAATATTCTACAGCATGGAATATTGTTGGAGGTTCTGGAACTACATATCTTGATTCACCAGCAACTACAAGTGCAGTAACTTATAAAACACAATTTGCATCTAACAATAATAATGCAACTGTTTATGTACAAATTAATAGTGCATCATCAACAATAACTCTTATGGAGATAGCTGGATAATGAATAAATTTGAAACAATATTTAAACTATATCCACAAGTAACTTTAATTCGTGGTGATGTAGCATACGATGCAGATGGCAATGAGGTTGTTTATGATGAAAATGCAGTTATCGTTGAAATGGATAAAGTAGCTTACATAGCTAGAAGACAAGCAGAATATCCTGACTTTAAAGAATACCTAGACGGCATCGTAAAAGGTGACCAAGCACAAATAGATAAATACATAGCAGACTGCCAAGCAGTAAAAGCGAAGTATCCTAAACCGGAGTAATAGATGAGTAGCATAGTAATCAAAGGAAACACCTCAGGACAAATCGAACTAGCTGCACCCGATGTAGCAGGTTCAACCACGCTAACGCTACCGACTGGGACTGGAACGGTTATAACTGATACTGCACCTAAAGCAGGTAATGTATTACAAGTATTGCAATCAACAGTTTCTGGAACAATAACAACAACTAGCACCTCTGATGTGTCCTCTGGTTTAACGCAATCAATTACACCTTCTAGTGCATCAAACAAAATTCTTTTAATGGTGTCTGGTGGTAAAGCGTATGCTTCTAGTAGTAATGTTGTTATTGTTACAGCATATAGAAACGGAAGTTCATTAGGAGATGCAGCAAGGTCATGTCCAATTGAAGGTGCAGCTAATGGAGCTAATCACAGTTTAATGTATCTTGATTCACCATCATCTACATCTTCTGTTACTTATACAATCTATTACAGGTCAAATAATGGTGGAACTGCTTATTTTAAAGATGGTAACACTTATGGTACTGTAAAATTAACACTTATGGAGATAGCTGGATAATGAGAAAACATGAAACAATATATAAGCTATATCCTACTGTTGTTACCATTCGTGGAGATGTAGCATACGACAAAGACAACAACGAAGTAGCATACGACAACACTGCTGTTGAAGCAGAGATAGCAAAGAACGCTTATAAAGAACAACGAGCTATGGCATACAAACCCCTAGCAGAACAACTCGATATGATGTATTGGGATAAAGTAAACGGAACAACAACTTGGCAAGATCATATTGACCAAGTTAAAGCAGATAACCCGAAACCAACGGAGTAAACAATGGCATTACTACTTAACGGAACAGACGGCGTAACATTTAATGATGGCTCAGAACAGTGGGCCGCCGCGTCTCCTATTGGAACGAAGAACCTCATTATCAACGGCAACATGCAGATAGCACAGAGGGGGACAAGTGCAACAGGTAAAACTACATCAGGATATTACACTTGTGACAGATGGTATAATGTATTTTCAGGTGCTGGAACATGGACATTTACACAAGACACAGATGTTCCAAGTGGGCAAGGATTTGTTAATAGTTTAAAGCTAGATTGCACTACTGCAAATGCTAGTTTAAGTGCAGCTGATAGCTTCCAACTACATCAGAGACTTGAAGGTCAAATGCTTCAACATCTCAAAAAAGGTTCATCTAACGCTGAATCAGTTACATTATCTTTTTGGGTTAAGTCTAATAAAACTGGTACATATCAATTCAATTTAAGAGATATTGATAATACTAGAATGATAGCAAAAACTTACACTATAAACACAGCCGATACTTGGGAAAATAAAACATTGACATTTGCTGGAGATACTACTGGTGTATTTGATAATGATAATAACAACTCACTTCGTTTAGAATGGTGGTTTGCTAGTGGAAGCAATTATAATACAGGTTCAGTGCCAACATCTTGGGAATCTACAGACACTACAGACCTAGCTGCTGGACTTACAGTCAACCTAGCAGACTCTACATCTAACTACATCAACATCACAGGTGTCCAACTAGAAGTAGGTGATACAGCTACACCATTTGAACACAGACCATACGATATGGAGTTACAGAGGTGTATGCGGTATTTTCAAACCATGACATTTGCAGCTGGATATGTTGATGTTGCTCATGCTATTTTAACTACTGCTGCTAGAGGTCCTATGTTTCAAATGAGTCCCTCTATGAGAGCAGCTCCAACAATTACATTACCAACAGCTGGCACTGGTTCTGGACAATTACATTACACAAATGGTGCTGGTCAAGTCCCATCAGGAGTAGGCACAAATGCTCCTCAAGGTATTCAAGTAAATTCTTTTAGAATTGAGGGAGATAGTTATTCTGGATTAAATGCTAATCAACCTAGTTTATTAAGAATAGGCTCTGGTGGAAGTGGCACATTTACAATGAGTGCGGAGTTATAATATGTATAAATTATTACCAAATAATAAAATAACAAATGAAGAATCAGATTGTATTTTAAGAAAATCAGATAATGCTTTTATTCCTAAAGAAGAAGCAAACACAGACTACCAAGAATATTTACAATTCCTTGCAGACGGAGGAGTTCCTGAACCAGCAGACACACCAGAGGAGGCAGAATGAGCGTAACAATTAACGGCATAGGTTTTGTAGAAAACAGTAATACGATTTCAAATGATTACACTATTTCTGCGAACACAAACGCATTAACAGCAGGTCCCATAACAGTAGCAAATGGGACTATAATAACAATAAGTACAGACGCAACATGGACAATCGTATAATATGAGTACCGTAAAGACAGTCAAATACCAGGTAGGCACTGACGGAACGTCAACCAACAACTTTACTATTTATCAGCCTGATCCACCAGACGGAACTATGCGCGTGGGTAATGGTAATGCTGGCGCAGCAACCGATGTTGCTAAAGTAGATAGTAACGGCTTTAAATTTACAAGTAGTATTCAGATTGGCACCGACGCCACAAGTACAAACAACTTTACCATCTATCAACCATCTACACCTGATGGTACATTAAGGATTGGTGTTGGTAATGCTGATAGTCCTACAGAGGTAGGTAGGTTTACAAGTGCTGGATATAAGCCAGCACTTGCACCAGCTTTTGAGGCAAAAAGTAATTCTAATACATCTGTACCTCATGCAACATGGACAAAGGTTGAATATAACAATGAATTGCGTGATACAACTGGAGATTATTCATCATCACGATTTACCCCATCTGTTGCTGGTTATTATATTATTACGGCAACAGCTTGTATAGGTGCATTATCCGACCAAACATTTTTGTTAAGTTTATATAAAAATAGTTCTTATACTCACTCATATGTTGCTGGTGGTTTTAAAAGCGGAGTGCTTGACCCAGCTACTTCTATGAGTTTGGTGGTTTATATGAATGGAACAACAGACTATTATGAATCATATGTTTATCAAACATCAGGAGTTACAAAAACCACAATTAACTATGGTATAACTTTTAGCGGTTCATTAATACAACAAGCATAAGGAAAAAAACATGGCACTATACGATAAAATTTTAGCAGTAAGATTAACCCTAACACAAGACGACTTTTTACCTAACACAGGCACAATCGTTCTACAAAATGACAGCGATGGTAAAGGTGACTACATCAGAGAATGGAATCACCCTACTGAAACACAACCCACTGAGGAAGAACTTAACGGAGCATAATTATGGCAATTAAAATATACGGTACAGGTTCAGTAACAGACACAGATGTTACCATAGACCAAGACTTAGTCATTGGGGGTACAGCATATTCTCCTAATTTAACTTTGACTGACGCAGCGAACATTGATTGGGACACGTCTCAAGGACAAGTGGCTACAGTGACACTAGGTGGAAACCGTACCTTTAATGCTCCGACTAACTTACTCAACGGTGGATTCTACGCATTGCAAATTATTCAAGATGGCACAGGATCAAGAACAGCATCATGGAACGCTATATTTAAATTTACAGGCGGAGTTGCTCCTACATTATCTACTGCAGCTTCTGCAAAAGACTTTATTACATTTAGAAGCGATGGCACAAACCTTTATGAGCAAGGTCGTTCACTAGGAGTTGCATAGTGCTTGCTATCGGCATAGGCGGAAACACTTTACCTGGATACTACCTAAAATCTAGTCTACGCTTTCGTAGAAGTGCAAACGCTTATTTAAGTAGAACACCTGCATCTACTGGTAATAGAAAAACATTTACATTTAGTTTATGGTTTAAAGGAAAAGGGTATTATACAGGCAACGACCATCTTATAGGTGTTAATACAAGTTCTACAAGTTATGCAAGAGTTTATTATGGCACAGCAGGTGATAATTATTTAAAAGTTAATCAATATGTAGGTGGTGTTAATTTAGATTTAATAACCACTCAAGTTTTGCGTGACCCATCTGCTTGGTATCATCTTGTTGTAGCATTTGATACAACTCAAGCAACTGCATCAAATCGAATTAAAATGTATTTAAATGGAGAACAAGTTACTTCATTTTCTACTGCTACTTACCCATCACAAAACTTTGATACATTATTTAATACTACTAATGAACATAGAATTGGAACATTAGGTGCAACATATAATGTTGGGTATGAGTTTGACGGCTACATGACAGAAGTCAACTTCGTAGACGGACAAGCATTAACTGCTGACGACTTCGGTGAAACCAACGACAATGGTGTATGGTCACCTATCAAATACACAGGCACATACGGCACTAATGGTTTCTATCTACCCATGAAAGAAACAACACAGGCAACTGGATTTAATACAGTGTTGTATACTGGAACAGGAGCATCACAGTCTATATCTAATGTAGGATTCTCTCCTGATTTGGTGTGGGTTAAAGAAAGAAGTGCTGCTGACAATCATCAATTAGCAGATACTGTTAGAGGTGCTAATAAGATATTATATTCAGATTTGACTAATGCAGAAGATTTAGGAAGCACACAAAAAATACAATCATTTGATTCAGATGGATTTACTATAGGAACAAGTGCTGCTGTTAATCAATCAGGACAAACTTATGTAGGTTGGTGTTGGGACGCAGGTTCATCTACAGTTTCTAATACAGATGGCACTATCACATCTAGTGTTCGTGCTAACCCTGCTACTGGATTCTCTATACTAACATATACAGGAACTGGTGCTGTTGGAACTGTTGGACATGGGTTAGGCATTGCTCCTAGTATGATAATTGTTAAAAATAGAATAGATGCTTCTGGATGGATTGTATATAACTCAAATATTGGCAATACAAATTATCTTGCATTAAATGCTACAACTGCTTCTAGTCCTGATAGTGGAACATATTGGAATTCTACATCGCCAACATCTTCTGTATTTACAGTTAGCACATCCAATTCAGTTAATGGTTCTGGGGATAGTCATGTAGCATACTGTTTCTCTGAAGTAGCAGGTTACTCTAAATTCGGTAGTTATTCAGGAACAGGTAGTGCTGGTAATGCTATTACCACTGGATTCAGACCTGCATTTGTGATGATTAAGAAAACCAATGCCGATGCAAATGACAGAGGGTGGATTATGTTTGATAACACTCGTGACCCATCTAATCAACAGTTAAAAATATTAGAAGCCCAAAGCAGTGCGGCAGAATTTACTGATAGTGCTGGACTAATATTTACTGATACTGGTTTTACTATTAACAATGCTTTTATAAATCAAAATGCTTCTGGTGATACTTACATCTACATGGCATTTGCTGATACTCGTGATGCACAGTTTAACTTTGATGCGAGTGGTAACAAGAACAACTGGACTGCTAACAACATTAACTCTAACGCATCGAGTGAGACAACCTATGACATTATGAATGATGTTGCTACATTAACAGATGAGGATACTGGTAACTTTGCTACATTGAATCCTTTAAATTTATCTCCAAATACAACATTAAGTAATGGAAATTTACAATTTAACTCTACTGCCGCAACTTCTTGGAGGTCATCTGGAGGAACAATAGGAGTAACATCAGGAAAATGGTATTGGGAAGCAGAAATTGGTGGAACTGTCTCTACTCAACGAGTAATAGGAGTATATGACCCAACAACATATTTCATTAATTATTATACATCGTCTATATTTTGGGACACTGGTATTACTGGATATGGATATTATGGTGCAAATGGAGAAAAACTAAATAATGGAAGTGGAGTAACATACGGAAATACATATACCAATGGAGATGTGATTGGTGTTGCATTAGATATGGATAGTGGAACACTAACATTTTACAAAAATGGAGTGGCTCAAGGAACAGCGTTTACTGGTTTATCTGGAACACTTGCTCCAATAGTTGCTACATTAGTAAGTGGTTCAAATATTAATACCAACTTCGGTCAAAGACCATTTGCATACACACCACCTACAGGATACAAGAAACTCAATACATATAACCTACCTGATAGCACGATTAAAGATGGTAGTCAGTATATGCAAACTGCTTTATATACGGGTGATGGAACAAACAGTAGAACTATTCCATTAGACTTTACTCCAGACATGGTGTGGATTAAATCAAGAAGTGCTGCGTATGACCATAACATTATGGATAGTTTACGAGATGGTAAATTAATTAAACCAAACAGCGCAGGTGCTGAATATACTGCTTCTGACTTCTTTGGTCCAAATGTTAATGTAACTACCAATGGATTTATTGTTGGAGCAGGATCTAACGCAACACTAAATGGCAGTGGGACAACATTTGTTGGTTGGGGTTGGAGAGGTTCAGACTCTACTGCTGTATCTAACACAGACGGAACAATAACATCTACTGTATCTGCTAATACAACATCTGGATTTAGTGTGGTGACATATACATCTCAATCAAGTGGCACTGGAACAATAGGTCATGGATTAGGAGTAGCACCAAAAGTAATATTACATAGAGTGCGAAGTGGCGGTAATTGGATTGTATATCATGGAAGTTTAGGTGCAACAAAATATATGGTATTAGACCAAACAGGAGCAGTAGTAACAAATTCAGGACCTTGGAATAACACTGCTCCTACATCATCTGTATTTACAGCAGGTTCTTGGTATGTAGGTTCTTTATCAATGTTAGCATACTGCTTTGCAGAAGTAGAAGGATTCTCCAAGTTTGGTTCTTACACAGGTAATGGTTCTGCTGATGGAACTTTTGTTTATACAGGATTTAGACCTGCTTTTGTTTTGACTAAAAGTGCTACTGAAGCAAGACAATGGGTTATTATAGATACATCAAGAGACCCTTATAACTTAGCAAACAAAAATCAAGAAATAACATCAAGTGCAGAATTTACTAATGCAGATGATTTAGATATTTTAAGCAATGGATTTAAACCTAGAACTATAAATCCCGGCGCAAATGGTAATGGACAAACTATAATTTACATGGCATTTGCAGAAAACCCATTTAAAAACTCACTCGCAAGGTAAAGGAAAACAATATGGCATACAAATTAAACAGCAAGACATTACAAATAGGAAGACCTTTTGTGGTTAACGGAAATCAATACCCTCGCAACTGGTTACAACTTTCATCACAAAGTGACAGAGATGCACTCGGTATTACATGGGAAGCAGACCCTGTTCGTGCTGATGACAGATACTACTGGGATGGTGACATCAACAATCCTAAAGCACTAGAGGATAAAGAAGAAGTAGACGAAGAAGGCAACCCACTCTATGTGAAAGTATTAGATAACACAGACTCAGACAATCCTGTGATGGTAGACAGTGATGAAAGACTAGTGACTAAAGGTCTGAAGTCTAATATGATTGCACAAGTGAAAGACACAGCAGGTAAGATGTTAGCAACGACAGACTGGTATGTAACAAGACTAAACGAAAAAGCTATTGCTATTCCTGCTGATGTATCTGCTAAACGAGACGCAGTAAGAACAGAATGTGATAGATTAGAAACAGCGATTGCTGCAGTCACTACTGTAGAAGAGTTAATGGTTGTTATGAATGCTCAGAACTGGGGTGAATAGTGAAAGATTTTATTTGGTATCTCAGCGTTGCGATAGGAGCTGCCTTTTTCTTACTTGTTACTGAATATGTTTTTGCGGTTTTATAGGAGTTTAAATGTTAAGTATATTATCAGCGGTACTAGGGTTTGCAACATCAGGACTACCCAGTGTATTAGATTACTTTAAAAATAAAGGCGATCAGAAACATGAATTGGCAATGGCTAGATTGGATATGGAAAGAACCATGGAAATGGCTAAAGCAGGCTTTGCGTCGCAAGAAAGAATCGAAGAGTTTAGAACAGACCAAGTGGAGATGGAGACTTATGCACAAGAAAGAATCGCACTCTACAACCACGACAAAAAACTTTCGGAAGGCGCATCTCCTTGGGTTCTTAATCTCCGTGCTAGTGTTCGCCCCATTATCACCTATATTTTTGTTTTTATTGTATTGTTTATCGACATCGTAGGTTTGATATGGGCAATTAAGTCTGGGGTAGATTTTGTAACAGCATTACAAATTATATTC
>Ga0222715_10004477_pt1 | contig 12088 bp, 10 predicted proteins | sample C33_9DmetaG_FD_165056 | JGI IMG/M metagenome (GOLD analysis project Ga0222715, IMG submission 165056) | Estuarine water microbial communities from San Francisco Bay, California, United States - C33_9D | ecosystem: Environmental > Aquatic > Marine > Unclassified | place: USA: California...
ACTGTATTTCGGCCCTACCGTAGTTGGCCATTAACGTTGTAACTTCATTTTCCATTTTAAAAATATCCCATAGGCACGAACATGAGCTTGTATCTAGCACCAACGATACCGCTTTTGGCATTCAACTCTATATTCTATAGCAATAACGAGCAAACTGTGCATTTAAAGTCCTATTGATATTGTGTATCGTTAAACCAGATAGGTTAACTAGGGGATAAAATGAATCCAGTGCAATTGAGTCTTTTCGTAAGCGAATCCACCGCTATATGCAGAGAAATGGGGATAACGCTAAAACGGGTTGCACTATCACCCAATATTGCCGATCGGCTCGATTTCTCATGTGCACTATTTAGTCGCGAAGGCGAGTTGCTAGCACAAGCCGCTCATATACCTGTGCATCTAGGAAGTATGGCCTATGCCATGAAAGACTTAGTCTCTCTGTTCGATTGGGCGCCCAGTGATTCTGTGATTGTGAACGACCCATATCTCGGAGGTACCCATTTACCTGATATAACTATAATTACACCTATATTTTTCGACGGCACGCTGTCCGCGTTTTGTGCAAGTCGCGCCCATCATGCGGACATAGGTGGTGACACGCCAGGCTCAATGCCTTTAGCATCAAACTTAAGCGCGGAAGGACTGATAATAACTCCGCAATATATCTGTCGAAATAACAAACTAGAATCCAAAACCGTAGAACTACTAAATAAAAACCTACGGACTCCAGATCGAACTTTGGTCGATATTTTGTCTCAAATAAGTGCGAACGAAACTGGCGTAAAGCGAACACAAAGATTAATACATAAGTATGGAATAGATAGTTTCTTTGATGCCACACAAGAGATGAGTGAATATTCAGAGCTATTAGCGCGAAGGACTATCAAGTTAATTCCCGATGGTGTTTATTCTGCCTCAGATATTATGGATGGCGACGGGTTAGGCAATAACACTATAACGATTTCAGCTTCCATTACCATTGATGGTGAGTGTGCAAAAGTGAATTTCAGAGGAACAGCCCAGTCTGTTTCAGGTAACATTAATTGTCCCGTTTCCGTTACCGCGGCCGCGGTCTATTATGTATTTTATTCATTGATGCCGCGTGATACACCTGCATGCTATGGTTCTCTCAAGCCAATAGTCATCGAGGCACCCAGAGGCTGCTTAGTTAACGCGATAGCGCCATCAGCCTGCGCAGCCGGAAATGTCGAGACTAGCCAGCGCATAGTCGATGTATTATTGCTCGCTCTAAGCGACGCCATACCCGACAGAATCCCCGCTTCTAGCCAAGGTACTATGAATAATCTAGCTATGGGAAACCAGCATTGGGGTTATTATGAAACGATAGGCGGTGGGACCGGGGGACATTCAGCTGGTGACGGACTAAGTGGTGTGCAAAGTCATATGACCAATACGTTAAATACACCAGTAGAGATTTTTGAGAAAAATTTTCCGGTCATGGTACAAAGTTATTCAATCAGACGTAATTCGCTTGGTCGAGGGCAGACCAATGGTGGGAATGGGTTAGTTAGAGAATACCGCTTCGAGGAACCTGCGCAAGTTACTATCCTAAGCGAGCGAAGACAAAACTGTCCTCCCGGTCACCATGGGGGTGGGAACGGCACTCCCGGACAAAATAGTCTAAACGGGAAAGTGATTCCGGGTAAAGCAACTTTCCAAGTTAAAAAGTTCGATGTTTTGAAGCTCGAAACACCCGGTGGCGCAGGTTGGGGGCCGAGTTTTAAAAACAAAAAACTAATTCCTTTTCACCTGACAAACATATAATATGTGTGTTCCACTTTGCAACCTATAATGGATACTAAACCATGGAAACTATGGAAAAAATCAAAAATATTGTAGAGACCAATCCAGTTGTCTTATTCATGAAAGGTAGTCCGCAATTTCCTCAATGTGGGTTTTCTGCGAGAACTGTAGATGCACTGAAAGCTTGTGATGCCGAGTTTCATTCAGTCGATGTCTATGCTGAACCAGACATCAGACAGGTTCTACCACAATACTCTGAATGGCCAACTTTTCCTCAACTTTTCATCAATGGTGAGCTCATTGGCGGATGTGATATTGTAATGAGTATGTTTCAAAATGGTGATCTAAAGCAGTCACTCGCGGACGCAGTCGGCGCTTAGGCTGTTCCGCACAAGTCGTTGAAACTAGTGGCAGTCAATAACTGCCTCGCGAATAATTATCTTCATAGCTAATCCGACTGTGAATTCCCCCATATGGGGGCAACCCCCATACTCGCTAATGTCGCCGCGTGGTCTTTAAGTTCGTTGTCTGACACAGCCGCAACGACCAAGTTAGCTTCATTTATAGCTTTTTGTGCAACTAATGAGACTATGTTTTGGTGTGTTTGCTCGCTACTTTCAAGCTCTAAAGATTCCTGCCCCCCAGTCATAGCCAAGTAGACTTCCGCCAAAAGTTCGGCATCTAGTAAAGCGCCGTGCAGCTCCCTATGGCTATTTGCGACGTCATATCGTTTGCACAAAGCATCCAAGCTATTCCTTTGGCCTGGGTGGAGCTTTCTCGCGTAATTTAAGGTATCTAATACACTGCAGTAATTCTCTATAGCGCCCCATTTAGAATCAATTCTCTCGAGTTCCATATTAATAAACCCTAAGTCAAACGGCGCATTATGTATTATTAATTCAGCTCCGTTCACGAACTCCATGAAATCATCGACGATCCCGACAAATTCTGGTCTTCCCACAAGATCTTTAGCAGTCAACCCGTGTACCTCAGAAGCCCCTTCGTCCACATCTCTTTTAGGATCAAGAAATTGTTGGTAGTGTCTACCGGTAAGGCGTCTATGCGAAATTTCTACGCAACCGATCTCAATTATACGATGGCCACTTTGCGGTTCTAGCCCGGTAGTCTCGGTATCTAATACCACTTGTCTCATAAATACGGCTCCAAAAAGTTATACTTTATTAAGGGCTTCGTCTATTGCTTCATTGGCCAGTTGATCCGCTAATTCATTCCCTATATCTCCCGAGTGTCCGCGCACCCACTTCCACTCAACTTCATGCCTGGCGGACATCTCGTCCAGGTCCTTCCACAAATCGACATTTTTTACCGCCTTTCTAGTCGACGTCTGCCAATTTTTTGCCTTCCAGCCCGCAATCCATTCCGTGATCCCGTTTTTCACATAGGTAGAGTCTGTGAACAGCTCTACATTCGCGGACGTTTTAATAGCCGCTAGTGCCATGATTGCAGCGGTAAGCTCCATCCGATTGTTCGTTGTGTTGTGCTCAAATCCTTTTAACGTCTTTTCATGACCACGATCAGTAAGCACTGCCCCCCAGCCGCCTGGACCCGGATTACCACGACACGCTCCGTCCGTATAGATGGTGATTTTATTTTTTTTGACCATCAAAAAAGTATAGCTCTAGCCAACTCGACTTGCTAGCCTAAAAATACACCTGTAACTCTATCCCAATCATAATGAAATGACCTACAATCACCAGAACAAAGAAATTTCAAATAACATGTCTATTGCTCCGGCGCAGCGGGGCATCTAAAGCGAGATAGAATGCTAAAAGTAGTTTTTAATTTTTTCTGGTTCTTTGCAGTGTATGGGACAACAATATCCGCGCAGGAGCTCGGTGGAATCGGTGGTTTAGAACAAAGGTCAAAAAACACCTCCAATGAGATCATTAAAAAAGCCGAGCTAGAACCAGATCTATGGCGAGACATAGCTCGAGAATTTACTCTTTCGACACGATATGCTGGCAGGCCAATCAATCCACTTGATCATTTTATCGGTCCCCTAAAACACATCACTCTTGCTAGCGAGAGATCTGCTCCCTATCTCGCTCACATTAACAAGGAAATACAAAAACGTGGCCTCCCCGCGGAAATAGCCCTCATTCCGATCATTGAAAGTGGTTATAAGCCGCATGCGACATCGTCTTCTGGTGCCGCGGGATTGTGGCAATTAATGCCTGCAACAGCTAATCGTTTTGGACTTCATCAGTCGAAATGGTATGACGGTAGGCGAGATATAATTGCTAGTACCAAAGCCGCTTTGGATTATTTTGAAGAGTTAAGAGATCGTTTTCGCGGAGACTGGAAACTAATTTTTGCCGCCTACCACTCAGGCGAACGCACCATAGAAAGAGCGATCGAGTTGAATTTGCAGCAAGGTTTGAACACAGACTTCTATTCTCTTAGACTTCCAAAGCTCACGGAGGCCTATGTTCCTAAACTATTAGCTGTGACCGAAATTGTCGCGAATCCGCAAGCTTTCGGCTTGGAGCTAGCCAAAATAAGCAATCGCGAGCCATTCGAGGAAATAAATGTAGGTGTGGGCCTAGACTTAAACAGAATTTTAATCTGGACCGATTTGGACGAAAAGACATTCGATATCCTTAATCCTGCCCATCTAAAAAAGCTCACCATTGAAGGCCCCCCACCCACAGTACTAGTTCCGATCGCAATCGCTAATATTATAAGAAATGAGCTTGCCTTAGTTGACCCCTCCAGTCGTTACCGACCAAGAATCATAACAGTCGAACCGAATGACACTCTTTCCGAGATATCATTCCTGACCGGCCTGTCGGTAGAGAAAATTAAAAAATTCAACTCTTTAAGGAGTAACAGACTCCGTATCGGGCAACGATTGCTCATTCCCATGCCTCGTATCGCACCCCCTATCGATCCTACAATTCTTTCTAAACGATTAATTGCAACAGAGCATGTTGTAGCAGCCAACGACACTCTATGGGCAATTGCAGCCTACTACAAGACAACTATTGATAACCTGATCGAAGAAAATAATATCTCTCCCGGCAGTGTGCTCAAGGTAGGTCAGAAACTTATCCTTCCAAGCAGATTACCTAATGGAGAGGACTCTAATTACCATACAGTAAAACAAGGCGAGTCTCTGTGGACGATAGCAACCAAGCTTGGCACAACGATAAAAGCTCTTGCTAACCTCAATCGACTCCAAGATGAATCGATTCTCAAGATAGGGCAAGTCATTAGGATCCAATGAGATCAGCCAAGAATAAAATTGCTTTACATCACTCATTCGAGGAGCTTTTCCGCTCAGGGCTCCGTATGCTTCTAAAGATACTATTTCGGGTACGTGTAGAAGGGAAAGAGCATCTCCAACCGTCCAAGGACCCCACCTTAATAGTTTGTAATCATACTTCACTACTAGATGGAGTGATGCTTTACGCATTCCTTCCAGAAGCCCCACTTTTCTTGGTTAATAAAACGACAGCAGAAGTTTGGTATTTCAAAATTTTGCTCTACCCCATAGCTAAACTGCTTATAGACGATCTACATCCTATGACCTTAAAAAAAGCGGTGAAGCACCTCGTAGCAGGAGACACAATTGTGGTTTTCCCAGAAGGACGAATTACTACTACCGGGGTTTTGATGAAGATATATGATGGCCCGGCGATGTTGGCAGCAAAGAGTGGCGCCAAAATCATGCCAATTGGTATTGAAGGCTTACAGCATTCACGCTTCTCATACTTAAAATCAAGTTTGCGCCTAAAACTCCTACCCCCAGTAAAAATCACGGTTTCAGCACCAGAGCTATTCGAGCCATATGACCATCTTCCTGTGAAGACTCGGAGATCAAGAAGATCGCAGGCAATGTTTCAGATAATGCAAAAAATCAGTTTTAAAAACACATACGAAAATGAAAACTTATTTGAGTCATTAATACGTTCGGCAAAAAAACACGGTGAGTCAACTCCCATCATATCTGATCCGAATAATCCTAAAGTGACCTACCGCAGTCTAATTGCTCGTGCGTTCATACTTAGTGAATTTCTCGAACCTGATTTACTAGCAGTCAGCCGAGTCGGTATATTATTGCCCAGCACAGTAGCAGCAGCTACCGCGTTCTTCGCGTTACAACATCAAGGTAAAGAAGTAGTCCTACTCAATTTTAGTGGCGGAATTACTCCTCTGATGAAGGCGATCTCTATTTCTAAAATTGAATTTGTAATTACGTCGAGTACATTCATGGATGTTGCTGGGATTCATGAAGAAATTTCTGCAATAGAAAAGGTCACTAAAGTCGTTTTTCTAGAAGATATAAAAGAGCGCGTTACCTTTAAGGCTAAGCTAAAGGGTTTAGCATTATCTATACTAGCGAAATATTCTAATCAAACTCACACAAATAATCCCGAGTCTGGACAATGCGCGGTGATTTTATTTACTTCCGGTTCTGAGGGCAGCCCCAAAGGCGTTGCACTCTCACACGCTAATATCCTAAAAAATTATGCACAGGCTCAAGTACTTATCAGCATAAACAAACACGATCATGTGCTCAACGTACTCCCTATTTTTCATGCCTTCGGATTGGTCATTGGCTTAATCACACCTCTGCTTAAAGGTACTCCTTCATATCAATATCCTAGCCCTCTCCATTACCGCAAGATTCCTGAAATATGTTACCAACAAAATATTTCCTGTCTTCTCGGGACTAATACTTTTCTCGCTAACTACGCTAAATATGCCTCTGATTATGACTTCTATAATGTAAAATGGGTGCTGAGTGGTGCGGAAAAGCTAACGCAGTCAACGAAAAATTTATGGCAGTCAAGGTTTGGAGTGCGCATCTTCGAGGGTTACGGTGTAACTGAGGCAAGCCCGGTACTCGCAGTCAACCACCCTTTGTATCACCGAGAAAACACAGTAGGTAAGCTGTTGCCAAACATAGAATACAGATTAATAGATATAGATGGACTGATTGAGGGTGGTGAACTTGCCGTAAAAGGTCCAAATATTATGCTTGGATATTTAAACGAAAACGGAGAGATCTCACCAACTTCGGGGAAACTCGGTTTGGGCTGGTATGATACGGGAGATCTTGTTGAAGTAGACGATGACGGATTCCTCGCCATCATTGGTCGGCAAAAAAGATTCGCGAAGATTGGTGGTGAAATGGTATCTCTAGCGACAATCGAGAATTTCGTTCAAGATACATGGCCCGAGTTCGACCACGTTGCAGTGGCAGTCGAAGATCCTCAACGTGGCGAGCAAATCGTCCTGCTCACGACAAAAATCGATCTACAAAAGTCTGAATTGATTGAAGCCGGAAAAAAACGCGGACTAGCTCCGATCTATTTCGCTAAAAAAGTCTTTCGTATTGACGAAGTACCCTACCTGCCAACAGGGAAAATTGACCACAGCAGTCTTAAAATGCTAGCGAAAGAACTTACAGCGGACGTCCATTAATACTATATTCGTAGTCTAGATAGTCTAACTTAAAGCGACCCTCCATAAGATCGTCGGCTACATCTTCATTCGCATGATAATGGCCTACCCACCTTAGAATATCAGTATCTTCTCGCCCAAACATACTTTCATTGCGCTCGAAAATTTTTGAGAGCTTTGCGATCCTCAGATTCGGTAAAAATCGATTTTTTCGATTATCGTTTACAAAGGCAAACACCGCATCATCCAATTCCTGACTTATGGTTAATGCTCGGTATATTTCATTTTTCAGAACAGGCGCCGCATAAGAAGCGTCGACTATTGCAAATAGTATTCGCGGATCCTCAAACGCTTCAAGAATGCTCTTAATCGAATTTAAATCGTACTTTCTGTTTCCTATCTTGTGTTCAGTCGTCCTATAAAACTTCATTCGACCAACTGCGTTGACGGGAGTGGTGCCATTTATAACCATCTTCAATGCGAGCGAGTTATATGTATTAATCCAAAATGCAGCCTGATGATCTTTAGTTTCCAAAGCTGACGGATCGAAGGATTCTAACAGAGTAAGGTATTTCTGAAATCGAGAGTTCTTTTTTAGCTGGGGATAATCAACATACCCATCTTTAACGTGGGCATTTAAAACTGAATCTAGCAGCGTATTTAACAACCGAACGTCTTTAGCACTCGTTACAGGCAAAAAAGATAATAAGCAAATGACAAAGACCACATTTATGAGTAATTTACAGTAGTTTCTAAACATTTTTATTCTAACCAGCCTCACTAAATTCAGAGAACAAATCGCGACATGTAAATGGTATCCTAAATTGTTGGATATTTTGATTAAAAAACATCCATGACTAGGTATTGTTGATACAATATTTTTGTACTCCCTCGCAGGTAACGGTAAGCGGAATGAATCGTAATAATTTTACAATTTTATGCTACTTAATTCTATTCCTCTTTATTTGTAACGCTTACATCTACGGTCTTCCAGATGTCAACAGAGTCATAACTTCGTTTAGGTCCAACCAGTTAGTAATAGAACAGTTTGTGGCAACTCGTCCCATTCTCTCATATGGCATCTATATAGTTACCTATAGCCTGGCTAGCCTTCTACTCCTACCAGGGACTGCATTTATCACGCTTTCGGCTGGATTATTATTTGGGACCAGCGTCGGATTTTTGCTAGCAATCCTGGGAAGTACAACTGGGGCCAGTATAACGCTTATAGTTTATCGTAACTTTCTTAGTACTTATTTTCAGCGCACAAAGGAAAATATTTTAGCTAATACATCTCAATATTTCCTGTTAGATAAGCCTACCTCATTACTGTTTCTCCGCCTTATACCCGTAATTCCCTTTAACGCGCTGAACATAGCCATGACGCTCACAACGATAAGCAAAAGAGCCTTCTTCATCTATACGTTCGTCGGTATGATCCCAGCTACATATGTCGTTGTTAATATTGGCGACAAATTAGAGCACATTGACAGTACATCGGATCTGCTAGACGGCAAATTCATCTTCTCAATTTCGCTCCTCGGCATCTTACTTCTGGCGAGTCTAATTATTAAAAACAAACTCGTTAAGAAGCCGAGTAAGTCATGAAAATCCATACAATATTTGGAGAATCCCTCCTAGGCACTTAAACTGTACTTTCAACAACCGTTAATGCTTAAAACTTATGTGCCTAGTCCTCGCCGCGTACAACAGCCATCCCGACTACAAATTAGTGTTGATTGCTAATCGCGATGAATTTCACAGCCGTCCCAGCAAAATACTGCACAACTGGGGAAGAAACCCAAATATTCTGGGAGGAAAAGATATCGAAGCTGGGGGGACTTGGCTCGCCACGTCAACGGCTGGGAAGGTCGCGACCATTACAAACGTAAGAAAAGCCACCTCAGATATACCAGCCCTCAGATCACGAGGATTACTTGTGACCGACTTTCTTGAAACCAGCGTGCACATAGATCAGTTCAATCAACAATTAATTCATAGTGCCGACAACTATGCGGGATATAACTTATTGATGTTTGATCAGTCTCAGCTATGTTGCTTTAATAACGTCACAAAATCGGTAGAGAAGCTTGCCCCAGGAATCTTCACTTTGAGTAATGCTGATATTCATACCTCTTGGCCTAAAACTGAGCGAATAAGGAAGAATTTTGAGTCACTCATTAGTTCCTCGAGTATAAATTTCGAGGAAAATTTGTTTAGCATCATGCGTGATGACCAGCAAGCCCCCGATAAAATGTTACCTGCGACGGGAGTGAGCAAGCAGATGGAAAAGCAACTGTCGTCAATATTTGTTATAGGCAAACATTACGGTACCAGATGCTCGTCCATTATTACAATTGATAACAAAGGCCTATTAAGCTTCTCTGAGCGTTCCTATAACCGCGTTGGAAACGTATGCGGGAACCGTAAACTCTTCGTTGAAGTCGGTAAATAGGTTATACAGACACAATAACATGGTCACAAAACCCGAAAAAATATCAAACTGCTATGATTTCTTTGTAGAGGTCAGGTCTCGCACTTTACAATTGCTAGAGACGCTGACTCCGGAAGATGCGTGCGCGCAATCCATGCCAGATGCTAGCCCCGCAAAATGGCACCTAGCCCATACGTCATGGTTTTATGAGACGTTTATCTTGGAAAATTTTGAGCTCAATTTTTCGCCTTACAATAAAGCTTTTAGAGAGCTGTTCAATTCTTACTATAACGGTATAGGAGAGCAATACACTAGGGAAAAGCGTGGGTTACTAACTAGGCCAAGCCTCGACGAAATCCAAGCGTACGCACAAGACGTTACTTCTCGGATTCTCGAATTGGAATCGCTCAGCAATATTGAAGTGGAAAGGTTAATCGAACTTGGGTGTCATCACGAGCAACAACATCAAGAACTTATAGCGATGGATGTCAAACATCTCCTTTCATGCAATCCACTGAAACCGGCCTATATGAAGTTTCACGAAAAAGTAGGGCCGCGAGACGACCTGGGCTGGGAAAAAATTAAAGGCGGGCTTCATCAGATAGGGAGTACGATGGAGGCCTTCAGTTTTGACAACGAACATCCTCGACATGACACTTATTTTAAAACTTTCGAAATTAATAAAAACTTAGTAAGCAATAGAGAATATCTCGCGTTTATCGAACATAAAGGATACCAGATACCAGAATTTTGGTTAGCCGATGGTTGGTCATTGATCAGGAAAAATAACTGGAAGGGACCAGCCTATTGGGAGGAAATTGATGATAAATGGTTTGAATTTACTACAGACGGATTAAGGCCCTTAGATCTTCAAGCGCCGGTGTGTCATGTGAGCTATTATGAGGCCGATGCCTACGCAAACTGGGCGGGCGCTCGATTACCGACAGAACAAGAATGGGAGATAGCTGCTAAGTGCTCAGCGAGGCAAGGATGTACCATCCTCGATCTATTCAACTCTCGATGGCAATGGACGCAATCATCATATGCACCCTATCCAGGTTTTCGAGCCTCGAAGAGCACTATCGGCGAGTATAACGGTAAATTCATGAGCAATCAGATGGTACTACGAGGGAGCTCGATTGCTACGCCAGAAAAGCACTCTAGATCCACCTATCGTAATTTCTTTTATCCCTATCAGCGCTGGCCATTCACAGGCGTGCGACTCTCTAGAGACATATAATCACGTACTTTGGTCTCACCGAGGGTAGTCAAAAAATTAAGTCGTTAAAATAAAGCTTGCGTCTCTTCTTATTAGGGCTAAGTTTCTACTTGCAGAGCTTAGTCTTAGGTGGCAAATTAATCCTTTCGAACTTAAATAATGAGCAGTTAAGTTATGATACGTTTTAATCCGTTTATGTACTGTACCGTCGGACGTCGTAAAGAGTTAGAGCAAGGAATGGCAGGAAAAGATCCTCTGCTCTATCAGCGTATGCTCGATGAAATCGCTGAATACGTTTCTTTTGCTGATGATATTGGATATGCAGGTTGGGGGCATCCAGAGCATCATCTGCAAATCGAAGGGTGCGAAGCTTCAAACGATCCAACTTTGATGGGGATGTGGTTGGGCATGCATAGTAAAAGGCTAAAAGTAATCACGTGTGGGTTCGTCTCCACTGTCCATAACCCAGTTCGGACCGCCGAGGCGGTTGCTACAATGGATAACATGCTCAAAGGAAGATTCTCCTTTGGTTTAGTCAGAGGCTACCAATCTCGGTGGGTTGAAAACCTAAAGATCAGAGATGATATTGGTCCAGTTGGACCTTGGAACAAGGATACTGGCGAAGACGATGCCAATCGTGAATATTTCGCTGAGTACGTCGAGCTCGTAGTAAAGGCATTAACGGAAGATACATTTAGTCATCAAGGGCCATACTGGACAATACCTGAGAAAGGCCTTGTAAACCCTCACCCGCATTCCGTGTACACCGAATTAGGGCAAGGCGTAAGCGACGCTATGGAGATAAACGAGATAGGAATCGCGCCACGACCGTTTCAAACGCCACACCCTCAAATTTACGGCGGATTTTCAGCCTCTATGCGCACCGCAAAATTTTGGGCTAAATACCGAGGTAAGCCAATAGTGATGGCATCTGACTTAGACTTTCTAAAAGCACTCTGGAGCGCGTACAGGAAAGAAGCAGAAGAAAAATATGATTATTCGCCAACTCCTGGAGACGAAGCAGCGTGGGGTGGCTTAATGATATGTGCTAAAACTGATAATGAGGCGGAGCAACTTGCCCACGATATGAAATGGTTTTGGGAGAAATGGGCGGTACCATTCGGCCAGCCTTTCCCGGAAATGCTCTTCGGATCCCCGGACACGCTGAACAAAAGAATTGAACAGGCCAGCAAAGCAGTAGATGTAAATGAAATGTTCTTAATAATTCCGCAGGGGTTACA
>Ga0222715_10004479_pt1 | contig 12085 bp, 19 predicted proteins | sample C33_9DmetaG_FD_165056 | JGI IMG/M metagenome (GOLD analysis project Ga0222715, IMG submission 165056) | Estuarine water microbial communities from San Francisco Bay, California, United States - C33_9D | ecosystem: Environmental > Aquatic > Marine > Unclassified | place: USA: California...
GATTCAAGATTCTCAAAGGATGTTGAAAAATTAGAAAAGGTTATTAAATCTCTAAACAAAATGGTAGATGGAAAACTTGAAGATATCGAATCTACTAAAAAGATTTTGGAAGATGAATAGAATACCTTTATCAGAACTTATATTACTAATGTGTGTAGCGTTCTCTATTGGGTTCTCACTTTTCTTATTTTTAGCATTGGAAGAAAAAATGTTGGGATTGTTCATAGGAATGTGGGCACCAACAATTATGGGTTTAATAAACTACATAAACATAAAGTTTAAACGATAACTTTAATTTTAATGAAAAATGTTACAATTCTTTTGCAGGGTAAAATACTGCAAGAAACAATAGACTTCTATGTTAAGAACTATCCAACCGCAAATGTGGTTATTTCTACTTGGATAGGTTCAGAATTAGATTTTTCAAATTTACCCCAAACTTACAAAGTGGTACTTAGTAAATTACCACTAAATTCTGGTTTCCAAAATATAAATTATCAAATCATATCTACACTAACTGGTTTAAAGTTGGTGGATACTGATTATGTAATAAAGATAAGAGGAGATGAGTATTTCTCAAATATGGAATATGTAGCTAATGAAGTTGCTATGAATCCAAAAAAGATACATTGTTCTCCAATATTTTTTAGGCATTGGAGTTTTATACCATATCATTTCTCAGACCACCTTATAGGTTCAACTAAAGAAAATCTTCAACTGATGTTTGAAGAAACCAAATTTAATGTGGATAATTTATTAATATGGTATGAGAAAGATGGTAAAAAACAATCATATTGGGAACCGGAAATTAACTTTACTCGTTCTTATTTAATGGCTAAAGAACCTGAAAGATGGGGAAAGGTAGATGGTAGAAAATTAATGGTAGATAATTTTGAAATATTAGATATTAAAAAACTACATCCATATAATATTGTAGCAAATATATTCAAAGCACAATGGAAAGATGGATTCATCCCAGAAAGAAACTTTAGTATATCTGATGTAAGAAGATTATACTTAAATAAAGAAGAAGCATATGATACTAATATCACACCGAGGGAACATTGATGGTAGAGATACCAATAAAGAAAATCACCCATCATATATAGATAACGCTATTGAAGCTGGATACGATGTGGAGATAGATATATGGTATTTAGAAGGTAGGTTATTTTTAGGACATGATTCGCCTGATTATTTAGTTGATATCCATTGGTTGGAGAATAGGTCAAATGTATTATGGATTCATTGTAAGAATATGGAAGCCCTTTCTTACTTTAATGAATATGAGTGGAAGAAATCAATTCAATTTAACTATTTCTCACATGATGTTGATATGGGAGTTTTAACTTCACATAGTTACATTTGGTCAACCAACCTATACGATAGAGGTATTTTGGTTTTACCTGAGGTATTTAATAAAGAACCATTTGAGGGAACGATAGGTATTTGTTCGGATGTAATAAAAAAATATAAAGATGAAAGTAAATAAACTAAATGATATGTTTAAAGGTTGGGTAGTTGGAAACTTTGACCCATCACTTTGGAAAACAAATGATGTAGAGGTTGCTGTAAAAGAATATGTAGCTGGTGATTATGAAGAAAAACATTATCACAAAATAGCAACTGAAATAACAATCATTGGTAAAGGTAAAGTTGAGATGAATGGTATTGAATATAATAGTGGAGATATTATCACTATTGAACCAGAAGAAGCAACCGATTTTAGAGTATTGGAAGATACTATAACAACTGTAATTAAGTTTCCTTGTTTAACTGATGATAAATATTTAGTTAAGTGAATTTAAGATTTATAAACATACCATTTACTGGTGGATTTCATTTTGAAAAAAACTTTGATTCAAGATGGGCAACTATAAACGATTATCCATATAAAATAGTAAGCGTTGGACATTCTTGGAACCACAAAACTCAGATTAAAGGATGGCAAGATTGGGATTTCCCAAACCAACCTCAAAACATTATGAGAGATGTAGCTATATTTTCAGTTCCTGAAGATGATATATTAGTTACAACAATTAGAAATCCATTTGAAATATTATTTGAATATTATAATTACAATTGGGCTAGATGTAAAGTTCACACTAAATCAGAAACTTTTGAACACTTTGTTGATTCTTACTTAAATGAGGAATTTCATGCACCTGCATTTTCAAAAAGTCTATTTTCTCAATTAAAGGATAACGATGGTAATTGGTTAATAGATGATACTTCTTTTGTTTTACGTTGGGAATCGTTAAAATCCGATTTTGAAAAGTTTGGAAAACATATAAAAGTAGATGTTACAGATTATAATTTTCCCAAAACAAATTTTGATTGGAAAACTAAATATAGAAAAGACCAAATTCATCAATTATCTAAACTATGGAAAGATGATTTGGAATACTTTGGTTATTATTTTAATGGATTAACTCAAAAAGTATCTAAAGCAGAAATAAAAAAACCAAAGATAGCCATTTGTTTTTCTGGACATATTAGGGATTTGGAAAGAACTAAAGATTATTGGTTAGATATTATCCAAAAATATGATATGGATGTATATGCTTCTTTTTGGGATATTGAAAATGAAGAATTGGGTGATACTTTAAATAACTTTAAAAAATTGTATAATACAAAGATAGTTGAAGTGGATAACTATTTAAATTTCCACAAATCAACTCAGGTATTGGTTCAACCAACTGTAAATCCACCAAAAGAGTTAGCACCAACTCTTCAAGAAGCTACTAAACGATTCGGTCAATTGCCGATGTGGTATAAAATTTGGAAAGGGAATATGTTAACTAAAACATTTGATATAGATTATGATATTATAGTTAGAGCTAGAACCGATTCTTTTTTTATTGGGGATATTTCAATTGAAAAAACCGATATGATAAATGTACCTATTGGTAGAAATCATATTAAAACTTGGCCTAATTCTGAAGGTATTAATGATATATTTGCATATGGTTCTCCGAAACTTATGGATTACTACTCATCTACATTTATTCATATTATGGAATATCTTAATATGGGATATTACCCATTTCCACCAGAACACTTTTTAAGAGTTCATTTAAGTAGAATAAATACTATTGTTAGATTTATTCCCAATCATATTACAATAACAAGAACATCATTGGGCCGAAAGGATGAAATTTATAATAACTTTGTAAAAAATCTTCAAGAAGAACGAATACATACCTCTCAGATGAGATTTGAAATACCCACAAAAAGTAAATTTGTAAATCCAATATCAGATTCTTTTTAATTTTTTAAAAATTCTATATTTAATCCAAACAATAACAAACTATCTATGGAAGATAAAGTTAGAGACATATTAGAAAATTTAGAAATTTCAATTTCATATGAAGATTGGAATAAAGTAGAAGAAGTCAGAAAGGAATTACTTTTTTTATTAGATGAATTGGAATCAGACTTCCCCACATACGAAGATTATTAAAAATAATCAAAAATAAATCACAAAAAGCTTGCATGTTCCAAATATTATTCGTATGTTAGTAGGGTAATTGAGTGGGAGAGTTATCTCCATTACTAAAACCTTAAAACCTATAATATGGCTGGAAGAAAAACTATCGAAGTAACTGAAATGTTAAATTGGGCTAATATTCAATTAGCTCGTACTGATGAATTTGCAACTGATAAATTCAAAGCCGGAATATCGGTAATGATTGAACAACTTCTTATGAAGAGTAATAACTACAATGGGTATATGAACTTACCTAATGGTAGTGAGTACACTCGATGTTATTATTCAAAATAAATGAGAAAAAGCTTGCATGTTTCAAATCTTTTTCTTATATTAGTACTGTAATTGATTGGGAGTGATTGTAACTTCATTAATATAAACCTTAAAACCTTAAAATATGAGTAAATACGGAAATTCTTCTTACTGGTTGAAAGATTGGGAGGATGATGATATCGTAGTTGATACGATGAATGATGTAGAGAAGAAATCACATGACCTCTACAAATTAGCCGCTTCTAAACGAGCTATCTCCAACTTCGTTAACATTGTTACCAATGATTCGATTTCAGTTAAATTTAACCAAAGGGGTGATTCTTATACCGATGGTAAATCGGTTGTAATTGGTTCTAATGTGATTGAACCAAAGGATTTTGATATCGCTGTTGGTTTGGCATTGCACGAAGGTTCACACATCAAACTATCAGATTTCAATCTTCTAAGTGATATATTTAATTTGATTCCTGATTATGTAAAAGATGGAGCAATCAAAAAAGGTATTTACAACGCAACTTCGGTAATCAAAGATTTGTGGAATGTGGTTGAAGATAGACGAATTGACCGATTCGTTTTCGATTCAGCTCCTGGCTACCGTGATTACTACCGAGCAATGTACGATAAGTACTTCAATGATAAGTTGATTGATAAGGCACTTCTTTCAGATGAACATACTGATGAGAGTGTTGATTCTTATATGTTCCGAATCATCAACCTTCATAACAAAAATACTGACCTCAACGCTTTAAAGGGGCTTAGAGAGATTTATAAGGTAATTGGGTTAGGTAGTATCAGTAGATTGAAAAGTACCTCAGATTCCTTTGAAGTGGCTCTGAAGGTGTTCCAAATCATTATGGCTAACCTACCATCAGCTGAAGATGGCGAAGGTGAGGGTGCTGGTAATGGTGACCAAAACGAAGAAAACCAACCTCAGAATTCTGAAGGTAGTGGTGGTAGTGGTTCTGATGAACCAAGAGAGATGACTGATGAAGAGTTTGAAGATTTTTCTAACTCAATGAATGGTTCTTCTCCAATGAGTGGTGATATGGATTCTCAACCAACTGGTGGTAGTGGAATGGATATTGATAATTTTCCTGAAAATATGGAAGGTGGAAAACCTTCTTCTCCATCCAATGGTGGTGAAGAAACTGAAAAAGTAAAACTTTCAGATAGACAAAAAGACCTTCTTCAAAAGAAGATTGAGAAGCAAAAGAAATTTATGGATGGTGATGTTCGTAAGAAAACCATCTCTAAAAAAGATAATGATAACCTTAAAGCAATTGATGAGAGTGGTTCTGAGGCAGTAACTGTTGGACAGAATATTGAGCAAGGTTGGGGAAATGTTTCCAAAGGTGTTCAATGTATTGTGGTGAAGAAATTGACTCAATCACTATTGGAATCTGAAATGTTCCCAATGACTTACAATAACTATTGGAATATTTCTGAAGAAGGTCCAATCAAAAGATATAACGAAAAAGAAGTAATGGAGGGTATCAAAATTGGTACTATCTTAGGAAAGAAACTTCAGGTAAGAGGTGAAGATAGAAACACTGTGTTCAATCGACAGAAACATGGTAAGATTGATAAGAGAATGATTTCTTCACTTGGATTTGGAAATGAGAATGTTTTCTCTTACATCGAAACTGATTCTTACAAAAAAGCTAACTTACACATCTCCATTGATGCTAGTGGTTCAATGAATGGTGATAAGTGGAGTAAAACTTTGACTAATGTGGTTGCACTTTGTAAGGCAGTTGATATGATTCAAAATCTTTCGATTCAAGTTTCATTCCGAACTACCTCACAAAATACTCCTTACATTGTAATGGCTTACGATTCTAAAGTAGATAAGTTTTCTAAAGTAAAGAAAATGTTCCCAGCACTTTCAGCAGGCGGAACTACTCCTGAGGGATTGTGTTACGAAGCAATTATGAAGAACTTTTTGAGTTCTACAAATGATATGGATTCTTACTTCCTTAACATCTCAGATGGTGAACCTTACTTTGGTACTAATGGAATGTATTACTCTGGTGATATCGCTTTCAATCACACTCGTAAGATGGTGAAGCAGATTGAGGCAATGGGAATCAAAACTCTATCTTACTATGTAGAGACTTGGGTAGCAGAAGGTGGTGAACCATCGGATGGATTTAAGAAGATGTATGGTAAGGGAGCAAAACTGATTGATGTAACCAATGTTGCTCAGATTACCAAAACAATGAATCAACTATTTTTAACAAAATAAATGAAAAAAAATAAGAAAAGGCTTGCATGTTTCAAATCTTTTTCTTATATTAGTACTGTAATTGATTGGGAGAGAAACTCCCAAAACTTAAAACCCTAAAATAATAAAAGTTATGACAGATTTTAAAATTGGTTTCGTAAAGAATGAAGTTTATAAGGTGGAGGCCTTTGGTAACTCATTCAAACTGATTGATACTAAAGGTACGAAAGTTGGTACTTTGGGTATCGGAACTGGTACTAGGAAAAGTGCCTTTGAGAATGGAGAAGCTCTCCAAGCTTATGTTCAAAAGAATGGTAAGAAAGTTTACCGAAAAGTTGGTATGGATGTTTACAACAATTTAGTTGCTCCGATGGCTACCGAAAATGGTGGTGTTCAATTCGAAGATAAATCAGACCATACGGCTATTAAAGATTTTATCCACAAAGGTTCAGTAAACCTTAAACCAACTGAGTTGGTGATGACTGAACTAAAGTGGAAGTATCTCATCAGAAGTGCGGTGAGAGCTAAGAATATTATGATGACAGGACCTGCGGGTTGTGGTAAAACTATGGCTGCTAAAGCTTTGGTTAAAGCACTCGATAGACCTGATTTTTACTTCAACTTAGGAGCAACGCAAGACCCGCGAGCTACCCTAATTGGTAACACACAATTCGATTCTAAGAATGGTACTTACTTCTCAGAATCTTCATTTGTGAAAGCAATCAAAACTCCAAACGCAGTGATTCTCTTAGATGAGTTATCGAGAGCTCACCCTGATGCTTGGAACATTCTGATGACCGTTTTAGATGGTGGACAGAGATACATTAGATTGGATGAAGCTGAAGGTTCTCCAATTGTGAAAGTTGCTGATGGTGTTACCTTCATCGCTACGGCTAACATTGGTAATGAATACACATCGACCAGAGTTATCGATAGAGCGATTCTTGACCGATTCGTAACCATTGAGATGGATGTTCTTAATGATGAGCAAGAATTTGGTTTGTTGAAGTTTATGTTCCCAGAAGTGAACGAAGAAGATTTAAAAGCTGTGGCTGAAATCGCTCACCACACTAGAACACAATCTATGAGTGATAGTGGTAAAGTTACAGCAATGGTTTCTACGAGAGCATCGGTTGAGATGGCTGGATTGATTTATGATGGTTTCGATTTGTTCGAAGCAGCTGAGATTTCAATCTTCCCATTCTTCTCTAACGATGGTGGAGTTGATTCTGAAAGAACTTACATTAAGCAGTTAGTTCAGAAGTATGTGAAAGATGAGGGTGAAGCTCTCTTCAATGAGCAAGAAACCGAAACGAATTCGGAAGATGAGATTCCGATGTTTTAGGGTTAATCAATTACGCTGAGAAAAGGGGGAGCTCTCAACTCCCCCTAATCTCTTTTAATTAAAAACCTAAATTATGTTAAAAAAAATAAATTGGAAATTTAGAAAAACACATATATCAATCACACCTATCAGTTTATTCATAAATGAAAAATGGGAAGGGTGGGGATTTGATATCTTTAATATATCACACAATCTATGGGAAGGTTCTCTTCTCAAAATGACTTGGACTCTACCTAATGGAGCCGAAAAGAAATTTTCATTTAGTGGTGATTTCCTATTCCTCAGACAAAAGTTGATAAAACAAATGTCTGATATAAGTGATAGAATGTTATGGGGAAATGCTACTACTTGGGATGTAAACAAATATTGGATACTAAAGTTTATATTTAAATAATGAGTAAGCAAACAAAAGATTGGATGGAGAAGTTAGTTGAGAACTATCGAATTCCAACTGAGGAAGAAACTCAGAAAAAAGCAGAACCTAAAAAGATGTTAAACGATTCTCAGTTAAAAAAGATTTTAAGTAAAGATTAGTTGTATATTTCATACATTATTCGTATATTTGTATCTTAATGAACGATAAATCATTCAAATATGGGCTATAATCCTTTCCGCTGGTACACTTCCGGCAAATATCGTAAAAGACCTTTAAAATCATCGGCACCACTTTTGTTGAAGATTCGTAATGGTGATTTTGAATCATCTCCTTTCTTCAGAGAAGCAGAAGATGCTCGTAAAGATTATCAGAGAATGTATGATGAGTTTGTGAGTAAATCTCATATTTCAAATGATTTAGAACTCAAACATGAAGCTCATCAATACGCTAAGATGAAGAATGTTAGAGCATTGAAGTTAGATGAGAAAGCAGATGAAGAAGAGCAAGCTAGATTGTATCAATTGAAAAAAGAATTGGAAGCTGAGTTCGGACAGGATTTATGGGAAGAAGCAATGGATTCTAAAATCGGTGGTAGAGGTACTACTGAAGATTTATATTGGTGGTATAAAAAGAAAGCAGGGATGGGTACAACACCATCAGAGATGGCAATTCAGTTAGGTAGAAAAACAACCAAAGGATTACAGCCATGATATCAAAAAAACTTCAAAAACAATTTGATTCAATATCTGATATTCTAACAAAAGTTGGAGAGCGTGTTGAGGGTAATTTGGTATGTGATGTATCTCCTGATAATATTGTAATAGATAAAAATAAAGATAAGATATATAACCTACAATACCTAGCAAAAGAAAAACAAAGAATTTGTGAAATAGGTGTGAATGCAGGTCATAGTTTGTTGATTATGTTAGAACAAAATCAATCAGCAGAATATATTTTATTTGATTTGGGTAATCACAAATATACAAAACCATGTATTGAATACATAAAAGAACAATATCCAAAAACACGTATTAAAATAATATATGGTGATTCAAAAGAAACTATACCTAATTTTATACTAAGAAATGAATATTTACAACAATCTTTTGATTTGGTTCATATCGATGGTGGGCATGGGTTCTTAGAATTTTGTTCTGATTTTTATAATTGTAGATATTTGGTAAATAATAAATCATTAACTATATTTGATGATTATAACTACCCAGATATTAATAAATTTATTAATCAAAGATTGGATGTGGGTAGTATCAACAGATATCAAAACTCAAATCTAAAAAATACAAACAAACACATTGTTTATACTTATTAGTTATGATAGAAGCATATATGAAAGTAGTGAGAACTATTCAAAGTGCACATTACCAACACTTTGATAATGGTTCAGTAATTAATCTAATAAATAATTTTGGTAATATGTATAGTAAGGATAGACATTATCAAGATTTGGTAAGAGTCTATAAAGAAAAATTAGAAACATTTAATTAAGAGTAAATGGAAATTGTTAAGAGTAGATATGGTTTAGATAGAACCATTGAGAAAATCGGGTCAGACCGATTGAGAGTTATGGGTGAATCTCAATTTCAACGAACAGCCCAAAACGATGGAGGAGAAATTACAATGTTTGACTTTGAAGGAGGTCCTTGTTTATCAGTAGGTGGGGATATTCATTTCCAAAAAATGAAATGGAAAATCAAATCAATCACACCAGAAGAAATTCCACATGAGGGTTTGAGTAGTTGTATCCTTTCAGTAGTACCAAACTATTAATGAACAACATATACAATTATATTACCGATGATGATTTAGTAAAAGACCCTCTAATAACAAAAGAGATATTAGAAAGGTTGACCCCACGTCAAAACAAAATGTTAGATGAGGGTAGATTATTATTCAATCCAGTTAATGGTGATATGATTGTACCAATGATGACTCAAAACGGAATAGCAAAAATAATAGTAAACATATTTTAGAATGTTTAAAGAAAAAACAACCACATTTGTTTATTTTAATGAAGAGTGGAACGAGCACCCCACCGATGGAGATGATGGGGATGAAGATTTTATAGATGGTGTGGACACATATCATTCTCCAAAAGAAGATTTAACCTATTATGATGATTACGAAGATTATGGTTGTTAATCCCCTTTACATCGTTTCGGTGGGGTGGGAGTCGTTGACCTAATTTTTTTTGATAGTAAATTTTCGTTATATTTATACATATAAATAAAAATATGAAGATTGACTACATCATATACTCAGTTCAACATTCGATAGGTATCGAGCCCAAATGGGAAACCGAGCTTATCGAAGAAGATACCCACCTCCAAACTTATAAAGGATGGATGAAAAAAGATGGGGTGTGTAAAAGAAAATGTGATGAGTTATATCATAATCGATTAAACTTTCTAAAGGGATGGCTAAAGTAAAGAAGTTCATCCTTAAAATGGGAGAGGAAATGTGGAAATCAATTGAGATGGGGTTTTACCCCTTTTGGTTTTAATCCAAAAAAATCTAACGATTCCACTTCATAAAAAAATATGAAACAAATCAAAAAGATTAAAATGAAAAACTTATTGTTAACCTTATCCCTAATTCTTCTTTGGGGATGTACTGCTGAAGCACAAAACATTGAAACTCCTCAACTTCGTTCTGAAGTAATTATTGAGAATAACGTATTTAAAGTGTGGTACTCTGAAGTGAAGGAACAACCCACAAAATTGATATACACTTCTACTAATCGAGTTAAGAATGTAGATAGAGGTTCAATGAACTTTTATACGGAAAAGGATGTTCATACATCCGATAATGGAGATTACTATCGTAATGTTTGGGATAAAGGACACTTAGCTCCTGCGGCTACTTATTCGGATTCAATGGAAAATTTAAGACAAACATTTTCATATTTGAATTGTGCTCTACAAAACCAATACCTTAATAGAGGGGAATGGAGATTGTTAGAAGAGAAAGAAAGAGATTGGGATGATACCCAAAATCTAACCATTACCGTAGAATTGGTTTGGGATGAAGGATATGAAATCCTAGCATCTGGCGGACATGTTCCAACGGATATGATAAAACATATTTATTTTGAAGAAGATGGGGAATGGAAGTGTTTCGAATTCGAAAACGAAAAACCCACAAAAGGTTGGGAAGAACACCAAGTTCAACACCAACACTAAAAAAGAATTAATAAAGGTTATAAATGATTACACCATTTTCGGTATTAGATACTCGAACTAAAGAGTGGAAAGATAGAAAAGATTATTGGATTAGAGGATATGGAATCCAATCTGAGTTAGGTAGGGAAAACACCGAATCGAAAACTATCTTTTGGGATGATACCACCGTTTCTATCTTTGACCCTGTACTTTGTGAGATGATGTACCAATGGTTCGTACCAAAGGGTGGAAAGATATTAGACCCATTTGCTGGTGGAAGTGTGAGAGGAATCGTAGCAGAGGAAATGGGATTCTCTTATACCGGAATTGATTTATCCGAAGAACAAATCCTTGCCAATAGAAAACAATCCGAAAAACCCAATTGGGTAATTGGGGATGCCGATAAGGAACTCTTTGGAATGGAAGGTGGATTTGATTTTGTTTGGACTTGCCCACCTTATTATGATTTAGAAGTGTATTCTAACCACAAAGATGATTTATCCACTATGAGAGAATCACAATTTGATGAGAAGTTAGAATCTATCTTATATAAATCCACAATTAAATTAAAACCCAATCGATTTTTTGGAATTGTAGTATCTGAGGTACGACATTCTTATGAAACAGGTGATTACCACATTGGTAGTTATAAAGGATTGGTGAGAAAAACCATTGAGATGTGTGAACGACATGGTTTAAAGTTTTATAATGATATGGTACTTTTTAATTCTCAACATCAAGCATCGAGAGTTGGAAAGACTTACTTTGAAAGAAATAGAAAAATACCATCGGTACATCAGAATGTACTGATATTTGTTAAAGGAAACCCAGATATTGCTACCGAAGAAATCAAAGGTGGTGAGTTTGAATGTGAAGTGGAGGGTACAAAATACTTCTCATTCAGACACGCTGCTGTTGATATTGACCCAAAAAAATTAGTTGCCTCTGAAGTAAAGAGAAGATGTTTGAGTACAAAATCAAAATACAAAGATTGGCAGATAATTGGGAATGAAACTAAACCTACCATTAGATATTGTGTAGGTCCGATTCCATTTGAATCACCATTACAAGTTAGTGAATTGTATAACTTAGGTGAATCAGAGTGTAGGAATCGATTCGAATCTAAAAATCCTCTTTATCGTCATTGGAAAAAAGTTGAACCATCTAATTATTATTATGATTATTCGGATATGGAAGA
>Ga0222715_10004481_pt1 | contig 12083 bp, 12 predicted proteins | sample C33_9DmetaG_FD_165056 | JGI IMG/M metagenome (GOLD analysis project Ga0222715, IMG submission 165056) | Estuarine water microbial communities from San Francisco Bay, California, United States - C33_9D | ecosystem: Environmental > Aquatic > Marine > Unclassified | place: USA: California...
AGGCTAATATATATGGGTAAAATGCTAATAAAAAACCCCAAAAATTCGAACAAGAAATTTTTCTGTGAATCTTGCTCCTTTGAATGTAGCAACAAAAAAGACTTTAATCGTCATTTATCCACTACAAAACACCAACGGCTAATGACGGCTAATGGATGGCTAATGGAAAAAACCCCGCATGATATTGCATCACATACACAATCCGAATGCATAACCTCCTTACCATTAGTCAGTAACAGCAAAAAAACCCCTTATGATAACTCGTCTCAAAATGCAATTTTAGAAAATAATTTGTTATCTTTTCAATCAGAATTTTTTTCGAAGAAAAATGGGGTAAAAACCCCTGACTATTATGAGTGTGAAAACTGTAAAAAGGTATATGCACATTTGTCATCATTATGTAAACATAAGAAAATTTGCTTGGACAATGAAGGTGACCAGGATTGTAATACTGAACAACAAGTAACTACATTACCTAAGGAAAAAGAGAGTGAATTCAAAGAACTGGTCCTTCTACTACTTAAAGAAAACAAAGAAATACAGAAAAATTTCATGGAACTTATTCCACACATCAAGGGAAATATTACAAGTAACAGCCATAACACTACAACCAACAATAATCAATTTAATATTAATATGTTTCTAAACGAACATTGTAAGAACGCAATGAACCTTACTGATTTTATTAATTCACTTCCAATTACTAACGAAACTTATGATCATACAATCGAAAATGGCCTCACAAAAACTATCACTCATATGATTACTAATGGTCTCAATAATATGGATATATTGGAGCGACCTATTCATTGTACTGATCCAGCACGCAAGACGATGTATGTAAAGGACAATGATGTGTGGGAAAAAGATAATGAATTGGTCAAGGTGCTTGAAGGCATAAAAGTCTTATCTCTTAAACAAAGAACTAATATATCTAAGTGGCAGGATGCAAATTCTGGATGGAAAACAGATGAAAACCTACAAACGAAATTAACTAGTCTAGTTTTCCACTCCATGACTGATATTGAAAATGATGAAAAAGAATGTAATAAAATTATTCGCGCTATTAGTAAAAATACATATTTAACTGCAGAAATTAAAAATGAATATATGAAATAATTTAGTAATTCGTTTATTTTTTATCCCATTACATTATATAATGGGAAAATCATATCGTAGACATCATAAACGACCAAAACGCAAGAACACTAGAAGGAGAAGAAGAGGAGGAGCAGATGGAGATGCTCCAAAAACTTCATATTCAATGAGCGATATGTCTAAACATCTCAATAAAGCTTATGAATCTGGAGTAAAAGCAGCACAACCACATGTCGATAGCATGAATAAAATGGCTACAGATTTACATAAACAATCATATGACACTGCAAAAAAAACATATGAACAAGGATATTCTACTGGAAAAACAGCATATAAAGGATTTAAATATAGTAGTCCTTCTAATTTTGCTATAGCTAAAACTGGTGAAAAAGCTTATGCTACAACATCTAAGGCAGTTCAACCTCATTATGAAAATATGAAATCTATGGGATCTTCTATGGGATCTTCTATGGGATTTAGTTCATTAAGCACAAAAAAACCAGATATTAAAGAATTAGAACATGCTGATGAAGCCTCAAAGAGAGGTGTTCCTAGTGCTTACTCTCAAACTGCGGAGGCATCTGTTTTATAAAAATAAATAATTAATAATCATTTTATTAAATATTTATCAATTTAGAAACTACTTCCAAAAGAACCACCTAATACATCATTGGCAGCCATAGGTTCTTGCATCATATCCATTCCAGGAGTAGCGGCTCCCACTAAAGGTGTTTCGGGACCAGCATACATATTATTGAAATTGGGTGTTTGAGGAATGGAGTATTCATTTGTTTGACTTTTCATATTTGTCATTTGAGCTGCAGGAGGAGGTTGAGAAACAGTTATTTGAGCATTATGAACTTGTCCAGAAATAGGTTGTGTTACGCGTACATTTACTTGTTTTTGATTTTTATCATCTTTCTTAGAATTTGTTTGACCATCATATACATCCATCAATCGGTCAATTAATAATTGAACTTTCTCTCCTACCTTTGTTTGCATGGTTAAAATAATAAAAATAGTAGGAAGAATAACAGAAATCAAGTTAACATCACCATAACCTACTTTACTGTAGGTAGGAATATATACAATAATTTTGTGAATAAAGTAAAGTGCTAAAAACATGGCAAATATTTGTCCTATAACTTCTACTAGAATTACTAAACTTCCTTTATCATCGTCTACTTCAGGAACATAATTTTTAATTAATTTTAATAGTAAAATAACAGGAATAATAGCTAAAATAGTATATTGTAAAATATTTAATAATGTTGCTTTTTGTGCTTCATCAAAAGGAAATACACTTTTAATAAAACCTTCATCATTATTATTAGATGTATTTTTTTCTAGTCTATCCATATGTTTTATAATTAGAAATAAAATTATTTAAAATAATAATTATAAATATATAAATAATGTTGAAGCATGTCGTTGATTTAAATAAATATAAAAATCGTGATAAAAATCAAGAATATCATGAAGAATATCAATATCTTAATTTAATTCAAGATATTCTAAATGAGGGAACTGTTGAAAAAGGAAGAAATGGTTTTACTAAATGTAGTGTGGGTTCAGTAATGCATTTTTCCTTAGAAAATAATAAAATTCCTATATTAACTACTAAGAAAACGGCTTGGAAAACATGTTTAAAAGAATTATTATGGTTTATCAAAGGCCAAACTAGTAATAAAATATTAAACGATCAAAAAGTTCATATATGGGATGGAAATTCCACTAAAGAATTTATGGAATCAAGAGGTCTTCAACATTATAAAGAAGGTGATTTAGGTCCTTTATATGGATATCAATGGCGTTTTTTCAATGCTCCTTATGCTGATTGTGATGCCAATTATAATGGTAAAGGTGTTGATCAACTTCAACAAGTAATTAATTGTTTAAAAGATCCAGATCAAAGGACATCTAGAAGGCTTGTAGTTAGTGCATGGAATCCCTGTCAAATAGATGAAGGGGTATTACCACCGTGTCATGTATTATTTCAATTTAATGTAGTAGATGGAAATAAATTAAGTTGCACTCTATACCAAAGATCATGTGACGAATTTTTGGGAATTCCGTTTAATATTGCATCCTACAGTTTTCTAACACATTTAATTGCTAAACATTGTGAATTAGAACCCTACGAATTTATTCATTATGGAGGAAACTGTCATATATATGACGATCATTTTGATCAAATTGGAGAACAAACAACAAGACAACCATTTGAATTTCCAACAATAGAAATCATTAATAAAAGAGAATCTATAAATGATTATGTTTTAGAAGATTTTAAAATTAAGGATTATCAAAGTCATAGTCAAATTAAGGGTGATATGAGAGCTTAAATATGATTTGTATCATATTCTTTTAATAATTTCCTAGTTTGTAAGAAACTACTTATATACTTTTGGAAATAATAGGTGTTATCATGTGAACTTTTCATATATAAATTTCTTTCATTAATATTGAAAATAGGTCGACCGGAACCATAAAAAATATAAACTTGTTTTTGTCGCCATATTTCTTGTTTTTCTTTTGGACTTAATTCGGAATTTTTAGTCATATAGAAAATATAAATATTTGTTTTTAATTGGTTTATTAATTGTTAAATGGATAATTTAGGGAAATGCGAAAAGATTACTCATTTTTAGTATAATAATTTATTAAAAATGAGTTCTAGTTCATCATTAGCAGCAGCAAGAAGAAGAAGAGCAGGAGGTGGTCAACAACCCGTATCAGCTCCTCCAGGTAGGGGTCCTCCACCAGCTCAATTAACAAGACAACAATCCATTCCAGAATCTTCAAATATTCCTCCAAATCCATTAATGGTATTACAACAACATCATGTTAAAATTACTATGCTTGACCAACAAATTCAAAAACTTCTTTCTAACCAAGAAATTCCACCCCCTGTTCCTTCTTCAGTTCCTCCAACTGAGGGTGATTTATCTGAAAATCCAACTTCGGTGCAACAGAAATTTGATTTAAACGAAGTTACCGATTTATTACTATCTAGGATTGAACAGCGAATAGATTTCAGAGCTCTTTATGAAAATGATCAAAAATTAGGAGGAGAAATAGATACTTTACATAAAATAATTTTACAGCAACAAACTACCTTAAATAATTTAAATAAACTTCTTTATTTTATTATTAGTAGCTTGAAACTCGAATTAAAAGATGAATCTTTAGAAGAAGTTCAAGAATCTATGGTAGAAGAGCAAAATATTAATTTAATTGTTGGTGATCATAGAGATGATCATTCGGAAGACTCAATGATTCCTCAAACACAACCTACTTTCCCAAAGTCAGTAAAAATTGATTTAAATAATAATGAAACAAGTGAATTTACACCCATGGAAGATGATGAGGAAGGTTCTAATTATGAACCTGGAACAGAATTTAGTGAGGATGGATTACCAATTCCTCCAGTCGATTAAGAAAATATATTCATAAAGATCATTAATGATAACCCGATTGAAATAATTATAAACCCAGCAGAAACCAACAAGGGTATTTGATATCTATAAATATAAGTATTTGGTAATAAATTATCAAAATCGCATAATTTATTTAAATTAGTATAATGATTATAATATAAAATAAAATATTGAATCGATAATGTAACACAAATTAATGAAAAAATGATAGAAAGAAAAAACATATTTTTTTTATGAAATCCATAATTTTTACCAAAAATCATTAAATTCTCATTATAAGCTAATAAGAAAAATAATATACATGTAGTAAAAACTTGTGCAACAAAATTATGACTGTTTTCAAAATCATCTTCTAAGTGATCAATTCTGGTTTTACATTCTAAAGGCGTTAATTTACTCATTTATATATTATATGAGTAAAAAGTTAAAAATAAATGTATAAAAATAAAATAATATGAAAACCTTATTTTCAATTTTAATATTTTGTATTGTTTTATTTATTTATCTACATATAAATTTTCATCTTCGGACTAGCGATGATTTAGAAGTTTATGAAATTGATCAACCTTCTAAAGAAAAATTGGAAGAAATATGTGATTTACGACAACCAGTCATATTTGATTATAATGTAGATGGTTTGTTACAAGAATGTAATATTAATTCAATTGAAAAAAATTATGGAGCTTTCGATATAAAAGTTAGAAATGTAAAAGAATATGATGATGTATCAGAATTATATTTACCTTTAACTTTAAATACAGGCAGAGAAATTTTTCGAAAAGATAATCAAGAGAGATATTTAAGTGAAAATAATCAGGAATTTTTAGAAGAAACTAGTTTAATTAAACATATGCGTTATAATGATAATTTTTTGCGACCATATTCAGTAAGTAATTGTATATATGATTTTTTATTTTCATCTAAGGATACTAAAACAATTTTGAAATATGAATTAAATTATAGAAATTTCTACCTTGTAACGCAAGGTAGTGTAAAAATAAAATTAATTCCACCTAAATCCTCTCGATATTTATACACTATTAAAGATTATGATAATTTCGAATTTCTCTCTCCTGTTAATCCTTGGACTGTTCAAAATCAATTTAAAGCTGACTTTGATAAATTAAAAACATTGGAAGTTACATTAAATAAGGGTCAAATCATTTTTATACCAGCTTATTGGTGGTATAGTATTTGGTTTCAAGAAAATACCAGTTTAGTATCTTTTAAATATAAAACATATATGAATAATATTGCTATATCTAATCATTTATTAGTTAATATGTTGCAAAATCAAAATGTTAAGAGAGAAATTGCTAAGAAAAAAAATATAGAAGATGAATTATGTAAAGAAGAGATTAAAAAAGATGATTAAAAATATCAAATATTTATATATATATATGAAAATTTTTACTTCAAGTATGAATATTTTTATTTTAATTGTCGTTATTTCCTTTACATTAGACAATGTATTATTTGAATGTTCAATTCCATCTTTATTTTCATTTATTAATAATTTTGTTCATCATTTTATATCAATATATTTATGGTTTGGATCGTTTATATTTGGAAAATATTTATATCACTTATTATTTTTATGTGTAATTTTAGTTTTTCAATATTTTCATGATTGGGATTGTCCAATTACTTTGGAATATAATAAACAATGTGGATTTGATTTAAAAGAAGGTCATAAAGATATAATTTACTGGATTAATAAAAATATTTTTACACATTTTCCTTATTATACTTATATTACTTTTCTTTTCGCATATGATATTTATAATATAGTAGCTCATTATAAATAAAATTGATTTTTTAAAAGAATAATACTATTACTCATCCTTAGAACTATGTCGGCGCAATATAAAATATTAGTTAATGACCGGAATTATACGGATTGGAATTTATTTGATGCTTTATCTCTCAACGAAATAGAAAAACTGCCCATTAATCCTGCATCAAATAAATTATTTTCAAGTGATATTTTTGAGTTAAAAGATGATAAAGTTAATATACTTCATTCAAGTGTAAGATGTATGCCTAATATTCCAGGAATATTATTATTGAAAGAAAATAAAATTTATGGAAAAATAAAAGACAAATTTCTTTATAAATGTATCCCTGATGATCGACGGTTTCCTGAGTTTTTAATACCGTTCAATGTAAAGTTAGGATTTTCTAAAAATATAGATAATAAATACATTGTGTTTAAATATAATAATTGGGACGGTAAACATCCACAAGGCACCATCGTAAGTGTGTTAGGGGATGTTGATGTATTATCCAATTTTTATGAATACCAATTATACTGCAAAAGTTTATATGCATCCATTCAAGAATTCAATAAAGCGGTCAGTGATAAATTAAAGAAAAAAACCGCTCCGGAATTTATTTCATCCATGATTTCCAAATATAATCTCAAAGACAGAACTAATGAACTAGTGTATAGTATTGATTCCCAAGAAACAACTGATTATGATGATGCATTTAGTATTACAAATGTAGGGAATAATTGCTATATTATTAGCATCTATATATCTAATGTTCCTCTTTGGATGGAAGAACTAGAATTATGGAATTCCTTCTCAGAGAGAATTTCTACTATATATTTGCCTGACCGAAAACGACCTATGATGCCACTCTCTTTATCGAATTGTGTATGTAGTTTATGTGAACAAGAAATTAGATTGGCGTTTGGAATTGATATTTCCATCAAAGATAATGAAATTATTGGATATTGTCTAGATAATTGCTATATAAAAGTTTATAAAAATCATGTATATGAAAGTAAGGAATTAAAGAAAGACCAAAATTATAATTTAATGTTTAAAGTGGTAACTGAATTGTCGAAAGATTATAAATATTTAAAAAAAATAAATGATAGTCATGATATGGTTGCTTATTTGATGATTTTAATGAATTACTATACATCACGAGATATGGTAAGATTTAATAATGGGATTTATCGTTCAGTTTCTTTTAATAAAGAATATAAAATAGATGAGAATCTACCGGATAATGTGAATAATTTTCTTAGAATATGGAATAGTTCATGTGGACAATATGATTTATATGATGAACGGAAGTGTCATGAAATGCTAGAATTAGAATCATATATTCATTGCACTTCCCCTATTAGAAGGTTGGTTGATTTATTAAATATGGCAAAATTACAAAAAAATATGAAAATGGTTAAATATGGTGAACAATTTGATATATTTTATGAAAATTGGACAAATCGAATAGAATATATTAATACTACTATGAGAGCCATTCGTAAGATTCAATCTGATTGTAATTTATTACATTTATGTTCGACTGATGATAAAGTTTTAGAAACCGAATATGATGGTTATGTATTTGATAAAATTATTAGAAATGATGGCTTGTATCAATATATTGTATATCTTGAAGATTTGAAATCTGTTTCTAGAATCACTTCTAGATTTGACTTGATTAATTTCCAAAAATATAAATTTAAAGTTTATGTCTTTCATGAGGAAGCAACTTTAAAGAAAAAAATAAGATTACATATTTTACTATAATTTCTATTTGAAATAAATTTATACATATAGAGATTGATTTGTAGCAATAAATTTAAGAGTTAATTCAGGAATTTCTTGGAGTTTATGAAGTAGTTCAATATTTCCCAAATATTCTGCTACATTTTTTAATTCATTTGCCATATTATTTATTTTAAGAATTGCTTTAATGAATTCTCCTGTAAATATTTCATATTGAACTTCACATGATTGTAATACAAATTTACATGTTCCTTCGTCATGAGAATTACACCAGTCGTGAATAGGAACAACTAATTCTAAACCAATATCTAAGTTATCTGAATTTTTTTCCTGTAATCTTGATTCTTCTGTAATATATTCATCATATACATCATGTAATAACTTGGCTGAATCTATCAAGTCATAATGAGTTGATAATTTAGAAGTATCATATATTTTTACTTCATCTTTTACTCGTATATTACTAAAACAACTTAACAAAGCTGCAATATCAATAGCAGATAAATTTTGAAATTGATTAATTTTAAAGAAATAATCTACAAAAGCAAGACAATGAGTTTCTTGAATATAAGTGGCACATACACCTTTTTCAGATACATTATTTTCTGAATTTAAAAATTCTTTGTTTTGTAGAAATAATGACTTTTCATTATAAGCAAGTAAGAAATAATTATTCAAATTTTTAATATATGTTTCTTGTTTGTATATCTCATTTTCTAAATTTATTAATGAATCATATTGTTGTAATTCATTTTTAAATTGTTTATTACCATTTTCAATTTGTTCTAATTGTTTTTGAATTTGTTTTCTGTTTTTTTGTTTACTAGTTTTAATCTCTTCTGTAAGTTTATAATATAGTTCATATGTATCTCTATTTTTAATTATAGAACCATACAATTGATTTTGGATTTTATTATTATAGTTTTGTTTTAATTCTTCCACATTATTTTCAGATGATTTAATTTCAGATGATATTTCTCCAAAACTCATACTTTTACATGCAAAATCTAATGTGTTATTATTGTATTGATGAAAATTTAATATTAAATTATAAGAGATTTGGAATTTTGATTGTAAAGTTTGTGGTTTACCATTTAATAGATTTTTGTAATCAAATGTGCTAGGTAATGAAAATATATTATTTAAATGAATTACATGTCCAATTGTATCTAATCCTCTTCTGCCTGCTCTTCCTGCCATTTGAGTATATTCATGAGGATGTAGTAATCTCATATTTGAACCATTAAATTTGTCAAAACCCGTAAATATAACAGTTTTAGTAGGCATATTAATTCCTACTGCAAAAGTTTCAGTGGCAAATAGGAGTTTAATATAACCTTTGGCAAATAATAGTTCAATCATTTCTCTAAATATAGGCATAACTCCGGAGTGATGTATAGCAATCCCTTTTTCCAGTAATTTAATAATAAATTCAAATTCAGGTAAATTAATATATTCTGCGTGATTTGGTAATTTTCTTAATATTTGTTTACATTCATGTCTAATAGTAGATGGTATTGTAGATTCTTCATCAAATAAAGATACATTAATACATTGAGCAAATTTTTCAACACCTTTTCTTGAAAATACAAAGCAAATAGCAGGTAACATATTATTATTATTTAAATATTTGGTAATTTCATTTAAAACAAAAGAAGGTTTTATAAAACAGTTATTTTTTTTAATATATTCTAATAATTTTCGTACTTTTTCATAATTATCTTCATGAAATACTTTATTATTATCTTTGATTTCTATAGGTTTGTGTAAGAATTGATTAATGAATTTTATAAATTCTTTGTCTTTAATATTTTTAAAGGGGCCTTGTGGCATAGTTGTATAAAGATAATGTTTCAATGGAACAACTCTATGATTAGTAGGAGCCAAATAAACCGTTTTTTTATTTATTTCATCAGACTTTACATCTTCAATCCATTTGGCAAAATGTTCTGGTTTATCAATAGTAGCTGAAAGCATTACTAATTGAATATGATTAGGTAAAAACATGATTGTTTCTTCCCATACTTTACCTCTATCAGCATCATTGATATAATGAACTTCATCAAACACAACAGCTCCAAGTTCATTATGAAAATCCATTTCAAATTGCAATGGAACATTTTGATTGTCAATTTGTTTTTGAAGTAATGTATTTCTTAAAATTTCTGTCGTCATAATAAGAACATCAGCTTCAGGATTGAATTTAATATCTCCAGTTAAAATTCCAAAAGTAATATGAGGAAATTTCTTAGAAAACTCGTGAAATTTTTGATTGGATAATGCCTTAATAGGTGATGTATATATTACCTTTTTTCCTTTTGCAACTAAATATTCAATGGCAAATTCAGCTGGTAGCGTCTTACCTGAACCGGTGTGTGCAGTAATTAAAATATGATTACCTTCGACAATAGACTGTATAGCATATTTTTGGAAATCACTTAATTCATATGGAAATTTGTCAAAATATTCTTTATATTCTTCATTAGAATGAAACTTATCTTTACAAATGATAACCATGACTAATATGAATAATATGTATATATTTAATAAGTTTCAATTTTATTTTTTTGTAAAAATATTAATATGTATTTATTATAATGCAAATAATAAATGATTATAAATTGTTACATAAACTAGGCAAAGGATCATATGGAGAAGTATGGAAGGCAATTCATATAAATAAAAAAAAATATGTAGCAATTAAAATAGAAAAAAAAACTGCAAAAAATACTTTGAAGTATGAAACAATGATATTGCGGTATTTAAAAGATATTGATAATATAATTAGAATTAAATATTATGGGGAAACGACTAGTTATAATTTTTTAATAATGGAGTTATTAGATTGTCAGATAGATGAATATTATAATAAATTAATATTAAAAAATATAAATTCAATTGGATTAATAAGAAAATTAGGAATACAAATGTTAGTTTGTATAGAAAATATTCATAATTATGGAATAATACATAGAGATATAAAACCAGGAAACTTTTTAATAGATAATGAAAATGAAAAAATAAAAATGATAGATTTTGGTTTATCTAAGCAGTTTATTAATAAAAATGGAATTCATAAACCAAATAGAAAACATGATAATATAATTGGCACTTTGCGATATGTAAGTATTCATATTCAAAATGGAAATGAACCGAGTAGAAGAGATGATATTATATCAATGGTATATATATTATTTTATTTATTTTTAGGAAAATTACCATGGCAATGTTTAAAAATAACTAATCAAAAAGAAAAGGAACAAGAAATTCTTCGAATAAAAACAAATTTTTTAAGTGCTGTTAAAGAAAATGAAGAAGTCCCTGATAAATTAATTCAATTATTAGAATATGTTTATAATTTATCTTACGATGAACAACCTAATTATGAATTTATATCCTTTCTTCTTAAAACATTAAAAGAAATAACTTAAAGATTATCTTATACTGATGTATATAATGAGTACTATGTCTACTTCTGCTACACTTTATACAGGTCGCGTCAAATGGTTCAATAATAAGGCCGGTTATGGTTTTATTACTATTGTTTCAACTCCAGAGGCAAGTGAAGTTGAAAAAAATACCGATGTTTTTACCCATCATAGTTCAATTCAAGTAAAAGATGAGCAATATAAGTATCTTGTACAAGGTGAATATGTTCAATTTTCTTTGACTATTGTTGAGGATGGAGAACATAAGCATCAAGCCCAATCTGTCTCTGGTATTGGTGGCGGACAACTTCTTTGTGAGACCAGAAATACTGTTCGTTCTAATGCTCTCCAACGCACCCCTTCTCGTGTAATTAAAACTACATCAGATAATCGTCCAGCTAGAAGTTCTTCGAATAATGGTCCTCAATCTAGAGGATCAGGTCCTAGAGATGATGAGGAATGGGTTCTTACTCGAAGAACAACTAATACGCAGCGTTCTGGAAATCGTTCTGGAAATCGTTCCGCAAACCGTTCAGAACAATCATCCACTCGTTAAATAAAAAATATTAATAATTATAAATATTTTAATT
>Ga0222715_10004494_pt1 | contig 12063 bp, 5 predicted proteins | sample C33_9DmetaG_FD_165056 | JGI IMG/M metagenome (GOLD analysis project Ga0222715, IMG submission 165056) | Estuarine water microbial communities from San Francisco Bay, California, United States - C33_9D | ecosystem: Environmental > Aquatic > Marine > Unclassified | place: USA: California...
TAATATATGTAATTACCTATTTTTTACGTCTTTTAAGGTTTTTTACTCTTCTTGGTTTACCAGCTGGTTGTCCTAATGATTTCTTCTCTCTAATCTTTTTTGCTTTTTCAGAAGATGACATTTCACCAGATGTTTTTGGGGTTTTGCTGGATACTCTTTTACTTGGTCTACAATATGGCACGCCTCTGCCGTCTCCTTTTGTTCTACCACAAGGTTTGCCAGTTCTAACATCAACCCATTTTTCTTTAAACCAGCGTTTAAGCGAAGCACCTTTAGCTGTTTTACGTACTGCCATTATTTTTTAGATTTATTGCCCCAATTAGCAGCTCCAACCTTTCTGCATTTTGCAATAGCGCCACTGGCGTATGCTGATGGGAATACTTTATATCTTGCTTTTACTTTTTTATAACACGCATCTTTTGCCATAATTATTTTCTTCTAATTGTTGTTGTTGTTCTTCTACTATTATTAAAACTACTATTTCCAAAGCTGCTATTTCCAAAATTATTATTGTTTGATCTTTTAAAAATAGCCGGATCATATTGTTTTATCTTTTTCTTTTTCTTTTTATCATCTTCTATGCCTAATTCCCATTCTGCCCAACCTAATGCTAATGCTGCTCTTTGCCAGTACTCAGGGCCTTCGCTCATTGCCGCCTCTAAATTTTGTGCTTTTCTTATAGCCCTATCCAATGGAAAGTTAAATACAGCTGAACTAAATTGGGCACCGGCATTTAAAGCAGGATTGTCAAGGCTAGGCTCAAACATATTATTTTTAGTGATATATTTACGACTAAAATCAGCATTTCTTAATTTAGCAGCTTTTGAATACATGGGTGGCGAAATAGTTAAAGCGGCTTCTACTACACTCTTATCAGTTGCTACAGCCTTAGCAACATTTTTAACTGCTACCGCAGCATTTCCATATAAACCACTACCTCTTAATAATGAATCTACCATACCTTCACCAACTTTTACAGTTCTTGCTTGTTGTTTATCATCTTCTTCGTCTGAAAATGCAGATACAAATAATGCTTTTTGTAAAGCGTTAAATATGATGTTTTGAATCATGCCATAATAAGTAATCTTAGTCATTTTTTCTTTAGGATCACCTCTTCCAGCTATTAAATCTTGTAAATTTCTTTTTATAATCCTATTATATTGCATTGGCGTGTTAGCAAATGCTAACATAAATCTACCTAAACTGCTTGCTTGTTGTTCAGATATTCTATCTGGCCTACTTGATTGTTGTGTTTCTTCTGTAATTTTCATAAAATCAGTAAACGCTTTTTCTTTTGCTTCTTTTTCAGAAAGACCTTGTTTTTTATAACTGTTTAGTCTATTTCTGTACATTGAAGCGCCACCTGTTGCAATTGCAAAACTATCAGCCATTCTTGTTAATACAAACCCTTTATTAAGCATTAATGCTATAACGCCTTGCACACCACCTTTTTCTTGCGCTAATGCTAATTCACTTTCATTTACATTAATTTTATTACCGCCTCTTCTACTTTGTAGATATTGTGAATTAAATAAAGTATTAAAATCTGTCCAATATTGTTTTTGATTTGCAAAAGCTTTTGCTGCTTGCAATGGATTATTATCTGCAAAATTTATATAATTTATATTAGATATAGTTTGAAGTACTGCTGATCTAGTATTTAAAAACATGATAGCACCAACAGAACCATTAATCCAATCATTCCATTTTTCTACTGTTTCATTAGCACCCCATTTTCTATTTGAACCAGTTTTCATTCTTTCCAATGTTCCTTTCAAAGTTTTAACATATTTAGCACCATATGCAGCTTCCAATTTAAATAAATTTTCTTTACTAAATATTTGATCAACATTATTTTTCCAAACTTCTAAATGTTTTGTTCTTTTTGTGGTGTTTAATAAATCAACCATATCTAATGCAATATTGCCTGCAACCCAACTTTCTTTAGGTTTTGTATACCCATCACCTTTTGTAATTTTTAGTATTTCATTAGCAAATGTATGTAAATCAGCATTTTTATTAACTTCTTTTAGTAATTCACTTTTAACTTTTTTACTTATACCTGGAATTTCATAACCTAATTTATTCCACATATATACTCTTACAGCTTGTTCTTTTGTAAATACCCCACCTTCAGTAAATTGTTTTAATGTTTTAGGAACATTATTTAATTGTTTTTTAATTGCCTTAAAATCATTTTTTAATGCCATAGCTTCATTAGTCATTGCTTCTACAGCTTTATTATATGGTTCATATAATACTTTATCGTAAAACTCCAATTGTTTTTCCCCTTGCTTTCCTCTAGCTAATGTTTTGTGCATCAATCCCGCAAAATCTTCAGCGCCTACAGGTATAAAATAATCACCAAAATCTGTTTTAGCTTGTTTACCTCTAGCCATTGCTGTTGCAGCTCCAAATACAGATTCTTTTTTAATACCAGTAGATTTTTCTAAAAAGCCATTAAATTCTTTTGAAATATTTTGTTTTGAAAATCTAGCAGTTTGTTCTTCTCTTATTTCTTTGCTTTTATTTTCTTTTTGATTTATAACTTCAACAATATCTGATGATTTGCCTTTAGAATATTTAAGTGCTGTTTTGCTTTGTTGAATAGATATAGGCAATGTTTTATTAAATCTTTTTATACCTTCTACCCTTGTTACTTTACCAGCAATCATATCAGCTATAATATTAGCGGCATTTCTTTGAACAGTTATGCTGTTTCTCCAAACCTCAGATGAAACACCTAAACCATATTCTTCTGCTTTAGAAATAATCTTACCATTTTTATCAAATGTTTTTATAACATAAGGATTAACAGTGCCATTGCCATATGCCCTGTTAAAAAGCCTAGCATCTATCGAAGGAATTTCTACATCTTTTTCACCTTTCTTAATTCTATTAATAGCGTCTTGTATAATAGGTGGCAACTCATAAGCCGCGTTCCATCTGTCCTCTCTTCCTTCTATTACATAACTACCATCAACAATTTTTCTAGTAGTTTCGCTTATAGCAGCTTGCCTATATGATTTTTTAATCCATTCTTTTACTTGATTTTTGCCAGCCTCGCTCATTTTGGACATGTCTTGAATTAGTGTATTGAATGCCCCATTTTGTAATAAGTGTTCTAATCTGGTGTCTAATTTTTTAACACCTAGTTCATGAAATATAACTTTGGCTAATTGTCTGTTTATCCCACTGCTAGCATTTTGATTATATAATAAATCCCACGCAGCTCTAGAATCAATTTTATGTAACTTAATAGCATTTTCAACGTACCAATCTATAACTTCCTTAGTTAACTCTTCTTTAGTAAAATTTTTCTTACTTAAAGCCGCCATTGTTTTTGTATCACCTCTTTCTTGGGAAGACTTACCATGGTTTACGGCCTCGGTAAATTTTTGTTTACCAAATGCTTCTTTTACTATATTACCTAATTTTTCTACATTCCAAAGATACCCTGACTCAAGAAGTGTAAGAGTATAACCGGTTCCTTTAACGCCAGATAAATCTTTTCCACTAACTCTATAATCACCTGGTAAAAGTTTTTGAGTTATTTTTGTAGGATCTTTTGACGCTCTAGACCCAAATTCAAATTCAAACGGAGTTAATTTGTTAACCTGTTTACCCGTAGGAGCTGTATTAGTTTTACCAACTACTATTTCTAAAAATGAAGGATCAACACCTTCTTTAATAGCTTTTTTAACTAGTTTTGTATGGGCTTCATTTTGTTTTTTGCCATTTTCATATACGCCTTTTGAACCATAACCGTTTCTTCTTGTAGAAAAGAAAACTTCAGTTGCTGAGGTTTTATTTTTAGAAAAGAAAACATCGTGTTCTTTTTGTGCTTTTTCAGCTATTTTTGCTTTTTCAGTTACAGAATATAGGTTTTTCTTTCTTTGGCCAATTACAGCGTCAATCATAGCTTGATTAAACAATGTTTCAACAAATCTTTCTTTTGTATTTTGAACTTTAAAAAATTGTTTTATTTTATTGGGAGATTCTTTTCTGGTATCTAATCTGCTATACACAAAAACACCATTAGCTGTATTTTCAGTATAGCTCGCTTTACCTTCTTTAATAGCTAATTCAATCATTGCTTTAGTTGTTGCTTTGCTATAATTTTGTGCAGCAGGATTTTCGCTTGTATACCCTTCACCAGCTTTCTTTAAATATTTAGACCTAGGATTTGCGTCGGCTTCTTTTACAACAAATAATGGTTCTCTACCTAATCTTTGTGAAAACTTTTCAGCTTGAACATAAAATGACAAAGGTAAGCCCTTTGGATTTTTTATAATACCAGGCAATACTGCATTAAGAAAAGCCTCATACTTTGCTTCAGTTCCAACATCTAGTTTTTCCTTAAATTCTTCATACAATTCTGTTTCTTTAACTATTTCTTTACTTAATTGTTTTCTAAATTCTTTACTATCTGGTGGTAATTTTAAATCTTTTATTAATTTTTCAGAAATTCTTATAGCAGCATCAATAAATTCACCTCTTAATGCCGGTCCATCTTCTTCTGATAATATTCTTTTACCATTTACTTTAAGATTTCTTTGTATAATAGAAGGTGCACCATTACTAATTTTGGATACTTCACTTTTGTTACCAAAGCTTACGTCAATAGTGTCTTCAATATTTTGTTTTTGGTCGGCTAATTCTTTGACTCTAATATCGTCTATACTTGTAGTTTTACCTGCTTCAGCTATCTTTTCTTGTCCGCCATATAAAGCTGCACCTCTCCTACCAATACTATTATATATATACGTTGTAAATGTTTGTTTTTTATTGGTTTTAGGATTTCTAACCCTATAGTTTCTAGCAATAGTTGTGAAAGCCTCATTAACAAAATCTTCTGCTTCTTTTTGTTTTACTGTTCCTTTACCTACATTATATCCAATAGCTGCTAAAGCTGTATTTGTATATTGTTTCTTAATAGCTTCTATTTCTTTTGTTGTAAGATTATCAAAACCTTTTTTAACCATATCAGCGGCTAATTCATTTATATTTCCTTTAACATTTTTTGAAAACTGGGCTTTACTTATTAATTCTGGTTTAAAATCTTTTGAAGCTTTATCCTCGCCTTTAAGGCCTTTTACAGGTGCATCTTTAGATATTGCTTTAGCCGCCTCAATACCTAATGTTTCATTTTTGGAATAGCTTTTTATTAAATTAAATAATTGCCTACCAGTTTCAACACCAATTTCAAGATTTTCAAAACCTTTTTCTTTCATTCCAGGAATAAAATCTAGCAAAGATTTTCCAATGTTTTCTTTAAATTGTATTTCTCCTGTTGATATAGCTTCAGATAAAGACGTTAAATATTCTTCGTAATACTCTTCTGGTTTTAATTCCTTGCCTTTTTCATCAAACCTATAGTTATTATCTATTCTTTCTTGTACAATTTTTCTTTGTTCAGGCGTTAGTTCTTTAAGAACGTCGTCAATTATTTTAATACCTTCTTTAGTTATTTTGCCATTTTTCTTTAAAACATCTCTTAAAACATGGTGAAGAACTTCGTGTTTTGCAGTTGTTATTGTTCTTTGTTCTAAAGCTTTAGCTTTATTTATAACCATTTTTTGAGTTTTTGGGTTATAAAAAGCTAAATCTTCAGTAACATTTCTAGATTTTAAACCACTTCCATTATATAGTTTTTGAAACTCTTTTTTATTTTGTGCTTGTTTTAAACCTTTTGATTGACCTGTAACTTGTAATATTTCTTTTGCAAAATTAATATCTTCTTTATATCTTTCTTTTGTATAGTCTTCAACTACTTTATTTATTTTTTTGTATTCAGGGCCATTTCTAAGATTGTCGTATTCTTTTTGTAATCTTTCTAATACGGTTTTACCTGCGTCAGATAAATTTTCTTGGTTTTTTAATCTATTTAAATTTTCTTCTGCTTTAACAACTTTAGAAACATATTCATAAACTTGTGATCTTTCTTTACTTAAGTAATCTGTTTTAAGTTCACTTTTATTTAATATATCTTCAATTGTAGCTGCTTTATATTGGTTATATAATAATGATTGCTTAACATTATTATCGCCCATTAATTTTCTACCTTGCACACCCATTGAATTCAACATAAATCCAATGTTTAAGTGTGAAAACTTTTTATTTTCTTCTACGGTTAATTCTTCGCCTTTTAAAAGTTTTTGACCAATCCTGGCTGCTTCATATTCGCTTTCTACAAAATTGCCATTTTTATCTTTTTCAGCGTCCATTTTTTCTTTAAATAAATTAATGCCTAATTTATTTTCTAATATTAATGCATCTTTTTCCGCTTCCTTTAATAATTCTTTTCCTTTTTCTTCTGTAATAGATTTATTTTTAATTTGTTTATTTATATCTTTTACTTTTTTATTATAAGCTTTTGTAATATTTGTTTGAGCCTTATCAGATTTGTTATCTATTTGAGTATGATCAAATTCTAATCTTTTAGCAGCATCTAATGAGGTAGCATCCTTGCCTTGCATTTGGTATATATCCCTACGCATGCTATCATATATACCTGTTAGTCCACCTTTATTAAATCCTCTTTTTCCAAATCCTAAAAAAGCCATTTTGGCTGTTTCAGATAAAAAACTTTCTAATAATTTTTGGCCATACATATCATTTTCACCACCCTGTAAAAGCTTCATAAATTCTTCATTATCTGTAGTAGCTTGAGCAAAATGATACACAGAAGAACCTGTTGTAGCCCCTATTAAATTATTTGTAAGAAAAGCAGATGTGTGATATTGGTTTAACCTATTCATAGTTTTACCAATTTTTGGATTAGCAAATATTCTACCTGTTACTTTTTTAGCAAATGTATTACCAACCCCTAGCCCAAAACCAAATGTAGATGTTTGTTCTAGCTCTTCTCCTGATGCTCCTTTTATAGCTTCAACACCAACAAAAGTAACTGCTTCATCAAGACCACCTATAACTAGTTCTGAAGCTCTTTTAAAATTTTTATGATTTTTGGCAAATTTTGTTGATCCTACTGCTTTACTTAATTTATTAAATCCTTTGGTTACAGCATTTCCACTTGCTTTTCTAAATAAAGCTATTTCTGCAACAAAAGCTGATAAATCAACAGTACCACTACCAATAGTACGGGCATCTAAAAAATCTTCAGTTAGCCTTTCGTCCACTTTTTGTGGATCAATAAATTTTAAATCAGTAGCTCCATTTATAGCTTTTACAAAATTATCAGCTGCTTCAAATTTAGAAGTTAAACCTTGTTGGCCATCAACTTTTTTTACAATATTTTCCCAAGCCCCCATTAATATACCATCTTTTTCTGTAGATACAGGATCAACATTTAATTTAACGGCTCTATTATAAGCAAGGTATTTTTTTAATGCATTGTTATAAAATGTTGCAGCAGGATGACTTCCCGGCATTAATGATACATTATTAGGTATAATCCCTGTTCCATTTATTTTAGCTAAATTTTCTAAATCATCATTTATAGTATTATCTGCACCAAATAAATCTCTAGCACTACTTATCATTGAAGCAAACCCGCTTTGTGATTCATTTTTAAATTTATCTATGCCAATCTCATTTACAATGTAACTATATGCACCTTTTGAAGCTGCTACTAATTCTGAATAACTTTTTGATAAGCCTTTATTTAGTTCATCTAATTCTGTTGTTTCAGCAAGCTGCTCAGCTTTTTGCGAAGTTTCAATAGCCTCTGGAGATGCTTTATCTAAACTAACTATTTTTCCTGTTGTAGCATCGTATAATTGATTTCCAAACCCAAAAGCTTCTAATTGCTCAGCTAGCTCAGGTGATTTATTTTGTTCGTATTTTTTTCTTAATTCAATATATTCTTTTTCTTTATTTGATAAAAATCCATCTCCTTGTGATAAAACAAATGAGGTATGTTGATTTTCTCCACCTCTTGTTTTTATATCTGTATTATATTGATTATTTGCTAGGTCATTTAAATACATATCTCTAGCAACTAATATATCTAAACCAGTAGCTTTATTTTTATATTTTTTATCTAATTCTTGGCCGTATGTAAATACAATATTTTTTAAATTCTTTGGTGCATTTCCATAATATTCACTTGAAAAAATATAGGGGTCAGCCATAGTTAGTAATTCACTAATAGCATCAGGGGGAGTTAATGGATTGCTTCTATTTCTTTCTTCAGTATAAACTTCATTAGTATCATTACCATAATTATATACAGATTTTTTTCCAAAAAAATTATTAACAGCGTTTGAAACGTTTCCAAAAGCACCAAATGCTTCAGTTCTTTCTCTTTCTGCTTTTGCTAAATTTGCAGATTTAAAAACATATTCTTTTTCTAATAAATGTAATCCTGCGTCACCAAATTCTTGAAAAACAGCATCATATAGTTTATTTTTTTCTTCTATATTTCCGCCAGATAATAATAATTTTTCTAAACCTTTAGATTTTAAAACTTCATAAAGTTTTTTTTCATTTACTAATTCAGGCTCTTTAGGTTTTTCTAATTCCGAAGAACCAGGATCCGAAGTGGAATCCGTACTGCTTGTGTCTCCCGACCCCGCAACCGCAGTCTCCTTTACAGGGTCTTTTTGCTTTACTAGATCTGCACCAAAATTTGCATCAACTTCAACAGGCTTTTGGTCTGTTGGTTGAGTTGTACCTTGCTCAATCCTTTTTATTTCTGGGTTTTTTTGCAAGTATTCTTCTACTGATAAATCTAATTGTAAAGCTTTTCTTTCTATGTCTTGCATAGAAAAATTTACACCATTATATTCAAACATAATTAATTGTTTATTTATTAACCAGGCAACTGCGTATCGATATAGGTATTGTAAGCGGCTATATTGTTATCTCTATATTTTTTCATAGCTTCATTTAAACTGCCACTATTATTCTTTATAAAATCAAATAAAATATTTTTACCACCTTTATCCGATATAAATTTAATCCATTTATCCATTGGTTGACCTTTAGCGTTTAACCTATTTAAACCATCTGCGCTAGCATATTCTTGGAACGCGTATTTATCATAGCCCGCTGAATAAGCATTTCTAGCATATTCTCCAGTTCCACCCGCTTCTGTTGCAATAGCGTCAAAATATTTTCTCATACTTTCTGGATTATACAAATTAAATGATAAGGTATCATTTTCAACGGGTATTGATTCAATTTTAGTTACTACACCTTGATCATTTTTAATTTCTTTTTCAATTGTTTTAGGTTCAAAATAAAGTTTAATTCGACCATCTCCGCTAAATTCTATTCTAGACGCATTTTCTTTTCCGCCTCTATAAGTAAATTCAGCATTTATAAATTCATCACCAAATTCTTTTAAAGCATTTTGTTGCTCAAGTTTTAAGTTTGCTTCAGAACTTGGGGACCCCATGGATCCATCATCGTGTTGAAATTGAACAGCGCCTCCATTATATGTAAACTTAGAAAAATTACTTGGCATTTTTATATTTGAAAGCACCTCTGATTGAGTTTTTATAAAAGCGTTTACGCCTGATAATGTTTCTATGTTAATTTTTTGTTTTAAATACGCATCAACTTTGTTTGGATCGTTTTCCTCTCCTCCTCTTGGAGCCTCAATAGTTTTTCTATTAGCCTTGTTAACTAACCCCATATCTTTTAGTTCTTGCATATAAGACTCTTCTACAATTTGCCTTTTCCCATCTTCTACGGCATTTTTAACAAGATTCCAATCAACTTTATCACTGCCATATCTTTCAGCATATGCTTTGTCGCCTATATCAAATGGCTCATTAACTATTCTTTTTATTTCATTTTCGCTTAAGTTAAATCCTGCTAATTTTTCTGATAAAATACTAACTTTATTTTGTTCACTAATATTAGCGTGATTATTATATTCGTCATTTATAAAATCCCTACTTACTTGGCTTAATTTACCATCTTGAGCAATACCCATTCTCCTTCTAACTATTGTTAAAGCCTCAGTTTCCGCAATTCCAATTTTACTTGTATTTTCATATTTTGCATCTGCCATTATATTATTTACAGCAGCATTTGTTTCATTAAAAATCCCTTTTAAAGTGTCATCATGTTTTGCATCAATTATGTCCCTTTGTTCTTTTCCTGAAGCACCAAATATAGCTTGGATTTCTGCTGTAGTAAATTTTTGTTTTTTGCCTTCTATCTCAACTTCAAGACTGCCATCAAATTTTCCATTAGAATAGCTAAAATTAGGATTTACTGAAGCATTTTTTATTGCATCATATATGGCTTTTTTCTTTTTAAATTGTGGATGCCCTCTATCTTCGTTTTCCATTATATCAACCTCAGGATCATAGGTGTAATTAAATGCCGTATTAATGCCTGTTACAGCATCTGTAAAACTTTGTTGCGCTTCTTGTAAATCTAAATCACCTAATCTTTTTTCCTGTGCTTTTACAAATAAACCACCTAATCCTTTTTTAGTTGGTACATTAACTGCTAATGCTTCATCATAAAATTGTCTTAATGCACCTTGCACCTGCTGTTTAGTCATTTGACTATTAGCAACTGCTGCATCTAGTTCTTGCTTTAATTCATCACCTTTTTCATATATACCTTTTTCATATTCTTTTCTATCTGCAATAAGATCTTCACCATATTGTAAGCCCTCCTGTAGTCCTTTTTGAAATGTACCTATAAAAGCCTGTGTTCCTGCCATATAATTTGGCGCGTTAAAGAATTTTGGATTTTCGTATGCCCCCATAATATTTTTAATTTCTACCGTAACCGCCAAAAGCGCTACCATATTGTGAACCAAATGCTCCTCTTCCTTGATTTAAACTTAAATTAAAACCAGGAACTTGAACGGCTTTTTGTGCTGCTATTGAATTACTTATTGTTTGTCCTAAATTTTGTAAAGCAAAATCAGGTGTATGAGTTCCATATATAGGTGATTGTACTGGCGCTCCGCCAAATAAATTTTGACCACCACCTCCACTTACATTAGGTGTTGCGCTTCTATTTAAATATTGATTGTATTTAGCAATACCGCCCATAGCACCTAATATATTACCAACTGAACCTAATGCTTGCCCTGACATTGCACTTGCTTGTCCTCTTAATTGTGCCGCTTGTGCAGCAGCATTTTGTTGTTGTGCTGCTAACCTATTTAATTGCGACATTTCTCTGCTTTCTTGTGCGCCAAATACAAATGCTTTACCTTGTGCTTCTGCTTGTTGCACCCTTGCGGCTTCTCTCATTTGTAATTGTTGCATTTGTTGTTCACCTTGTGCTCTTAACCTTGCGTTTTGCGCTTCTTGTTGTTCTATACTTGCGGCAATATTTGATTTACTTCTTGATGCTGCTTGCGCTAATGCTGTAGCACCTCCAGCTCCACTACCTGTTGCCCTTAATGTATCTAGTGTAGTTGCTAGTGATATATCTTGTTCTTGTGCTTTCATTTCAGCCGCACCAGTTGCAACTTGCAAATTTTCAAATGGATTTGAAATCATTGAACTTAAATCTTTAACATTAGCGTAAGGATTTATTACCGCTTGCCTATTTGCTTCAAGCGATTCTATTCTTCTATTTAATGCAGCTGCTTGTCTTGCTTGTGCTCTTGCAGCACGTCTAGCTTTCCCGGCACCTATAAGACCACCAATCAAACTAACACCAGCACCTATTAAAGAACCGCCTCCGCCGCCGAGAAATTTCATGAACTTACTCATAATTTTTTATTTTGATGATTGTGCAACTTCGCTTGAAACTGCAAATAATTCTTGTTTACTGTTTTCTGTTGTATTTAATGTAACATCCATATACATACCCTTAATTCCTGAAATATGCTCATGACCAAATAAAATTTCATTTTCACCTGGTGCACTAGATTTATTTTGCAATATAGAAAAGTATTTATTTTCTTTTTTACTAAACATAGATGGTAAAATACTTATTAAATCATTGTTACTATCATAACCATAATCGTACTGATATTTTGATATATTTTCTGCTGTGTCAGATGAATTATTATTATCAGCATCTGTTTTTATATTATTAGCATACCAACCGCTAGTTCCTTCATACCCTAATGTTTTAAAGTTTTTAACTGTTGAAGCATCTGTATTTACAATT
>Ga0222715_10004496_pt1 | contig 12059 bp, 27 predicted proteins | sample C33_9DmetaG_FD_165056 | JGI IMG/M metagenome (GOLD analysis project Ga0222715, IMG submission 165056) | Estuarine water microbial communities from San Francisco Bay, California, United States - C33_9D | ecosystem: Environmental > Aquatic > Marine > Unclassified | place: USA: California...
CATTGAAAGGCAATCTCCTTATTTAACCATCCTACAATAAATTCTATATCTCCGTTTAATACCCTATCATATGTTATCTTAATAGAGGGTATAATATAGATCTGGGACATTATTGTGTATACGCTTATTCTCATTCTATTACTATTTCGAATCCTTCTTCTCGTTGTACTAACTCTTTGACTTTCTTTCCGTAGAATGCTTTGTTTATGAATTTCATATCCATTCCTTCTGTAATATAAGGACCACCGGAAGGATCAACCATATCAATACGGCTTGTATCGCTCTTTACTAACTTAACTAATTCCGGAAAGACGTGTGCCCTTTTCTCCTCATCGTAAGCATGAACGTTTTCCTTAAAGTCTTCGAAAGAGAGCCCGCCATAGTCCTCTTGAAACTTCTTCCAGGCTTCTGAATAGTCGTTAGGCCATCCAAAGCGACAGTACTCAAAGCTTCCACTCCAAAGTATATTACCATTATCTAGCTCTTCAAAAGAGAACTTGTCATTATAACGATTAGTGTATTCTATTATCATTTTCCTTGATTTGTTTTACCATTTAAATAATTCTCATTAGCTATCTTAATCCCTAGCCAAATTTCTTTAAAAAACTTCTTAATGCCCTTTATCATCACTTCTGATATTACGTTTAGTTACATCCATTAGAGTCTTTAAGTCTTCTACATCTGTAATCTTAATCTCGATGTAGTCAAATATCTCTACACACCATCCGTCTTTTTTAGCCTCTTCATCATCACAAGATATTAAACAAAACTCATCTGTAATATCATAAGTATAGTAGTAGAATGGATTATCTCCTGATTCTTCTGCTGATACATCTGTTCTTTCAAATCCTAAATCTATTAAATCTTGTTCTTTCATTTCTCTTTGGTTTTAAAAGTTAAACACAATAGGCGCTCGTATTCTAAAGCTATGTTTATAGTCTGTTGAGCATTTAATCTTATCGTCATATTAGGCTTTATACCTAATACATTAATCCAAGCTTGTTTTAATTCTTCTTTCATCTCTCTTTAGTGTTAAAGGTTTCTTCTAACTCTTCTAACTGTTTTTCTAATCGTTCAATACTGCCCCAAATAATACCTGCATTAGGGTCAATTGCTTTAATCTGTTCTACGATTTCTTTTTGGCGACCTCGACTATAAAATCGATCTTCAATAGCACTTGCTAATTCTTGTAAGTGTTTAGGTGCATGAATACTGATTCGTAAATCATAATCATACCATTTAGTTTTCCAATCAATAAAAGCAATGCCTTTAGTAAGCTTTAGTTCTAGATTGTGTAACCTTCTATTACGAACTCTAACAATACTTCTATCACTACCAAATACATGTAGGAAACGTAAGAACCATCTAGGACACCATTTTGGTTTGGCTTCATAATCTAATGCAAGCACTAGTGGATAGAGTGCTTTAAAGTAAACACTATCCTCATTCCAAACTGAAGTTCCTAAATAACCATACTTCTCAGCAAAATCTTTAGGAAAGAAGATATAACGTAAATCACCCCATTCTAAACTACGAGTATGAATCATACCCTTCTTGCGACCAACCCAAAATAAAAATGAATATTTCAAACTAGTTAGTCTCTCTTTGATTGTTGGTGGTGTATAAAATTTATTATTACGTTTCATATTGTTTTCATAACTTAAATAATTCGTAGTTACTATTCTCTGTCTTAAACTTTATGTAATCCTCTCTCTGCTCTACAATCTCTTTTACTATAGTAGTCTGCCAAGTAAAGAAGTCGTTGAATGGAGACATAATGAGAGACCTTCCTATTCCTATATCTTCCCACTTCTCTTTAAACCTTCCATCGGTATCAAATTCAATCCACATTACCTTTTCTGACTGCTTAGTAAGTCCATCTCGTTCTCTAACAAGTTTCCATTTATATTCTATTGAGTTTAAGATTTCGTCTTGCCAGTTCATACATCTAAATCGCTAAATCTTAATCCATAATTAAGATTAAACCACATCATCTCTCTTTCAGCAGATTTAGCATACATTCGAAGTTCTTTCATAAGATACTTCTTACCCCAACTCTTAAACTCTTCTGATTGAGCAACAGTCATAGTATACTCTTGATACCACTGCTCTCTGCCTACTATATCGTCATAGGTGACACTATGCCCTGCAATTTCAAACATCTTATTGATAAGATCTTTAACTGCCTTTTCTCGCTTTTGATCTCTTGTTAGTCTCTTCGTCATTATTATTTTCCTTGTGTAACTTATACATATTAATACACACTATCGCTATATTAGCAATAATAACTGAGTTGCTACCTATTGTTAAACCGTAGCATATCCAGCCAAGACCTCCAGCACTATTAAGTACTCTAAGAAGTCTAATGTCTGAAGCTAGGAATGAGCTTAGTACAAGTACTGTTGATATATAACCAATCCACTCCATTAGAAAAACCTTGATACAAGTTCTACTACAATCAGCAATCCAAAAACAACAGCCATGCCACATCCGGCAAAGAACATTATTTTATAATTTGCTTCTTGCTGCTCAGGAGATCTTCCTTGGTTGCTTCGATATTGTCTATCTTTTTTCATACTATTTATATTAAAGTTTCAAATTAACTATGTTTCGCAAAATTCACTACTTTGGTTGCTCTTACACTTATGGAGCAGGATTAAAAGACCGATATAAAGAGAGATTCTCCTATCACCTTTCTCAACTATTTGGAGCACCGCATAAAAACTATGGCATTCCAGGCTCTAGTGACTATCAGTCTCTATATGCGATGATGAGACTTCAATGTAACAACTATATTCAATCTGATGACTTAGTAGTGTTCCAATGGACACAGCCACATCGTCATCCTATTCCATTAGCTTCTGAAGAACCAGAATGGCAACCAGATGCAGCTTTCAAGTTTAGTGAAAAAGGACGTCTAGTTAATTATCCGTTCTATGAGATGCATAAACCTTCTTCGTTTGATAGAGAACAACGCTACTTTTTAAAGAGTTATATCTCTTTCATCGACCCTCAGGCTCATTACATGTTTAACAACCAGGTTTTAAAAGAACTTCTTGATGGATGGGCTCAATCCAGAGGAGTTGAACTTATCCAATTTATGTCTCATCCTTTCCATGACGGGCTTCCAATTTCCAATTCATGGACTAACGAAACAATGCAACAGTTTCTAGACAATCATGGTTTTGAAACTGATCTTCCCTGCGGACATCCTTCTGCAGCGGGGCATAAAAGATGGGCAGAGCATTTATACTTTCTACATCAGCATAGATTTAGAAATCCTCTAATCTAATTGCCATGATTTTAGCTTCTTAGTCATATACCAGAGCTTTAACTCTAGCTTCTCATACATCTTACCCACCTCTTTTGAATTAGGAGTCCAAGTATTACTAAACTTATTTTTTTGCGAATTCTGCCTAAAGAACAGATTAATATATCTTTTAGCTCCTTTGAGCTGTAGAGGAGTAGTACATGAATCGACTACCCTCTTTGCTTTCGTATACTGTTCTAATAGTGTTGCCATACTAAAATAATTCTAGTTGTTTATAAATATTATCTTTACGTTCAAGAGCATAAGCTGCTAGTACTTTTCTAGTAGGTCTAAACTCTTCACCTTTATTATCAATCAACACACCATCCTTAACGGCAAATGCATGCTGACTAACACATACTATAAAATTACCTTTAGGTAAACTTTTTATGAAACTCTTAACAGTTTTCTGTCTGTCAATAATCTTACCATGAAGCTTATACCTATTAGTAAGTAATGGCTTAGCAATAACTTCCACATCATACTTTCTGGTACCAATCGTAAGTCCATTCTGCTGCAACTCAGCCATGGTCTTGATAATCTGATAATTAGGAGTACCTTTCTTGTCAGGGCGTCTAAATGTTTTCTTTACAAAACTATGAGCTGTATCATAGTCAACGTCTGCAGCAGCAGCGAATGCTCTAACGAAACAATCGTTAGTTTCAGATTTAGCGATTGAAGAACCTTTATAGTTCTTAACTTCTTGAGATACATAAGAATATTTCATAACCTTTATTGTTTTGTTTTAACTTTATAACTAAATATAAGAAAAAAAACGCATACGAGCAACTGTTTCCAGAATTAAGTTGCAGAATAAGTTACTCGATGTCCTTTGTAAAAGAGGTTAAAGCCAACCGTGGCAGGCCAGTAACCTACTTCAGGATCATTACTAACCTGTTCTTCAGTATAGTATTTAAACTCCGCTGTATAGTCACCTACTTTGATAGGGAAAAAGCTAGAGATAAATTCTTCAGTTTCTGATTCATCCCAGCAACCATGATCAGCCATGAAGCTGTATTGAGGTCCATCTGATTTGTAGAGACCAGCTACGTTAACGTTAACATTCCCATCAACGTCTACTTCTAGAACTGTATCGATTTCAGCAGCAATAGCGTTGAAGAGATCTTTATTTTGAGCGACAAACTGGTAGTGAGTCATTTGTGTATCTTTTTTTGTTTTAACTTACCTAATAATACGAACGAGAAGTCAGAAAGGCAACTACTCGCTCACCATTTCTTTAGTTTTTTCTATATGTTTACACTTTCTGTGGGCGATATATCCCCAGCAGTCACAATAGAAAGAGCCGTCCTTCTTCTGCTTAACGTTATAGGTCTTGCCTCCTGATGAGCTTTCAAACTGCCAGCTCTTAGGTTCTTCAAACAGCTCTGCAAATGGTTTTTCTTCTATCATTATATCTTCTAATGTTGTTTTTGGATGAACAGGAGTCCAAGATGGTACGTGATATGTTTGATCACTAATCGGGCTCTTTATGATTGCTCCTATACCGATATTAGAACGAGGAACTACATAACGAAATCGTTTTGCGAATATATTACCGGAGGGGTTTTGGATGGATAAAGCTCCATCCGAATAAACCAACTCTCCATTTACTTCCCATAGTGCCATTTAAAAAGGTAGAGGCTTATCGTTAGATTTATCAGTAGGCTTACTATGATCATCTAGCTTTCTGTAGTTCATAGTGGCAAATCTCTGCTCACCAATTTCATCAACATCAGCTCCAATTTTATCAGCAAGCTTATGAGCCTTCTTACGAGCCATGTAATCGTTTTCTGCATAGACATACATGCTCATCTGTACAACGTATCTATTTTCCTTAGCCATTTGCAAACTCCTCTCTTAAAAATTCAACAAGCATCTGTTCGAAGTTTGCTTCCCAATCTCCGATTTCATTCCAGATTTCAATAAATTTTTCTGATAAGAACTCTATCTCAGTGGAAGATAGAACAGGAACGTGTTCCTTATTTAATTGCATGAGCGATATCGTATCTAGAATCTCGCTCTGTACATAATCTTTACTCAAATATCTCATAACCTTTAACTTTATACCTAAATATAAGAAAAAAAACGCAGGGAGGCAACTTTTATTTTGGTTTACCCATCATAACTTTTCTATGCTTTTCTCCTCCAATAACTCTATCGTATGAGCCATCTCCATGCCAGACAATCTCTTTACCTTTAAGAGCTTTTCTAACTGTCTCTTCATCATCAACAATTGCTACTCCTTTGGCTTTTAAGATATCTAATATCTTTCCGGAAACTTCTATATAGTACCCATTCTTATTTAGACTGCTAACTGTTTTTGCTATTGCTGCTGATTTAGCTGGTTTAGAGCCATCATGTCCCATCCCTACTAACTTAGTTCCTCCAGATCTTTGCTTAGTCATTACTACAGCATCATCTTCTGGATCGTCATCTAAGTCTATCACTTCGTAACTATCTGCTGCTGATTTAATATCCGAAGGGTTAGTTACGTTAGGATGTCCTCCTAATGGAGCATAAGCTTGATCTATCATTTTAAATAGAACATCTTTATCATTCTCTATTTCTCCTGATGTAAGAGGCCTCCAATTGTTTTCTAGTAGTATATTAAGTAGTTTCATTGAGTATGACTTTCCTATAAATATCTTTAAATACATTTAGAGGAATTCTATGACCCATTCCTTCAATCTCTGTCCAAGTATTAGCTAGATCTTTAAGTACTGCTGTTGCTTTAGGATCAATAACATCGTCTTCAGTTCCTACAACGAAGTTTCTTTTCCAATTACTCTTTCCGTAGCTTACTCCTCCTGGTTCAAAGCTTCTGCTATGAAGAGCAGGATTGAAGAGAAGAACTTCTACATCAAAATGACTACCTAGTGCATCAGCAAAGTAACCTCCCATAGAAGACCCAATAATTAAATCAGGTTTATCGGTTAATGCTTTGTTATATAAAGCAGCGAACATAAATGTATTAGTATATTTCATTTCTGGAGCGAATACTCTATCAGCAACACTCTTTAGAAAATCTACCTTTGGTCCTCCTGCTTCAGATTCTAGACCATGTAAATACCATACGTTCATACCTTAACCTTTAGACCTAAATATACGAATATTCTTTCAAATTACCAACTTCTTCAGTAAAATATTCCCTCTTAGGGATACCTACATGTTGTTTGTACCATTTGTTATCTTTATCATGCCAGACATAGGGATCAGCAGGATCTTCAGTCCAACCAAACTGACTATAGTATTCTGGATCCTTTCTAAGAAGGTTAGCTCTGTGAGAGGAATGAAAGGTTTCGTTACCCAACCACCAAGGCATCTTAATTCTAAATACATCAAACTCTTCATATGCCATTGTATTATTCTTACCTCTAGCTATCCAGACGTTAATACTCTCATTAAGATATAACTTAAGAGCATCTTCGTAGCCTCTCCACATTACACAACAAGGATGATTAGTCCAGCCTTTATATGGAGTACCGTCCTTTTTTGGACGTCCTAACAGATTATTTAATATCTGAAATGTTTCAACTCTCTGTTTTCCTAGACGTTTATCGTCTAAACATTCGAGAGATTTTTTAAAATTTCTATAGGGTAGAAATGTTTGCATACTAAAACCTTTTAATTTTATAGCCTCTAGGAAGCTTAGTTAATATCAATAAGATAAGAAAAAAACTGATAAGATACAACATTTTTACTGTTTAATTTACTAGGCTGTAAGGGATGGATTCGAACCACCACGAGGTCTTTAGCCAAAGGACATTGCATGCATTGTGGTCAACCCATTATCCTTTGTTTATCAGATGTTCCTCACCCCCGAGACAGGAGGGCATGTCTGCCAATTTCAACACCTTACAGTATATCACGGGTCCGGACGGTGGGGGTTGAACCCACATGTGACCAATTACCCTTTCTGCGGCGTATAAGACCGAGGGGATACGTCCGGGTGTTGATCTATAAGGACTCGAACCTTAAATTACAGAACCAAAATCTGTCGTGTTGCCAATTACACCATAGATCAATGTGTGAACCAGGCAGGACTCGAACCTGCGACCGTCTGCTTAGAAGGCAGATGCTCTATCCAGCTGAGCTACTGGTCCCTGTTTTCTAGAGATTATTCACAGCAAGTATATTATCTATATCTTGCCTACTTTGAAAACCTCTCACATCTTCCTCACCCTCTACAAGGACCTCGAAGCTAATCACTTCTTCTGGATTATCAACAGCAGCTCTTATTCCGCCTTTACTATGACTGTATAAATTAGTTCCAGCTACAATGCTAATTCTTTTGCCATTATTACAAATAATAGCTGCTTGAATTGCTCCAGGTATAACTGGATGGTCGGTAAAACTTAAATTTTTAAATGTCATGTCTTTTATTTTTTTAGTACCTCGGGCCGGGGTCGAACCGGCACGGGCTCTACAGCCCACAGGATTTTAAGTCCGGCGTGTCTACCTATTCCACCACCGAGGCATTTGGTTAGGGGCCGAAGCCCCCTTCCAGGTTATGAACAATTATACTAATATTGAATTAATTTTATCTATCCTTACATTTTCAACTTTAACTTCACCATGAATAGTTTCAAGAGTTAAAGATGCTGATTTGCCAGATTTAGTCTTAGCAATAATTCTAGCTTTATTGATGTTTCGTACAGTCCAGTCCCATCTAACATCTAGATTGACAGGCTTAGAAAACTCTATACCGGTAGTTTCAAGAAGATCCATTTTTCGTTCTAGTTCGAACTGATTTTTATCTTCTGTAAGTTGTTTGATATCTCGTTCTAGTTTCCATACATTAGAGCTAGACTCTGAAATGCTTGTTTTAAATTCATCACGAACAGTATTGAACTCTGCAATAATATCGTCACTAAAATCAAGAATAACTTTAGCTACTTCACCACAGGTGATAAGTCTTTCTAATTCCCAAACTCCATTTTCACTAGTTGAGTACATAGAAGTCTTAATTTCTTCAAATTCACTAGTCTTCCAACTATCATCAATACGAATAGTCATTAATTCTTTATCGTAACTATATCCTTCTTTAGGACGAAGAACTTCATAAGAGGTACCCCAATTATGTTTAATGTAAACATCTTCAAGAGAAAACTCTCCTCCAAAATACTTCTGAATAATTTCAAAGTACTTATCTCCTCGAGCTTTTTCAAACTCTTGACGAACCTCATTAGCTTGTTCAAGCTGTGTTTCTAATTTGTTGATCTTGATATCAACGATTTGTGCTTTTGTCATAACCTTTATTCTTTTTATATAACTAAATATACGAACAATTACGCAGGGAGGCAACTATTTTTTGTAAAAAGTTAACTTTACTCCTGCTTCTATTAGCATTTCCTTGCTACGTTTAAATGATTCTATATAAGAAGAGGACTTTCTACTATCTTCGGGTTTTTCACAAAATAGCTGTGTAATGCCGGCATTGATAATTCCTCTAGCACAATCTGCACAAGGAAACCAGTTTGATAAGTACATTGTAGTTCCTTTAGTAGATGCTCCTATCCTAGCAGCATTATAGATTGCATTTCGTTCTGCGTGTTCAAACCAGAAATATTTTTCAGGCTTTTCTTGACGATGAGCTGCATTATCATCTAAGCCTCTAGGGAAGGAATTATAGCCTGTAGAAACTATTTCATTATCTACTCCTACAATTACAGCTCCAATCTGAGTATTGATATCTTTTGACTTAGTCTTAACTGTATTGGCTATATTCCTGAAATATTCTTCCCAGGTTATCATAGTATTGTTCTCTTTTTCTGAATGCTATTTCTGTCTACCCAGATTACCAGAGCGTCTCTTGTTCCGGAAAACACTTCTGTAAGTTCGTGGGTTGTTTGAGTATCAAATATAACTGTGTTACCTTTTTCTCTACCAACAATTTTATCTCTAACTACTAAATTACCTCCAGTATAATCGTCTGATTCACTCAATTGAATAATTACAGTAGCAGCCCTTTCAGGACCGTCTACATGCTTAGTAAAAAATCCTCCTTTAAAGTATCTAACAAATCCTATAAAAGAGTTCTCTAAATGAGCAATATCGAAAGGCTTTAATCTGTCAACAAGCAGGTCATAGAGTTCTCCTGTTGGCTGTCCCATATCACATTGATATGATATTCTGTCTTTTTCGTTGATTTTACCTTTTCTAGTTAGTGCATCTTCTTTAGTAGGAGCATATGCAACACCACTTTGTTCATATTCTCCAGCCTTAGTCAAAAGCCAATCACAATCTTCTTTTGAAAATAAAATAAGTTCTTGTTTCATTATCCAAAAATTTCTACTCTAATATCCTCTTTCATTTTATAGTCTAGCAAGCTTAAATAATCTCTTCCCTCATCAATCATCTTTGTCCAACCACAAAAATAAAAAAGTGGTTTTTCATCTAAAATAGTAAGTTCAGGTAAGTAAGCTGTATGTACATAGCCGTTATGACCAGACCAGAGTTCCTGAGATAGGCAAGGTACATATTCAAAATTAGGAAGTAGTTTTTCTAATGCTTCAAACTCTTCTCTATAGAGTAAATCCTTTTGAGTTCTAGTACCAAAAAATAATTTAATCTTTTTAAAAGGAATATTATTTTCGGCAATATGATTAATCATAGACCTAAATGGAGATACTCCAGATCCTGTGCTAACCATATAAATTTCTCTTTCTGTTAAATCATCAGGAAGAGTAAATATACCCATTGGTCCTCTGTAGACAAATTCATCTCCTACCTTAGCTTCTCCGAATAGGTATTCTGACATAGCTCCTCCTTCTAGGTATGTAATGACAAGTTCAAGCCTGTTAGTGCCGTCAGGCCATGATGCAACAGAGTAGTTTCTAATTACTGATCCTTCTTTACCGGGTTTACTTACTAACTGAATTAGCTGACCGGGTATAAAGTTTAATTGATCATACAATGGATCTTGAAAAATAAACCTCCAGTTGCGTTCTGTTACCTTAATAATCTCTTCAAGTACTAGTACATTCATAGAAATAATTCCTCTAACATATATTTAATAAAATTGTAAATAAAGATTAACATACTCACAGGCCAAAGACAAATTTGATATGCTCTATCCCTGGCTGTAAAAGGTTCTCCTGCTTTACCCGGTACTTTGCCTACAACAGTGTATTCAATAAAGGACATCCAAATATATCCTATTGCAAAATAAAGCAAAGTAAGCTGTATTGATTGTAGTATATTCATTATGTTAATGTAAGGGTTTAATCTGTTTTAAAAGTTTTAATCCAAATTTATATTGCCCATCCCAAGACCAATGTCCATCTAAACTCTTTCCCTTTGTGGCATATTTTATAGTTTCAAAATTAGGTGCTTCATCTGCTACAGACCACCATAGGTAGTTAATTCCTAAATTTCTAAGGTGTTTGCCTAGTAGGTCATATCTATGCTTGTAATACATAAACCATCCTTTATGAGCTTTTAATTTAACATTTGCTATATAGGCTTGGGTGCTTACAAATGCATCTCCCATGTAGTGCAAGAACTCTTTCACATACTCATCCTGAAACCACTGTGGGAATGTTTGATCTACTCCTACATTAATTCCTCCTACTCTATTTAACCAAGCTTCTTGACATGAATCTTTAATCCTGTCTGGGGTAGAAATAATAAACGGTGTTCTTTCCATAAATGTCTGGCCTACAATTACTAAATCTCCTTTTTCCATTCTGTCTAAACTTTCAAGTAAAGTCATAAAGATCTCAGAATTACTCCATCCTTGTCCAGCATACACTAGCCTATTTTCATAACCTAATTCTTTTTGAATATACTCATGCCATAGAAGTCGATTATTCTTATTTTCTATATATACAGGATCATAAGTACCATCGCATCTACTAAAACTATCTCCAAAAATATGCAGTGTTGCCATATTATTTTACTTTCCAGAATACCTGAATACAAATTAGAAGTACACAAAGAGATAGACTTACCCAAGTTTTTGCATTCATACCTTCGTTAAAATGGTAATTAATTAAAAGAGCATATAGTAACATACCTATACTAAAGCCAATAAATCTAGCTGGCCAGAGCAATCCATCCATACCTTGTACTGTGTATTTTGTTCCCCATATGTAGAAGAACGATAGAATAGCTCCGCACAATGCTACTACTATTTCATTATCTCTAAACCAAGACGTTTTTAAAAACTGTCCGTTTAGTTGGTAAAAGGTTAAGAAATGCGCTATAAAAAAAGTCAGCATTCCTAGACCTAGGTCTCCAATTCTAAGCATAAATTAAAATCCTTTCTCCTGTGTTACCGTTTTGTAACTTTCGTTTAATTACTCTCCCTTTTGGTTTCCTAGATAACCTTTCATAATTATAATTATCTATTTGAATATTATAACCGGTGATTACTAAATCAACAACCTTGGCATTAATTTTTGTACTAGGTACGTAATATAATTCTATCATAACTTTTTTATTTAATTTAATATACGAAAAATAATTTTAAGATCAAAGTACTCTTTTAAATTTTCCATTGACTAACTTCCATCTAGCTTTAGATATTCCATCATCAGCAAAGTAATAAGTATCTCCAAACTTATCTGTGGAAATGTTAAACCAATGAACCCAAGTCTGACCTAACTGGTCGCAGTTGTTTCCGCAGACATACTCATTATCTTCTATGTACGTATCAGTAACATCTAAGACTTCAGTGTCAGTAACTTTTAGTACTTGTATGTACCATCCTCTCCAATGTCCTTTTGGGTGGTTCTGATCTGTGGCT
>Ga0222715_10004497_pt1 | contig 12059 bp, 10 predicted proteins | sample C33_9DmetaG_FD_165056 | JGI IMG/M metagenome (GOLD analysis project Ga0222715, IMG submission 165056) | Estuarine water microbial communities from San Francisco Bay, California, United States - C33_9D | ecosystem: Environmental > Aquatic > Marine > Unclassified | place: USA: California...
TGATAGATTCGGTTTATTGAATAACAGACAACCCATCAAAGAATTTTACGCAGTCGCTATACCTGACTATGTAAATTTAGTATATTCTTGTATAATCTATACTGATTATATAGAACAAAATAATAAAATAATAGAAGGTATAAACTTCGCTTCAGATTCGTACTGGGGCGATCCTTCTAAATTTAGATTTAGGGCAATGATTGATAATTATACTACTTCAACAGAAATAGTACAGGGAAACGATAGAATGGTTAAAACAGAATTTAGTATTAACCTTCTTGGTCATATTATAACTGATGCAATTAACGCCCAAGCGTATAATTCAACAAAAAGATACTCTAAAGCAGCTATCAGAATAACAACAGAGACGACAAACAACATTAACAATATATAAACAATGGCTCAACAAATTGTACTATCGGGTTCTTTAATATTTAATCAAGACGGGACAGAAGTCGGAAGAATTACACCTGAAGGATCAGTTCTACAGGTAAGTTCCTCTTTAAATATATCTGGGTCATTAATACTAGATGGTCAAGATTTAGAAAGTAGACTAGATACTTTAGAAGCCGGTCAATCAGGCGATGAATTAACTTTTGGAAACTTATTATCTTGGACTGGTTCCACTGATTCACGTCTATATAGTATAGAACAGACTACCGGCAGCCTAAATAGCTTTACCGGATCTTATAATACAGGTTCCTTCAGCGGGTCATTTACCGGGTCTTTTAATGGAGACGGTACATTAATTACAGGAGTAATATCATCTAGCTATGCTATCTCAGCATCATCTATCGAATGGGACAATGTAGAAAATAAACCTACAGGTATAATCTCTAGATCAGCACAAATTTCTAATTTAGGTTTTATTTCTGGCTCACCTGAACTCGAAGCAACTGCTAGTTTACATGAATTTCGTTTAGATACTCTAGAAACTAAGACCGGTTCCTTAGACTCCGAACAAACCACTCAAGATGCAAGGTTAAGCTCTTTAGAAACTAAAACTGGTTCTTTAAATACTGAACAAGCTACTCAAGATTCAAGATTATCATCTTTAGAATTAGAAACCGGTTCAATAACAACTGAACAAGCTACACAAGACTCTAGACTTTCTAATCTAGAAACTAAAACAGGTTCTTTAGATAGTGAACAAACATTACAAGATTCTAGGTTAGCTAGTTTAGAAACAGAAAGTGGTTCAATAGATGGAAGAGTTACTACGTTAGAGTCAAGCGATACATTACAAGACTCTAGACTTTCTACTCTGGAAACTAAAACAGGTTCTTTAGATAGTGAGCAAACTACACAGGATAGCAGATTACAGTCTTTAGAAACAGAAAGTGGTTCTGTTAGCGGTAGAGTTACTACGTTGGAGTCTAGCGACACTACTCAAGATTCAAGATTAAGTTCATTAGAAACTAAAACAGGCTCTTTAGATAGCGAACAAACTTTACAAGACAGTAGGTTAACTACTTTAGAGACTAAAACAGGATCATTAGATAGTGAGCAAACACTACAAGATTCAAGATTAGCATCTTTAGAGTTAGAAACTGGATCTATTACTTCTGAACAATCTACTCAAGATTCAAGGCTGGATAGTTTAGAAACAGAAAGCGGTTCAATAGACGGTAGAGTTTCTACATTGGAATCTAGCGATACTTTACAAGATGCTAGGTTAGCTAGTTTAGAAACAGAAAGTGGTTCAATAGACGGTAGAGTAGGAACGTTAGAAGGTAAAACATTAATATCATCCTCAACACAGTTTAAAACTATAAGTGACCCCTTCACAGGGTCTTTCAGTGGTTCTTTTACAGGAATAGGTAATTTTACTGATCTAACAGCAGATGCAGTAGAATACAGTAACGTATTGAATAAACCTACACTAATTTCTCAATCAGCTCAAATTGCTGATGAAATATCAGGATCATTTACACAAGCTAGTTCTTCTTTTAGTACTCGAGTTAGTACTTTAGAACTTAACGATACTGCACAAGACTCTAGACTTTCTACTTTAGAAACTAAAACAGGTTCCTTAGACAGTGAACAAACATTACAAGATTCTAGATTAGGATCCTTAGAATTAGAAACCGGTTCAATAACAACTGAACAATCTACTCAAGATTCAAGATTATCATCTTTAGAGTTAGAAACAGGATCTATCACAACAGAACAGTCACTTCAAGATTCTAGATTAACTACTTTAGAAACTAAAACTGGATCATTAGATTCTGAACAAACCTTACAGGATTCTAGATTAGCTACTTTAGAAACTAAAACAGGATCATTAGATAGTGAGCAATCTACTCAAGACTTAAGACTAGATGCTTTAGAATTAGAAACAGGGTCGATTACTACCGAACAGGCCACTCAAGATTCAAGATTAGCTTCATTAGAATTAGAAACAGGATCTATTACTACTGAACAAGCTACTCAAGATTCTAGACTTTCAACTTTAGAGACTAAAACAGGGTCGTTAGACAGCGAACAAACATTACAAGATTCGAGATTAGGATCACTGGAGACTGAAAGTGGTTCTGTATCAGGAAGAGTAAGTACATTAGAAGGAAAAACTTTAATCTCTTCTTCCTTACAGTTTACTAGCGATTCCGAACCATTTACAGGTTCGTTTAGCGGTTCTTTTGCCGGGGACGGCTCACAGTTAAATAATTTACCTCCTTATATAATAAACTCTAAAGCAGGTACAATTCCATCCGAATCTTTTAATGGCGGTACAATAGCATCTGCAAGTGTGACATTCGGTTCAGCTTTTAATACAAATAACTATTCAGTAACAGCAACCGTTAACTCAACCGGTAATATAGGAGATTTAGGAGATACTAGTGTCATTTCAAAAACATCTTCAGGATTTACAGTAGCATTAGGAGCTGGTGTTTCAACACTTGCAACATTTACAGACGCTACAGTTGATTATCTAGCAGTAGCATACGGGGAAACAGCCGTTACTACTACCTTTGCAGAAACCGCCGCAACCGCATCGTATGTCGAATATAGTAATGTAGTAAGTAAACCAACCCTAGTATCAGGCTCAGCTCAATTAGCAGCAGATATTTCTGGTTCACTCTCTAAAGAACACCTTTCATCAAAAGTACCAGGTATTATTTCACAATCATCTCAAATTACTGTAGGAGGCGATTTATCAGGCACAGCTAATAATGCAATACTCACAACTCAAGCAATTAGTGGTAAAACAGAATTAGCATCTGGATTGGCAAACACCGATGAGTTCTTAGTAAATGATGATGGTACGTTAAAGAAAATGGATGCATCAGTCTTCATTTCATACATAGAATCTAGCCTTAATGCACAATCCATTACACTCAACCCAGCTGCTATCTATGATAGCTCAGGTACACCGGTACTTAGATCCGGTATTACTCAAGGAGAACTACATACAGCACTAGGAGTAGATCCAGCAGGAACAATTAACTTTGACGATACTACTATTAATTCTAGACTTGCTTCAATTGAGACTAAAACAGGTTCATTAGAAGGAGATGATACTTTAGTAGACGGTAGACTTGATTCGTTGGAAACTAAGACAGGTTCATTAGATAGTGAGCAAACTTTACAAGATTCTAGATTAGCATCTTTAGAAACTAAAACAGGTTCATTAGAGAGTACTGATACTTTATACGATAGTAGGTTAGATTCTATTGAAGCAGCTACTAGCTCTTATGCTTTAGAAGCCAATATTAGTGGAGCATTTTTCGCACCAAGCTCTTCTTTTAGTACTAGAGTTACATCCTTAGAGTCTAATACTGCATACCTCACTGGTTCTCAAACATTCACAGGACTAAAAACTTTTGACGCTGGCCTTAAATTAAACGATAATGATGATTTAACACTAGGAACTGGAAATGACTACTTAGTAGATTTTGATGGTACTAATCTAGTTATCCATCAAAACATAGCTGCAGGTAACGATGTAATCATTACCAATACAGCTGATACTACACAGTTCACCTTTGATGTATCTGCAGGAGCATTTACAGCAACAGGAGATATCACAGCATTTTCAGATGAGAAACTCAAAAAAGATATTATAACAATTGAAAACGCACTTGATAAAACTAATCAATTACGTGGGGTTGAATTTACTAGAATATCTGACGATTCAAGAAGTATCGGAGTTGTAGCACAAGAATTTGAAAAAGTAATACCAGAACTAGTTAAAACGGATGATGAAGGTACAAAATCTGTTAACTACGGTCAGATTACCGGATTATTAATAGAGGCTATAAAAGAACTTTCAGCTAAAGTAGAAGATTTAGAAAATAAATTAGCTTCTAAATAGTTTAATATTTATAATAAAGTTACTATCTTAATAAAAAGTTACAAATGGGATTAACAATAAAAGCAGATTTAGATACTAGTAAAGGTTCCTCAGAAGAAGTTTACATAAGAATTGAAAGTTTAAGAGTAAATAAAGTAAACGGAGAAATGGAATTTACTACTACATGCTGGGTTCATCAAGATGCTGCATCAGGGTTTCATAAAACCTATGTTGGTGATAATATAGGGAGCGGAGAAGGAATGATAAAAAGAGAAGTAATATTTTATAAAGATGAGGAAGACATGGAAGGTACAGAAGTAACTTTACCTAATCATTTTAAAGTAACTTTTTCTAAAGACATAATAGAAGAGACACCAGTGTTTGATGAAAGACAGGTCGAGGTAGAAGTTCCGTATATATCTTTTGATGCTGATGGTAATGAAGTGGAGAAAGTAAAAACTGTTACAAAAATTAATAAGGTACAAGTAGATTCAATAAAAGAAAGTAAGACTATAATAGATTACGAATCTATAGACAGGCCTTTCGTTTTTGCTTATAACCATATAAAGAAAGAGCTCGAGAAACTATTTACTGGAGCATTAATAGAATAAAGAAATGGCAGTAATAACCTACAGTACTACTAACGTAAGTTTCTCTACATTTGACACTTGGTCAAATAATGGGTATACCAACGACACTAATATAAATCTATCTAGTGTACTAACAGATGCTTTTCCAGCAGACAACGGTGCACCTTACAGTGTTAGTGAACTATATAATAGAAGTTGGTTTTACGGTACTGTACAAAAGTCATCTCTCAATAATGCTGGTAATGCAGATTCTTTTGTTGAATTAACCGCCCCGTATACTGTCGGACAGACCGTTAGTCCATTTACAGTAAAAAATGTAGATTATAGTGTGTATTCAACAGTAACCTTGGTAGCTACTACCGGTTACTTAGTCACTTTTCTTGGGTGGTACGATGCTGATACCGGAGGTACTCAGTTATCTACGAATACTACGTTAAGTTTAACATCTGCCAACCATACTGGAGTCACTGCTTTTTATGCTAGATTCCAAACATAAAAAATAAAAAAAGGTTTTTGAAAACAATTTGGGTTTTAGAAAATATAAGAGGACATCGTTCCTTTTATAATAAGTTTGATCTTCTTATGATGATATCTTCTGTTATACAGTGGAAAAAGCATCATCCTACTTTTCATACACATGTATACCTAGATAAAATGTCTCTTGAATTATTTAAAGAGCTGAATATACTTAAATTATGGGATACTAATGAAATACTACCAATAAATAAATTCATAGATAAAAATGTATTTTGGGCCTCGTCAAAACTAGAAGCGTTGAGATTTACAAAAGAGCCAATTATAATAATGGACAATGACTTTGTAGTTTATAAAAGCTTTGAAAGTTTTTTAGGGAATAAACTTATAGCTACTCATATTGAAAACGGAGAAGATTATTATATTAAGCCTTTAGATCCTATCATTAGAAAAGTAAAACACATTATTAACAGACCTCAGCTAGTAGCTTTAAATTGTAGTTTTCTATACTTGCCGGACTATAAAGTGACTCAAAATTATACTACAACAAGTTTAGAGTTAATGACTGAGTTAACTAAATTAAAAGCACCTAATTCTAAATACTTACTATATGCTGAACAGCTACTTTTACATCATCTTTTAGCTATACATAAAATACCATTTGAGACATTATTAGATAAAGAATACCACTGTTTAACCAACACTTATAATCAGAAACGTCAAGGGTTTATAGAGACAGAAAAGCAAAACCTATTTTTTAGGCACTACTGGATGGACAAACCTAAAATTCAAGAAAATAGAGACGGTTTTAACTTAAAAAATGAAACAGAACAGTTGGAAAACTTAGTAAAAAATCATATATTAATACATTGGAATAAGTTATGATTGGGATACATGCATATTGGTCACAACCTACTTTAACGGGTACTAGCGGACATCATTTAGAAGGAGTAAGTGAGTTTAGTATGTATGATTTTGAGATTGTTCATTTTTTACTTTCTGCTCTTTATTATAAAAAATTAAATGGTCCTATTCATTTATATACAGACCCTACTTTTTACAAGTACTTAGAAGAAAGAGATCTTCTTCATTTTTGGGATAAAGTAGATAAGGATACTTATACTATATTTGCAAAGCAGAATATAGATTCTTCTACAAACTGGACCGGATTTAAAACATGGCTCTTAGGTCAGTTACAGCCGCCCTTCTTATTATTAGATCACGATAACTTAATATATACAAAAATACCAGAAGAATTATTCGATATTCCAGTGAGATTTGCCCACATGGAGAAAATAAATCCATTTTATTACCCTAGTAGAGATAGAATGGATGTAAAAGATTTTGTATACAATGAGGATTGGGATTGGAGTTTAAATATAGCTAATACTTGTATGCTATACTTTAACGACAAAGACTTTATTAAAGAGTATGCAGAAAAAGCAATGGAATTTGAACGCAATAATAACTCAGATGATGAATATTTAGCTGAAGTTCAATACTTATTCGCAGATCAGCGTCTCCCAGTTATGATGTTAGAAGAGAAAGGTATTGAGTACGATTCTTTCTCTAACCTAATATTCTCTCCTATTGGTAAAGATATACCTAACTGGGAAACAATTACAGAAGATCCATTGAAAGACTGTGTAGGATTCGATCATACATGGGCTTTTAAACATACACTGAAAAAAGATAAGAAAGCCTATAAAGAATACATGGACAGGCACCTAAAAATGATATTATCTGATTTTAGAGGATATAAAAAGTATTTTAAGCAGTTTTATGATAGTAAACAACTTTAATAAGCATATTCACCAAATTTGGTATCAACAAGGAGATTTAACAGAACTTTGGGACCAAAAAGGTAGCGGAAATTATTTTGAATTTCAAAAAACATACACAGATTACTGTAAGGAAAAAGGATGGGAGTATACTCTGTGGAGAGAAGACTCTATTTTGAATCTTATCGATTTGTATTTTCCTCAATACTTAGAAGAATACAAAAATTTAAACTCTATTATAAAAAAAGTAGACTGTGCTAGATTAATGATACTTTATGTGCACGGAGGATTGTACGTAGATATCGATTCTTACTTAAAACAAGATCTTGAAATTTTTCTTAACAGTAAAACTATAGGTAGAGACGAGTATAACTATACAATGTGGCATATAAACCCTGAATTAAAAATTTACTCTGAATATGACCTTATAGTTGGACAAGAAAAGACTGTTTGTGAATATCATTATGATAAATTTGGCATTATAGTTCCTAAAATTAATAATGCAGTAATATTTTGTCGTCCTGGACTGCAGTTATTTCTAGATGTTATTAAAAAAGGATTTCGTAGAAAAAATCACTCTATTATGAACTCCTTTGGTGTGCACACTTTTTCTAATACTGTATATCATTATATGCATAAATTAGTAGAAGAGTGTCTAGATGAGAATATATACCATATACCGTCTAAAATTTTAGCTTTACCTACAATTTTCTTTTACGAAATGGATGTAGATGAAGAATGGTTCGTTAAAGCAGGAGGAGACCCAAAATTTATAGGAGACAAAAGACAGTTTATTGTTCATAAATTCGACGGAAATTGGGACGGTGAATCTTACGATAAATTTTTAACAAAACTTACTAAAAACAATATTATAAAATACTAATGTTAAATTTAGTTACAGTAGTCGGATACAATACAATAACAACTTCACAAATGTTAAAACATTATGAGAATAAAGTTGATAAGATATATGTTTGTGTGGTTACTGATAAAGAACATTTATTTGTTTTAGATGAATTAGAAGAACTAAACATACCGGTACATAAAGTAGTCTTACAAGATAAATTTAACTGGTATGGTGTAACTCCGGTATATAATGAAATAAAATTATCTCGTCCTAACGATTGGTGGATAGTAGCAGACGACGATGAACTTCAAGTCTACCCAGAACCCATTGAGGACATTATTAGAAAGTGTGAAAGGAAAAAATACGACTTTGTTACTGGAGGATTTTTAGATAGGATTGGTGTAAATGGTACTCTTCCTAAAGTTAATAGTAACACCGACCTACATAAAACTTTTCCTTTAGCAGGTTTTTTTAGATACCCAATGAGTGGTGCTTGCCCTAATAAAGTTACACTTATGAAAGGATATCAAAAAGTTACTGACGGTCAACATTATGCTGCTTTTAATGATGGTTCAAATAGTTGGGGTAAAAAACACCCCAAAAGAATGCCGGTTGAGGAATGTTTTACTCAAGTACACCACTTTAAATGGGATTCATCAGTATTAGAAAGGTTACTTTGGACTGCAAACATGAAAGATTATTACCGTAGTACTTATGAGTTTCAAAAAATGCATGATGCTATAATAAAATCAGGTAATAAAATAAACACAAATAATCTCAAGTATTTAGTTGAGGATCTCAGAGAATTTTCTTATATTAAGTATACAGATTATCCACATTGGAAAACTTTGGTAAATAAAATAGTTACAATATGACTGCATACGAAAAAAAGAGAATCGAGCTAGAAGAACAAAAAATAAAACATCTCGAAAAGATTGCTACTAGTGTAGACATTTTAACTTTATGGTTTGAAGAAATCGATAAAGAAGATTGGGACAATAGATTACAGTTCTACCTTAACGAATTTCATAAAGCTATAGTAACTCCTACTGTAGAAGAGACAGATGAATAGAAAAAAACTTGGCATTATAGTTCCTTATAGGAATAGACCAGGCCAAGTAAGAAGATTTGTTAAGGAAATAGGGCAATATTTTGCCACTATTGTTAAAAATTTTACTTATCAAATTTATATAGTTGAGCAAGGAGACAATAAGGAGTTTAACAGAGGTAAGCTACTAAACATAGGGTTTCTTGCTGCTGAGCAAGATAACTGTGATTATGTAGTTTTCCATGATATAGATATGCTTCCTTACAATGTTGATTACTCTTACAGTGATCATCCGTTACAACTTGCTAACAAGTTTGAAGCAAGTAGTACTTTTAATAGAACTATTAATGATGACTACTTCGGGGGTGTAACTTTATTTCCAGTTGAAGATTTTAGAAAAATAAACGGGTATTCTAATAGATATAGAGGCTGGGGATTTGAAGACAATGATCTACTTTATAGATGTCAAAAGAACGGAATAAAACTAGATACTAAAACATACCGAACATACACAGAAGAAGGTAAGTCTCTTAAATTTAACGGTAAAAATTCATATGTTGAAGTACCAAACCTTTTTTCATACGCTAGACCGCTTACCTTCTTTGCTTCATTTACTCCGTCAAACATTAAATGCGATAATAATGAGATTACAGATGAATATGCGATTTTTAGTGTTCCGGGAGAGGATTTGAACTTATCTTATAATTCTTTTAGGACATATAAGTTTGAAATATTTTTGATTAACAGTGATATTATTTCTATCACTACTAAAACCCTACCTAACTTACCCGCTAGAGCTGTTGTTACTTTAGACCCTAAAACTAAACTAGTAAAGTTTTATTTAAATGGGTTAAAGATTGGGCAAGACACATGGTCAAAATATGGATTTAAAAAATATAACACTGAACCTTACCTGTACCTAGGTGTCGGTAATCCCAACAGAGATGAAAAACAAAAGTGGTTTAACGGTACTATTGACGAGTTTGCAGTATTTGATAAAGCACTTTCAGAACAAGAAATAAGAGACATATCTACTAAACGCGGTAATAAACTTACTGACAAGTTTAACAGATATGTTAGTAATGACAGTTTACAAACATATTATAGAGTAGAAGAACACGAAACTATAGAGGTAGAAGACCCTAGCAGCATTAACCAGACAAGAGGTAAAAAGTTTATTGAAAAAATCATACTTAAAGATCTTTCGGGGAATAATAACTACGGAACTACATACAATACACAACTGGTAGATAGTAAGTTTATAGGTAGTTCTGGTATTAACATACCTTATAGAAGAACAGGTAAATATAAACTTATCCCTCATGAAGAACAAGGATACACATCAGGGTACTGGAAGAACTGGAAAAGTAGAGAGAATCAGTTGAGATACTACGATATTATAAATAATAGTAAACAAGAGTATTTAGAGGATGGGCTTTCTTCTTGCAAATATAAAATCTTAGAAGAACAGGATAGTTTTTTAGAAAGCATATATAAAGTAAAAACTAAAATAATCAAAGTTAGAACATAATGAGTCATAAGTTAGGTGTATGTGTACCGTATAGAAATAGAGAAGCTCACCTGCACGAGTTTGTACCTAAAGTAGGGAAATATTTAAAAAACCAAGGCATAGACTTTCAAATGTACTTTTGTCACCAGGTAGACGATAAGTTGTTCAATAGAGGTGCTACTAAAAATATTGCTGCTAAACATGCGTTCGAAGAAGGATGTGATTATATAGTTTGGCACGATATAGACATGATTCCTGAAAAAGGAACCGATTACTCTTTTCCTGATAAATATCCGGTACATATAGCTACAGAAATATCTCAGATGGATTATAGATTAAAGTACCATGAGTACTTTGGAGGAGCAGTACTTTTTTCTAAAGAACAAGTTGAGAGAACTAATGGATATTCTAACGACTACTGGGATTGGGGTATGGAAGATGATGATTTATTTTGGAGATGTCATCTTGAAGGGCTTACCAATGATAGTTATTTAGGTACACCTAATATTGAAAGAGATGTTATTTCTTTTAACGGAGATAGCTCATGGGGGAAATTACCAACTTCTAGAGAGTTAAGACAGTTTTGCTCTAAATCCCATACTATCTCAGTATTAACAAAAGCATTTCAACAGCCAGATAAAAATCCAGTATTTCTTATAGGAGATAAAGAAAAAAAATATATAGAGTATCCTATACTTAGAATACCTGGGTATGATTATGGAATCTCTTTCAACAATTCTCGAGCTTTGAGCTTCACATTCTGGAACTCATTTAATCAGCATAACTACATGTGGTTAAAAAGATACGACAGGCAGTGGAGTTGGGTAACGGTTGTAGTAGATGATATAAAAAAATTATCACATTTCTACCTTAACGGTACAGAAGTAGACTCTAAAGCCGGTCACGGTAGTGCTTCACCATGGAGGTATACAGGAAAGTTAAGGAAGTACTCTAAAGATATATACTTAGGATGCTCTCCTTCTCTACCCGATACTGATTTAAATCGGTACTTTAAAGGTGAAATAGCCGACATTAAGATTTGGGATAGAGCTCTTAATCCTTTTGAAGTTCAAAATATACACAGAGAATATCCGTTAGAAAATCTTATTTATAAGATGAATATAGAAGATCTTGAACTACATGACTGTAAGGTATCAAAACAAAAACTAAGTATACCTAATTCAATTATACCTCATAGAAGAAAAGGTAGAATGACATGTCTTCCACATATAGATGAAGGTTTAGTGAAAGGAAAATGGGCAAAAGGAGAAACTACAGCTCGTAACGAACGTAGATATGTACTTGAAATGCAAAATGGAAAATGGGATTATAAGAATGATGGTATTAAACAAGTTAAGTATAAACTTATAAGTGAAGAAAAACTCACACCTTGGGCTAAAATGATTAATATAGAACTATAATGGATTACAGTAAGGTAAAAAATAAGTTAGACGGAGTAGGCTGTGGGTTTTGTTTAGCAAAATGGAGTCAAGTAACAATACACTTAGATAAAGG
>Ga0222715_10004498_pt1 | contig 12058 bp, 5 predicted proteins | sample C33_9DmetaG_FD_165056 | JGI IMG/M metagenome (GOLD analysis project Ga0222715, IMG submission 165056) | Estuarine water microbial communities from San Francisco Bay, California, United States - C33_9D | ecosystem: Environmental > Aquatic > Marine > Unclassified | place: USA: California...
GAAACTACTTCAAAAGAGTTAGAAAAATTTCTTAGAGAAAATAAAAGAACGGAAAGTGAGGTGCTAGACCTAAGTCAGGCTATAGTACAAAACCAACGAACTATTCAGACTGATGAAGAATTAAATTCTACTATAAAACTATTTAATCAACAGTCTGAAAGATTTGTTTATGAGGTTGATGAGTATGCTAAGGCTAAAGCAAAACTAGACAGTATATACGAATCTAATTTCTCTAATGTTAGCAAAGAACAAATAAAAAATAATCCTGTATTAAAAGCAAACTACGATAAATGGTTAAAACAATCTAATCTACTAGATTTAAAATTTAAAGATTTAGAGGGCGGTATTAAAGATTTTGAATACAAAGGTGCAAAGTTAGACAAGATTGCAGGAGAGTATACTGCAATGAAAGCAGAACAAGGTACTTGGTGGTCAGGTTTTTGGAATGAAATGATGGGTGGATCAGGACCTACATTTACACCAATGTCTTCATTTATAGACTCAACAACATACCTAGCTGAGAAAATGACGATGGGAGGTGATTTTGATGATGAGGCATATAAGAAAGACATAATTAAAATAGCTAAAGAGAAAGGTTTAGCTCCTGAAGGATTAAATGAAGACATGTCTCTTGATGAGGTGGTTGAAGCTCTTGGTGGGGACACCAATGATGTTAAATTGTTTTTTGATTCTATTGTCACTAAAGGGTTTTTAAATACACCTAGTATGGCAAGAGCTAGAGCTATGAAAACAGGTTCTACAAAGGGAGGAGTCCAGGAAAGAAAAAAAACAAACTTTGATATAGTCCAGGATGCACTACTTGACATCGAAAGAAAGACTAAAAAATACTACGAGCCAAAGGTTGACCCTAGTGATCCTGAAGGGAAGAGGTTAATAAGTGCAAGAGAACGTGCCTTTGCTGATGCCTTGAGTGATGACCCTAAGTTTAGAAATCCATTCTCGGTTACTGCAGCACAAAAAGATAACTTTGGTAACGAGGGTATGGTTTCTGCAGGTCGTAGAGCTTTTGATTTTTTAAAGGACAAGAGCACCACAGAACAATGGGCAGAAGTTCAAAAGCAGGGCAATTTTTTAAAGAAAGGTTTTTTAGGGTTAGGTGGTTCACTGCCTGCCATGCTAGGAACATCAAGTCCTTTAGGTTGGGCACAACGTACTTCTCAGATGTACAACATGTCTACGGATTATGTAGATCGAGAGATGGAAAAGAATCCCATGTTTGATAAGATATCTGAGGCAGAAAAAACACAAGTAAAGATGCCTATTGGTATTGCTACGGCAGTATTAGAGAACATAGGTCTTAGAAATATTATATCACAAAAAGGATTACTAAACTCTTTAGTGTCCAAGGCTTTACGTAAGTCAAACAAGAACACAACTGCTAAGACATTCCAGGAGTTTATTCGTCAAGATATTGAGATTATGATTGGAAGAGGTGCTTTAGTTGTAACAGGAGCAGGTTTAGCAGAGTTTGAGACTGGTCTTGCTCAAGAGATTGCAGCTATTGAAATAAAGGATGTATACAATGCTAGTAAGGAGTCTAAGATGTTTGAAACTCCAGAAACTTTTGCAGCCTATATGTCACAGGTAGTTGAAGCAGGTTTAGCTGAGGCAGTAGGTGGTTTTGTTATGGGTAGTATTCCTGCAGTAACCACTGCCGTTAGTGGTCTTGATGTTCAGAATTTAGACCCTAAAGTTTTTGAAATATTTGAGAATACAATAAAAGAACCTACATTAAAAAGTGCATACATATCAGGATTAAAAAACAGAATAGCTGACCCATCTAGTGAATTAGATAAAAAAGAAGCTCAGAAGGAATTAGACCTTGTAAACAAATTAGAAGGGATAATGACTGCTAATCGTATTCCGTTTGATGAGTTTAATACTAACCAAAGAAAGGAAGCACTTCAGTTGCTTCTACAAAAAGAGACTCTAGAAAACGAAATTAAAGAGGCAGATAAGGTTTTATCTAAGCCAAAACAAGAACTGTTAGACAGGGTTAATGAAAGGCTAGAGAAGTTAACAAAGGAAAGTATTGCCACCCAGGAAGAGGCAGAGTCTGAGGCTGAAGGAATTACTCAGTTTGATTCAACTCTAGAGGAAGGTGAAAAAATAGTAGAAGAAGCAATAGCAGATATAGATGAGTTTAGAAGTCTTGAACAAGACGAACAAATAAAATTTTTAGATCAGGCAGGTAAAGAATTATTAGCTGAGGCAGAGTCAAGAGGTGAAACAGAAATTGAAATAACAGAGGCACAGTCTTTACAAAGAGCAGTTGAGTTATTTAAAACTGAAACAACACCTGAAGCTGAGGTTCAGTTTAAAGAAGGAGATAAAGTAAGCGTATTTATGAGAGGCACTAAAGCCGATGGACCAGAAGACGCAACAATAATTTCTATAGATCCATCTGGAGTTGCTATAGTTGAAAACACCGAAGGATTATCAGACGAAGTATTTATTAAAGATATAACTACTACTCCTGAATCTGAGGTTGAAATTGAATCTGATGGTGAAGTAATGATGACACCTCAAGAAATAATACAGGAAAGGTTTGAATCGATAAAAGCTAGAAATGAAGCAGAAAGAAAGGGTGATAATGCTGAGGTAGAAAGGCAAATTAAAAGAACAGACTATTTAAATTCATTGCTTGACGAGAAAACTAAAGATAGACTGGCAATCCAAATGGATCTCTATAGTAAAGATGCAGTAAAAAGAAAAATAGAAGAATTAAAAAAAGACCCTTTTTCAAAATTTAAATTTATTAGAGAACAAATAAAAATACTTGAAGAGGTTTTAGAAGAGTACAATAAAATAGAAACTTTAGAGGCTAAAAAACAATTTGAATTAAATAATAGAAAGAAACCAGGAAATATAAAGGTTAAAGATGAAGCCTCTGGATTAACTGTAGTTCAAAAAATTGAGCAAAGAATAAAAACTATTGCAAATATATCAGGACAAAAAAGAGTATTAAACAGATTAAATATATTTAAAAAGTCATCACTTCCTGAGAATTACAAAAATCTTGTAAATGCAGATTTAGAGTTGGTAAATGGCTCTACTGTTAAGATTAAGGATGTAATGGACATGTCTTTTAAAGAATTTAGTGACTTTGCTAATAATTTAAATACTGATAGTTCTGAAGTAGATACCACTGCTATAGATAATCAAATTGAAGAGGCAAAACAAAAGATAAAGAGCTATCAAAAGTTTGATAAAATTTCTGTAAAAACTGCTCCAAAAGCAGAAGTAAAAGCAGAGCCTGAAACAGAGGTAGAGGTAGAAGTTGAGAGTCCTGTTGTAGAGGAAGAGGAAACAATGACTGAAGACGAGATAGATGCCGAGCTAGAAAAAAATAAAAAAGAAGAGCTTGTTATAGTAAGAAAAATTGAAGTTCTTGACAAAAAAGAAGAGTCTCTAAGAGGAAAGCCAAGCAAAAAAGGGGAGTATAATAAAACCAAAAAAGAACTTGATGAACAGTTTAAATTATTAAAAGAATTAGATGAAGTATATTCTTCCCTTTTAAATAGGAAAAGAAAAATTTCTGAGAAGAAAACAGATAAGGAAACTCAAGAAGAACAAGAAGATATTAAAGAGTTTTTCAAGGATGAGTTAGATGAAAGTGTTGAGGGTGTTTCTCCTAACCTGAGTATAAACAAAAAGGGTAAGCCAGAGAAAGTAAATAAGAATAAGGCTAGAATAATTAAAATTGCAAAGGCTAGTGCTAGGTCTATTGCTAAGTTGCTTCCAGGAACAAGAATTGTTTTACACGAAACCAAGTCAGAATACTTTAAGTATACTAATACGGAGGGTAATGGTTATTTTAACCCAATCACAAACACCATACATGTCGACTTAACTAATGCCAAGCTAAGCACCGTACCACACGAGGTGTTTCATGCAGTGTTTTTAAATAAGCTAAAGACAGATGCAAAGGCAAGAGAGATGGCTATAAAGATGGTTGAGTCTGTTAATAAGACCCTTCCTAAAACAAGTAAGCTTTACAAAGAAATTGATGCCTTCAGTAAGCGATATACTGGTGAACAAGCACAGTTCCAAGAAGAAGAGTTTATTGCAGAACTTATAGGCTTGATGTCAAGCCAGGAGTTTAAAAACTACAAGCAACTAAAAGCTCCTGCTAAGTATGCGATTGTGGAGTTCTTAAAAAAGATAGCTAAGAAGTTTGGAATTAAACTAGGTAGTGAGTTCGGTAAGGATGACCAGAGTGTTATTGACCTTATAAATGTACTAGCCACTAAGACTGTAACAGGTGAGGAGATAACAGAACAGGATGTTGCTATATTAGATGGTAGTGTTAGTGGAGTTATAAATGGACAAGCAAGAAAGCAAGACTCTGTATTAACAAGTTTTACTTTAAAAAGGTTTCCTACTAATCCAAATATAAAGTTGTCTGAAGATACTCCTTTAAGTAACTTCAATCAAAAAAAATCCAATCTACTTGAGTCCGATAGAATGACAGGAGCTTTTATAGCTGATGTTGAAAATAACCCTGTATTCAAATTCTTTGGTGGGATATACTTCCCTCAAATAACAGGTAAGTGGTGGGCATCTAAAACTCTTTCTAAAGCTACTAGCATAGCTGAAAACATGAATGCCAATAGAGACAGTGATGGATATATTTATGCTACACCAATCATAATGAACCCAAATTCTCATATGAGTAACCAAGATATGTTTGAGACTGTGTGGGAGTTTATGAAGTTTGATTTAAGATCAAAGTCTAGCAAGGTTACTAAGAAGTTGTTTAATGAATACCTAACTAAAGCTCTTACATTAAAATCAGTAAACTTAACTGAGTCGGACTTAAATATAAAAAAGTCTGATAACATAGAGACTATGATTACCAAGTTAAACAAAGTGTTATTGGGAGATGACACAACACTTTCGTTTGAGAAAAGAAAGGCAATTATAAAGGCTATATTAGGAGACCCTAAAGTTACTGAAGATAGAAAGTTTCCAACGGCAGGTTCTATATCAGAAGTAGCAAGTAAGTTTGAAGAAGAAAAAACTAAACAGGCAACTAAGCTTTGGGATATAGTAATGCTGATGAGAACAAAGGGAACTTTATCAACAAAAATTACTCCTAAGTCAGATGAATTTTACCATAAGTCATATCCTGCAGAAATATCTTCAGACCAAGAAATAGAAGTTTTCTTTTTAGATGGAGCATATAATATAGGCACAACGTATCCTGAACTAACTCAGTCATCAGGAAAAGTTTTTTCATGGAAGGAATATTCCGAAAAACATCCATCAACGGCAATGGCATTATCTCAGTATGGTAGAACTGCTAAGTTATCAAAAGCTAGTGGTAATATAGTAGCACCTCCTCAGTCTCGTGAGCAGAAAGTTTATAGAGCAGGAGATTTAACAAATAAAGCAGAACCTATTTTTAGATTTGATACCAGAAGAGGCACTGGGCATTTTGGTACAGGGTTTTATTTTTTTAGTAAACAAAAGGATGCACAGGACTATGCAAAAAGAACAGGAACAAAAACATCTTCAAGGATTGTTACTTCTTTGAATTTAGATGATTATAATTTAGCTCCAGGAAGTTTAGAGTTACATGAAGAATTGAAGGGTATAAATAATGATTATTCAAATTTAACTTTTTTAAAAAAATCAAAAAATAATATTAGTGGTTACCGTATAGAAAGAGTGGCTAATATATTAGATATTAATGTATCTGATAGTTTACTTGAAAAGTATTCTAATTCAGTTACGAAAAAATTAAGAAATTCTTTAAACAAAGAAAGTGCTTCAACATTAATAATGAAATCTTTAGGTTTTGAAGGAGTAAATTCTACAGGTACAGAACTGGATAATGGCACATACGGTACTGTAATTTATGACATTAAAAAACCTCAGTCTCGTGAGCAGAAAAGTGTATCAGAGTTAGAGTCTAACCTAGAAAATAAATATAATGTTACATTAGACCTGTATCAGAATAAAGACTTTTTGGAGTTAGATAAAATTATTGTTACAGAAGACCAGAGAAACACTGGTGTGGGAAGCAATGTGATGAGGGAGGTTATAGACTTTGCTAATAAGAAGGGACTAACAATAGCATTGACTCCTAGTACAAGCTATGGAGCTACATCTATTGACAGACTAAAAGGCTTCTATAAAGGATTAGGGTTTGTAGAGAACAAAGGCATAAACAAAGACTTTACTACAAAGCAGAGTATGCTTAAATTACCTGAAGTAAAAGGTCGTGAATCAAAAATTCCTGTTACTATACCTGCTGACTTAGATCAGCAGATAGATGAACTAAAGGTTAGGATTGAAGCTGAGTCTGTAATAGAGTTTGAAAAAGAAAAAGCAGGTAAGGAGGCTTATACAGAAAAATTCTTTGATAACTACGAAGGATTAAAAGATGAACTAAAAACTCTTGAGTTATTAAAAGAAGGTTTAGTTCCTGCGTATGATGAAAGAGTAGCGTTATCTGAAAAGTTAAACGAATTAAACAAGCCTTTTATGAAAGAGGTTGGTAATGAGTTTTATCCAAGAGAAGGTACTGTAAAAAAAGGTAAAAAAATAAAAGAAGACAAAGATCTAGGAGGTATTTTTGAAGTGGATGCTGATGGATATCTATTTAGAGGGGTGTCGAAAGCTGACTTTTATAGAATTCTAAGCACAAGATTTATTGATACAGACCTTAGAGGAACTATCTCAGAAAAAGAAGGAATCAACTTAGCTCCAAACGCAAGCACTGCATTTAATTATTTACCTGAAGGTGTTGAGGGTGTAGTGATGGCTATAAAGGTAGATAAGGATATGGACCTGTTTATGATTGGTGCTGATGACTATGTAAGGTCAGCAAAACCTATACCATATCAAAACGTAAAAGTCGTAACCACTCCTAGTATTGAGGGTAGGTATTTAGAGATTAAAGACAATGCATTTTTTAAGCTTAAAGATTACCCTGTAAATCAAGAGGTTCAGACTAAACCTAAAAAAGAAAAAACAATTTACGACATAGCTGACAGTTACTACTATGGTAATGATGGATACTTTAACGCTAAACCTGCACCTGATCTTACATATCTCAAAAGAGAGGTGGAATCTGTTCCAGGAAATTATAGTGTTAAAAAGTCTGGAAATGGTGAATTATTTTTAACACAAAATAATAGAATCAAGAAAAATTTATCTAGACCAAAGGGTCGTGAGCAGAAGTCTACTCAGCAGATTATAAACGAAGGCAGGCAAGCTAACTTTAAAGAGTCTAGTATAAGAGACTTTTTAGTGCGTGTATTGAATAGATCAGCGAAAGAGGTAGATGAACTAATGAGTCTTGATAAAGACTTCTTAGAAGTAGTCCCTAAGAGTTTTACAAATATTAAAGGTGGAATCAAGGAAGGAACTAAACTATACAATAAAGTAGAAGCCTACAGAAAAAAGCTTATAAAAAAGAATAATAAATTAAAAGGTAACAAGAAGCTAACTAACACCCAGATAGTAGACAAGACTATTGAGTACCTACAGAAACAACCTGAGTATATTAACGAGGGTGACAAGTATACTGTAGGTAGCAAGAAGAAGGGTACACAGGAGACTCGTGTTAGAAAAGGTTTCTCTACGCAACAAGCCAGAATGTTAGCAGACTATACTAAGACTGCAGGAGTAAGACCTACTAACAATATGGGTGCTAAGATTCGTAAGGCTATGGCTGCCGTTAGACAAAAAGTAAAGGGTGCTAGAGACCTACAGAAGCAGAAGACTGCACTGAGAAACTTTATTCGTCAGTCGCTTCCTAAAGCATTGTATACTAAGAAGGATGCTATTGATTTAGTGAATAAAGTTAATGATGTTAATGCAGGTAACATTGAGAATTTAATGAAGGAGGTTATTGAGTTTGTAAACAAAACAAATGTAAAATCTCTTCAGGCACAGATAAAATCAATACTAAACAAAAAGTATTCAAAGGTAGAGTCTGGAAGAAAAAAACCAGTAAAAATATCTGACGATATAAGAAAAAGAATTGATTTTATAAACTCTATAATTTTAAATGACAAGGCAACTCCTGCACAGATAGGTGATGCTTTAGTAAATTTACAAAATAGATTCAATGAACTAGCTGCAGAGGTTAATCAAACTGAAGAAACTAGGAGTGAGATGGTTGACTTAGAGTTGGCTATGATGTATATCAATACCCTTCAACTTGAAGACACAAACGAAACTAAGGTAGAACAGTTAGACCAGATTGTTCAAACATTAAAAGAGATGATTGAGGATGGCAGGTCTCAGTTAAAGGAACAAATTAGAGAACAACACTTATACTACTTACAACAATTTGAGTTAGGGTACGAAGCAATTACAGGCAATAAAATTGACATGAATGACCCTGACGCTTTTGATGAGTTGAATAAAATGAAAAAGATTTTTGAGAATGAGAAGGCTAAAAGAGATACTCAGAATGTAATAAAAAGATTTTTAAGATCATTAAAAGAGGGTATAGATAAAAGAGCTTTTGCTTCTGCTGAAGATTTATTTTCTTTAATGGACCGACTAGATAAGTTGCCTGGAGAAATGTATGGAGGAAACCTTCAAGAAATGTTTACCGAAAGAATAGACGAGGCAACTAGATTATTTAAGGGAAGAATGATGCTTGTTGAGCAGTTGATTCAAGAACACTTAAAAGAAATATATGGTAAAAAGTGGAAGAAACAATCAAGACAAAATAGACTTGCAAAAGATACAGGTATAATGATTCAGGATGGTGTTCCATTGACTCCTAAGTCTCAAAATCAAATTGCTTACTTATACAATATGTATAAAGACCCTGCAAATAGAAAGTCTTTTGCTAATCCTGAAATGTATGGAATAAAAACCATTCCAAAAGATGCAACTAAAGCAGAAAGGGAGGCTATTCAGGCTCTAAATGAAGAGAATGCAGAAAGAGTAATGAATGAGATGATTGCTTTACTTGATCCAAATGTAAAACAAACTGCTGATTGGCAGGTTAATGAACTATATCCATTTCTGTACAATCACTATAACGATGCGTATAAGAAACTTTACAGAACTGACTTACCCTGGAATGAATTCTACTCAGGAACAATTTACAGGGAAGGTGTTGACCAGGAAGAGGCTTCCATATTAGACCTGCAAAACGCAGGAAATATTTACTCTACTGCCGTAGGAGCATCAGGGACAAAGGTTAGGCAGAATAGTAATAAGCCTATACAGACCATGGATATGATGGATGTGTTAAACACATACCTAAACCAGATGGAATACTTTGCTGCATATGGAGAGGTTGTTAGGGATATGTCTAAGTTGTTTAACAATAAATATATATCCGATGCAATAACTAAGATTCATGGTAAAGATGTATATAAGTATACACTAGCAATTATTGATAAAATTGCTTCTAGAGGTACTGCTGACTCTAGGGGTAATAGATTTATAAACGGAATGAATAACGTGTTCATACTATCAAGGCTTGCTATAAGTCCTGTTATTATGATTAAGCAGTTAACGTCTTTTATAACATATGCTAATGACATAGGTCCTTTGAATTACTTAAAGTATGCTGCAAAGAACAAGGTTGAAATGAGAAAGGTTTATAAGGAGATTAGAGATAACTCTGTATACATGAAGGATAGGCAACGTCAGAGTATAATGAGAGCAATTGAGACATACTCAGATGCTAATATGAAAGCGTTTGTTCCTGCAGGAACTAAAGACTGGATAGTTAACTTTGCTATGTGGACAACTAAGTTTGGTGATAAGTCTGCAATTTACATTGGAGGTATGCCAAATTATTCATACTACAAGGCACAATTTAAAAAGAAAAATCCGAATGCTACAGATCAAGAGGCAATAGATCATGCAGTTAGGTTATTTGAAAGAGACACCAAAAGAACTCAACAGTCTGGTGACCTTCAGGATAAAGATTATTATCAGACTAAAGATCCTTTATATAGAGGTCTTAATATGTTCTTGACTACACCTAAGCAGTATCTTAGAAAGGAGATTGTGGCTATAAGAAACCTAAACAGAAAGCTATCGGCATGGGATCGTAAGGCAGGCAAGGGTACAGTGGCTCAAAACCTTAGAACATTTTTAATGTATCATGTTATCATGCCTGTGTTTTTTCAATATGTAGCCATGGGACTTCCAGGAATACTTAGAGATGAAAGAGATGATGATAAGTTAGATTTGTTAAGGGCAGCTATTATTGGTAACTTAAATGCGTTATTTCTTGTAGGAGATTTATTTCAGATGGCAGGAGACTTTTTTACTAATAAGCCATGGGCAGGTAGTAATATAAAAACAGTAGGGTTATTATCCATTGCAGGTTCTTTAACTGAAAAGTTTGTGTATGCAGAAAAATTAAAAAACCCTGCAAAAAAAGCTGAGGCTTATCAAAAAGCATATTTAGAGCTTGCTACATTTACAAGTGTTCCTGCTCCAACTATTGCTAAGTTTGTGGAGAATTATGGAAACATAGGCAAGGATGGAGATATCGGTAAAGATATTCTAAGGTTATTAAACTTCTCGAAGTATCAAATAGAAGGTCCAGGAAAGGGAGGTAGACCTAGAAATATAAAAACTATACAGGAATTAAACGAAGAGTACGATAAAAAGAAGGCTAAAGAACAAAGGTCTATACCAAGTTCTGGTAGGCTTTTTGGACCTTCAACTAAAAGAAAATCAAAATCAGATAGATTATTTTAAGTTATGCCATTTAAAAATAAGAAACAAAGAAAGGCGTGTTACGCTAAGAATGATCCTAAATGGGACTGTAAGAAATGGGATTCTGAAAAGAAGAGAACCACAAAGATGAGACGTAAGAGGAAATAAAAAAGCCTCAATTAAGAGGCTCTTTAGCTATTAACCAGTTCTTGCAACAATTAGAAAATTACAATAACTTAAAACAAACAGAATTGATTAAGGCAAATATACTAAAATTTTTCTAAATCTCGTCTTTAAAAGTAGATTTTATATTGTTTAAGGTTGAAATAAGTTTATTTATATTGTATTCTGCTTCATTAAAATCTTTATCAACCAGGCTTTCATATATTTCGTTTGACTGGTCGTGTATATTATCCATTAGATGGTTTATATGTTTTACTCGTTGTTCATCTAACGGACTTATGATCATATTCCCATTATTGTTTCAGCATTTTTAATTTTAGACAAGTCATACTTTAATTTACCAACCCTTTTTTTAAGCTTTTGAATATCTACTTCTTGAGAAAATAATATATCTTTTGCATCTTTATATAAAATACCTTTATTTACAAAGCTAACATCTGTAGACCTCTTTAATATCTCAATAGATACGTAATACTTATTGTGAATAGTATTTAACTTATGTAAATCTATCTTTTGCAAGTTGTTTTTTTTAGCTACTGCTATAACTTTTTTTATTTCTTCAAATCTTTCCTGTAATAATTTAATTGGTTCTGTCATTTAATTTTAATTTAATTATTTTTTTTAATAGCTTACTTTTTTTCTTACCATTTGGTAATTTATCTAGCATTTGTTGTGCTTTCTGTATTGTTTTTTTAATATTCATCCTCTGTATACCTCTGTTTTAAATCCATGTTTTTCTAATTCTTTTAATCGATATATCTGTAACTCTGATAGTTTACCACCTTCTTTTTTTATCTCACTAAAAAGTATCTTTCCATCTGGGTGAACTGCGATAAGGTCAGGGATGCCGTTCTTATTAGTCTTGATCAGCTTAATAACATAGTAACCCTCTGACTCTAATTGTTTAATTCTCTTCCCTTGTATCCTCTGTTCTGTCATTGTCCCAAAGATTTTTCCATCTTACAATAACTACATTGTTTTTCGCATTTTTCGTGTTCTTCTATAACACCTTCTTTTTTTAAACAATAAAACAGTGCTTTTAAATCATCTTTTAATTTATTCATATCGTTCGTTTTACTCGGTTTGTTTATTCTCATAAAACTCTATCACTTTATCAAGTTCTTCTTTTAGTTGTCTAACTTCAAAAATATTCAACTTCATTTCTCGGTAAAAGAATTTTTTAAACCACCATTTGCTC
>Ga0222715_10004499_pt1 | contig 12058 bp, 7 predicted proteins | sample C33_9DmetaG_FD_165056 | JGI IMG/M metagenome (GOLD analysis project Ga0222715, IMG submission 165056) | Estuarine water microbial communities from San Francisco Bay, California, United States - C33_9D | ecosystem: Environmental > Aquatic > Marine > Unclassified | place: USA: California...
GCGGTCGTCGGCGCACTCGCACGCCGCGGCGAATGTTGACGCGCACTGGGAACGATTGAGTGCGCACGAGTTCGGCGCTGGAGCGCACGATGAGGATGCGAGGCTGGTGGCGTTTTTGGAACTCGCTCTGGCGGCTCGAGGCGGCGCGCGCGCGTTGGAGGCAAATAGCAGCGCCAGAACGTCATTGTGCCCGATTTTAATCGCAGCGTTCGTGTCTACGGCGCATACTGATCGCATCGGGCACGTGATTGCGGGATTGACGTTTGGATGCGGATTTTTAGCGAGCGAAAAAGACGCATGGTTGCGCGCCGATGAACCGTCGCGAGACGGGTTGGATTGGCTCGTCAATACCGAACTCGTGGAGTTTGATCACGCCCCGATTGCGCTGCCTGCGCGAGGATATGAACATTCTACGTATTTTACCGAGCAATTTTTCTACTTGCTGAGAAATGCGCAGTACGAGCGAGGCGTTTGGTTTGAGCGACTGTTTACGTCGCTCAAGCACTACGCGCACGATTTGTCCGTGCAGCTTAAGGATGACGGTCCGCTCGAAGACGTGCGGCAAAGGTGCACGATGTCGAGCAATTTTCTTTATACACACTTGAGGTTATTAGAGACTTCGATTCTTTACATGCCACAGGCGCTGTTGGATGTGGGCGCGAAGCACGCCTCCCTAGCGGCTGAGTTGATTGAATTCATACACCACAACAAGTTGTGTGACTTTGAAGAAGCGCTCAGAGTTGCATTGTTCGGTGTATGCGCCGCGGATCGAGACGTGCAACGCATGCTGTGCCAAAAACTGTACAAGACATCCGCGGGCGTGCCTGATTTTTCGCGCCTCCTTGACGTCGATGTCACGCGCATTCGATTTCAGACGTGTTCCAGCGCGTGCACCACGCGCATCGTCCAGCGAATCAAGGAGAAAGTAGAAGAAGAAATTCAGAGCATGCGAGACGTGCCAAAGGAGAGAGATTTCAGTGCCGACGCGCCCGAGGAATTTTTAGACTCGATTACTGGGTTCATCATGGTGAATCCGGTGCGCTTACAGAGTTCGTCGATGTGCGTCGACGCGTCAACGATTGCAAGGCTTAAAGAAATGGGCTCAAAGAACGACCCCTTCACGGGATGCCCTATAGAATTCGACCAATGCGAAATAGATTTAGCCATGAAGCAGCGCCTCGATGCGTGGTACGCGACGGTGAAAGCAAAGTTGACGTAGGATGTGCATGTCATTATCATAGCAGCACTGTAATTTATTTGTTAGGCAAAATTAAAGATCCGTGCCGTGCAGTCGTCGCTTGCGGTGATCACGCGCGCGTAATCTGGGCTCATGGCGAAATCAAGAATGCCCTTGGTGTGTCCGTAGGCTACTTTTTGACACGACGACGTGCGAGTATCCCAAAGTCTGACGGTGCCGTCGATGGATGTGCTGCGACGCAAAAACAAAACAGATGTCAGTTTCTATGACGAGACGGTGGAAGATTTAGCCAACTCAGCTACCGGCGAAACGTGAGATTGACACTCGTGTTTCGTTCGCGCCGAGACGAGGCAAAAATGTTAGCAACTATATGTCCACCACCGCGTGCTATGTAGAAACACGCGAGGCCCTTATGTTGCGTTGTCCGACGTACACAAAAGAAAATCGCAAACGAAAAACGATGCTCAAGACGTACCTGTACATGCACATAGTGCCGGGAATCCATTTTAATTTACTCACCGCGCCATCGTGCGCGAGCGTGCCTCTAGCTTGACATACATTCGTATCCCAGACGATGATTTGTTTATCGAGCGACCCCGTCGCCGCACACGGCATGATGTCGCAAAAGCCCACCGTCTCAATCGTCTCTGTATGCGCCACGAGCGGTGCGAGCACCTTACCAGTCGCCGAACTCAACAAACGCGCGGTGTTGTCTTCGCTCCCGGTAATCATCAATCCGGGCGTCGTCGCGTGGAACGCCAAGCACGTCAATGGACCGTCGTGAAACGGATGCCCGCGAAACAAGTGCGCGCATTCACCCGTTCTCGGATGCCAAACCCGTAGAGACCCATCGAAAGACCCAGTGACGACGTTTTTACCATCCGGAGTAAATCCACCACAAGACACGCTCTCGGAATGTCCGCTAAATACTTGCATCAACGCCCCATCGTCGGCATTCCACATCCACGCCGTAAAGTCTTCGCTTCCGGCGAGCGCGACGCGTCCTCGCGGATGCCACGCGACCCACTCAATTCCACCCCCTGGCCCTTCAAGCGATCGCTTCAACTCCCCACTCGCCGCATCATACACATTTACCTTACCATCTAACCCACCAGTGGCTAATAACCCACCATCGGTGCTAAATTCCATGCTCGCCACGCTCTCCCCGTGGCCTCGCAGCTCGCGCGCATCCGAGCCTCGACGAATAAAACCCTTATCATCTCCCCCACCGCTCGCCACCGTCGCCACCTCACGATCGCTCGACCACGCACACGCATACACCGGCTTCCCATGCGTCGCCACGACGCACTCCGAATCGTCCCTAGGCGGTGCCACGAGCGAATACTCCGCCGCGTCTCTGTCCTCCGTCGGCCCGTCGGCGTCGCCATCCACGCCCATGGCGTCGTCGTCCTCGTCATCCGACGACAACGGCGCCTCGTCTTCTTCATCGAGATCGGCAACTTCTTCGTAATCCTCGGCGTTGGGGTCGATGAACGCCTCGACGTCCTCCAGGTCGACGTCGTCGGGCGCGAGGGTGTCGCTGCTGGCGCCCGGTGGCGGCTGCGACGGTCCCGCGCTCATGGCGTCGTCGGCGATGCGTGCGCGCGCTCGTGCACCGCGCGAGGTGGCGTGGATTTAAGTGTTGTACGCGCGCGCGCGAGGGCGGGGCGGGGCGACGCGCGAGGCGTGCGTCGCGCGAAGGTGCGCGAGACTGTGGCGAATGTCGGGTGCCGAAGACGCAAACTCATTCGCGTCATTGTGCGACACCCATGGCGTTTCGTGCGCTCTCTCGACGCGCGCAGACGCTGAAACGAGTTGTATGCGATGCGCGCGCGGCGATGGCGAAGGTGAGCGCGCCCGCGTCGGCGCGCGTGACGTCGGTGAAGGATGTTCGACGATTGATGACGATGGCAACTCATCGGGCAACTGTGTCGGCGTATGCGCACCGGACAACGTCTCGAGGTGCGCAGCCGATGACGCCGATCGTACGAACGATTTTCATTCAAACACAACAGACGCCTAACCCGGCGTCGCTGATGTTCCAGCCCGGTAAGGATGTCTACGCGGAAGGGTCGAAGAACTTTGCGAGCGCGCGGGAAGCGATGGCGAGCCCATTAGCGAAGCGATTGTTTGCGATCGATGGCGTGACGAATGTGTTCTTTGGGATTGATTTTGTGACGGTGACGAAGAGCGAAAGTGCGGATTGGGGCACTGTGAAGCCGCAGACGTTTGAGGCGATTATGGACTTTTACGCCAGCGGGGAGGCTATTATAGACGAAGCAAAACTCGAGGCGAGTGGCACTGCGATTCATGAAGACGACGATGAAGTGGTGGCGATGATCAAAGAATTATTGGAAACGAGAATTCGACCGGCGGTGGCGGAAGATGGCGGCGATATCGTGTTTGATAGCTTCAACCCGGATAACGGGTTGGTGACGGTTCGTTTGCAAGGTTCGTGTGATGGGTGTCCGAGCTCTAGCGTGACCTTAAAGAGCGGGATTGAGAACATGCTGATGCACTACGTACCCGAAGTTAAGGGTGTGGTGCAAGCGTCGAACGAAGAGTTAGATTTGCTGGATCTTGCTGACTTGCATCGCGGTCGACACTAGTTTGAGTACGCAGTCTTTCGAGGTTGTAGCGGCATCCATGTTACAAGTACCCCGTAACAAACTATAGCGTTCTTGAATCCTATGAATTGTTTTATATTTTACTTGTTGGCTTCGTAATCCTCTCCACCAACGTCGTCAAGCGCGGCATTGAGCTCATCAAAGCCCTCCGTGTCCTCTGGCTCGGTTGTTTTCCCCATGAAGAAGCTCCAGAACCCACGACGCTTCGAACGCGCCAAGGCAAGTCGGCTTTCTAAGCTACATGTTGGCTCAGCCAATTCAGTGCTAAATCTTTCAGTTTCGCACGCACACAAAGCGTCTGCGCGCTCGTTAAAGTTCAACACCGACGAGCGCACTGGACACAGACTGAACGACTGATCCAACAGACGCTTGAATTTATTATCACGAGGGACGGCAACGATCGTGAGCTCGATCCCAGAGTTCGGAGTTGCAAACTTATCATCCCATGCTCCATGATCGATTCTTAAATACGCCGTGGGCTCGGCCCCACCTTTTGCGTTTTGTGAGGCGCCCGCCAAATACACAGAATATCCAAATCGAGCAACAAATTTCACCTCCTTCATTAGCGCCTTACGTTGAGCCGTGCTCGTGATTTCTCGCCGCCAAATCAACGTGCTAACTTTACCAGACGCTAAACCTTTCTTAAATCGCGCGAACTGAGATTGAGATCGCTTCGCGTCGTTAATCAACACCGTCAACTTGGCGTTTGGCGAAGACTTGACAATCTTCTCAAACTCTTCATCCAATTGCTTCGCCTGCTTACGATCGTTCCACAATTTTCCGACAACCGCGTCGAAATATCCTTGTTTACGCAGACTCGACTCGAGCACTCGAACAGCGCGTTCATCTGTATACGTGTGCGTCTCGCATGTAAATGCGCCCGCGTCCAACATAGAACGCATCCAAAAGCCCATCTTTCTCGCCAAAGCTTCATCTCCCGTGGGAAAACTAGAACCACCGGTTGCAGTTTCGTCAACTAATAAGCCTTGTCCTATGAACCGTCCAGGACTTGGCGTTGGGAGTCCGAGCGTGAGTACGGCGCACGGTCCTGGAGTGTGCTTGGCTCGCACCGTCAACGCCAACTCCGCAGCTACAAAGTCCGCCCGCGCCTCTCGCGCGTCATACGCGCATGCTCGCGTCTCAAACCACTCACTTTGCGCCGAACGCAACCCCTTCACGCATCGCGCATCGAGCGCCGGATCGTACGGAGGCGCATAAGCCAATCTTAATGAACCGAGCACGAGCGCGAGGACGGTCCCAAACGCCACGCACGCCGAGCACAGTCGCCCGCGGCGTGCACCGAGACGCAATAGTTTCGTGCGCTGGCGTAGTTGGTCTTTCGTCAGACCCATGTCGCGCAGTTGAGTACGCGTTCGCGCGTGCGAATGTGTCGGATTCTTGTGGATTACTGTTTATCTGCCCAGCCTCACCCGGAACTACGCCGTAGATGCACGACGCCGAGGTCTTCGACGATGTGAGCAAACGCAATGCGTGTGTATATGTCATCATTAACGTATTCTAGGGCTAGAGCTAAGCTATGCACGCACATAAACATTTATATTGGTTCCGCGACTGTCCGCAGTCGACGTTCTTCACGCGGGTTGCAAAGCCTCCCCAGCCCGCGCTGCTTGTTGAGCCAACGCCGCAATTCTTGGCGTCAGAAGCTCTCCAAATTCACACCAAAATTTGCCTTTCTCGCGTCGGGCGAGAAAGATTGCCGCGCGCTTCGCCCATCCGCTTCTACGCTTGGTTCTTCTATCGCGTCCGCCTACGGGCAGCTCGCCTAATTTTAATCCTCCGAGCACATCACCGTCATCGATTGCATCAATCACGCGATCTTCCACTTGATGTCGCGGTCCTTGACTCTGTAAGCCCACGAGCTCGGGTAACGTGGCGACGTCGAAGAGTCCCGGATACTTTTTTCCGTTGACGGTCCACGTCGGCACCTGCGCGCACCCCACACACGAAAGACACCTGTGCGCGCTCCCACAATCGATGTAGTGCGACTTCCAGTGCACCGGAAGAAGTTTTGACAGTAACAGCTTTTGCTGCGCGCACTTCTCGCACCACGGCGCGCCGCGCAGCTGAACATTCAACCTGCGCAAGGCCACACCGAGCGTGCGCAACCGCGCAGTCTCTTCGTCGTCACCACCGCTCGTGCTCGCCTCGCGCTCGTCCGCGGGCGCACCTGACCATCCAGCGCTCGATGCGCGCGGTCGCGCATCCGTCGCACGCCGGTGACGAGGTTCGCACGTGCGCGTGCGTGCGCGGATGTGCATGTGAGTCGCAGTCTGTCGTTTGAAATGCACCGAGCCGCGTGCGCGTAACCGACATTTCGCGCCGCAACGCATCTCGACGCGCGCACCATGGCGCACGCAAGGATGCGGGCGATGTGTTAGAGCTCTCGCGAGCGAGAGACGGGCGTAGAGACGCCGCAGTCGACGCCATGGGGCGCGAGCGTCCGTGGATGTTGAGTCTGTTGGTGCGCGCGCTGTGCGGCGTTGAAGGCGTAGATGACGCACGCATCCCGCAGGCGCGGGCGCGAAGACGCAGTGGACGACGTGATGGTTTGTATTCTTCGCGCTCGCGGTCTTTCGCGGTCATTGCGTTGGCGATGGTGATGGTTACGGCGGGGCTACGAGGAGCGCGAGCGCTCGTGTCAACCGGCGCGCCGTTGGCGGGCGCTCCTAACGGCGCTCCAGAGACCGCGATAGACGTCGATGGTGTGCCAGGTGGACGGTGCTCACCGAATGATGATGCATTGACTCTACCGTGCGAACCTTTAGAGCCATCACTGAAGAGGAACTATGCAATGTTTGCGTTTAACGTGTACGACGGGACGGGCGCGGTGTGCGACTTGTGCGGACGAGAGTGTTCGTTTGATCAAGGCTCATGGACGTATTGCGCGACGCCAGTTTGGTACTTTGATTTGAGTGAAGGCTCGCATCAATTTCGAGTGCGTGGTATAGGAGGTGATGACGTGCGAGATGCTACGCCGGATGTATACGATTTTATAGTTGAGTATCCACTCACGGTGAGTTGGGATGGCGCGTATTCAACACCGACGGCGTATGTGGGCTCGAATGCTGCGCTGACATTTTATCTAGCGTCGTCACGACCATCTTCGTCTTATGTGCAATTCGAGTACAGCACGACGAATGATTATATTAAGACGTATACGCGTCTGGCACAAGGAACGGCGTCGGTCACCGTGACTCCGAGCTACGGGAGCAACATGTTTTCATTTAGAGCAGTTTCCATAGAAACATTTACTGGGAAGACTCTCACAGAGTCTTCCGTGAATACAATAGATTTAGCGTACTTTATTGATGACGTCGCCCCTGCTGTGACGTTTACCAGTGGATTAGCAGATGGAGCGACAACTTCAACGAGCGACTTGACGTTTGTGCTCACGGCGGTGGATGTGGACTCAGTGAATTCACGCTCGCAGGCGGGATTAGCGACTTTAGAAGTCCAATTAACCAAGACAAGCGATGGGTCGTCAACGCCATCTCCGTTGCAAACGTGGATGACGTACAAGACCTTCTCTTCGGATACGTTTTCAGAAGCAGTCTCAGTTGCGATTACGGGTTTAAATGCGTTGTCGGATTCAACGTATCGTCTAGAAATAAGAGTAACAGACAAAGCTGGAAACGTCGGGACTGTGGTCTATCGTGACATCGTGGTAGCAATTGCTAGTATGGTAAATGCGCCAGACGCGTCGGCTTTGAGTGCGTCAACAACTGAGCGCCTGCAAACATCGTCTGGCACTATTCGGTTAGCGTCCCAGCCAACTGATGGTTCAGTGGTGCCGGTGGCGTATGAAGTAAGCGCGATCGTAGGAGGAGTACTCGCGCTCGATAGTTATCCAACAGTTGCTTTAGCAAATGGTACACTAGTTTCAGCGGCAGCAGCTCTGGTTGGTTTTAGATTCACCCCAAATGAGGGGATATATTCCAACGACGAATTCGATAGTCAGTTTGGATTTGATCTCAAGCCGGCGACGAGTACAACTGATTCGTCTCAAGTCATCAACGTACCTGTGCACTCGACGATTACTGTCACGGCGACGAATGATCCCCCGAGTCTTAGTGTTGCTGGGCACTATAAAGTTCAGACGATTCACTACAAGGATAATGTCGCGGCAAACGTTGGTACTTCAATATTGCACGTGCTCGGAGAAAACGTTATTGATTACGACTTGACTTCGGCGCTTAGAAGAGTGCCTTTCGGTTTAGCTATCGTGGGTATGGATGAGTCTAAAGGGACGTGGGAATACAGTGTTGACACTGGGTCGACTTGGACCGCGTTTTCAACGGCCGGTACGCCAACGACAACAAATGCGGTACTCATCAAAGCAGATGGCGCCGTGACTCGCGTGAGGTTCAAGCCAAATGTGGCCGTGGCTTATGGATCATTTACTGCCTCGTTTGCTTTTAAGGGATGGGATGGGACAACTAGCGAAGTTTCTCCAGCCACTGGCGTGGATATTACCACAAGTGCGCATACTGCTACGACCGGGTCAATAAGTGTTGCGACAGCAACGGCGGTGATTGAAGTCGTCGGCTTGAGACAGAGTCTCTACGAAAAATCAGACTCCACTGCGACATCGGCCGCAGAGCTGAGCTACACTACTACAGAAATGAGTTGCCCCCCAACGAAACGCCGTGCAGTGCAAATACCAGTGAGCGGATCTGAGAGCAGTAGTAGTAGTGGTGGTGGAAGCAGCACCACATGCTCTGCCTCGGAGTCAGGAGCTGCGTCAAAGATTGTTGCGTCAAGTGCGCTGACAGTTTCTCCGCCTTGGACGATAGAGGCATGGGTCAGACGAGATGCATGGCTAAGTCAGCAAACTCTGTTTCAAAACAAGGGTGATTTGAGCGCAATCATGCTCGAAATGCCCAACGCCGTTGGGAACATAGGCGTGGTTCCACCGTCTGGATCGAGTGCAGCTGGAGGCACATTCGCATATTCAGCGCCTCTAGGAGAATGGGTTCATCTGGCATTCGTGATGTACGAAAGCAACTATCCAAGTGCGTATTCGGCACCGGCGGCAGATCTTAGACTGATCGTCAACGGTGTGTATCACAGCACTATAGCAAACACTGGATTTGACATGCCGCATGGCATCATCGGAGGATCAGGTATAGCTGGATTTACCATCGATGAAGTACGATTTTGGTCCGTTGCTAGATCAGTTGAAGAGATATATTACAATAAGGATAGATTTATGTCCGGGACGGAGGCGAACTTGGTGTCCTACGTCCCGTTTGACGCTGGTTGCGGGAATTCTGTCGCCGACAGAGACTCTGGGAGCTCAGTGACTTGGACGCTGGCATATCACAAGTGGGTGGATCCGCGACCATTCACGTGTGCATCCATCTCGTCCATAGAACCGAGAACGGTGCCAATCGAAGGAGATGTTATGATGACTCTTACTGGCGAGCGATTCACTCGCCCGAGTAGTGGATGGTCAAATTCCGTGGCTACGTCTGACGGAGTCGGAGCATATTGTATTTTTGGCGCAACGTCTAGCACGAGCGAGCCACTGAGAGTGCCGGCAACGATAGTTTCTGATACAACAGCGACGTGTTACATCCCACAAGGTGCAAATGGTCTAACGGTCGTACAGCCCGTGTTGTGTGATCCTGCTCTCGGATGCTGTAGCGGCGCGACTACGTTTGTCGACCACATGGTACCAGCAAATAGAGCATACGACGCGACGTATAGAAGCTTCGGTGTGAATTCGCCACCGACGCTAGAGTCGCCTGTCGTGACTTATCGAGACGCTAGTATTACGTCAGTGACGCCATTTTCTTTGGACGGAACACTTGGGGGCGTACTCACCGTCACTGGCTACGGGTTGAGTCAACCAGTCGATGCCAGCTTCGCGCTTCGTCCCAAGTGTGTATTCAAAGTTCGCGGAAGTGATCTGTTGTGGAGAACCTTGCAAACGACCGACGTTCGCGTTGTTTCTGATGGCATGGTCACGTGTGAGTTCTCTGCGTTAGCAGACTCCTCGAATCGTTACAGCATCGCCCTCGAATTGGTGTACTATGATTCCTCGGACTCGATGAAAATGTCCATCAAGGGAGGTACTCTGTTGGTTGACTCAACGACAAACACGATGTTTTTGACGCCAGATCGACCAACGGCAATCGTGTCAGCCTCAGGCGGTAGTGTGGTGAGTATTTCAGCAATGTATGATACTTCTTCCTCCGTGGGAACGTTTCCAGACTTTGCATCTGGAACTGTGTCGTCGATGGACTCTGCGTGCGCATTTGGAACTATCCGTCCAGTTTCTGCCCGTTATAATGCATCAGAAACCTTTGAGTGCGTTGCTCCAGCTATGGCGGCAGGTTCAAGCGTCCCATTTTACGCATCGCTCTTTGCGTCGTCATCGTTATCGTCATTCGTGCAGCTTTCCACTGCGGCTTCTGACGGCTTGCTGCTGTACGCGGCGCAACCGATGACGACAGATGTGCACCCTTCGGCAATCTTTACGTTTCCGACAACGATGTCACTCGCCATGATTGGTGTAAATTTCCCAAGTTCGAACACTCGCTGCCATTTAGGCTTGCCGGAAGCGGATCGAGTGCGAGCCGCGACGCGATACAACGACGAGCTCGCTTCGTGTGACTTGACGTCTCTCGGCGCGCCGGGACCTGGTTTCATCCCCGTGGGTATCGGTGGACTCGATTTTGCGCCACTTTGGGCCGATGCGGCTCATGTCATGGTTCGAGACACGGACGTTCGTGTGAGCGCGATTTCGTATGCAGGAGCTGCTGGTACGTACGCCGGCGGGTGGGCGCTCACGTTGTCTGGCTCTGGATTCCTCCCTGGCGATGGATGCGCTCTGCACGCACTTGCAGGTGAACTCAACACAAATGACATACCGAGTCCTGGTCATTGGGTGAGTAGTACGCTCTTGAAGTGCCAAGCTCCTGTCGTTCGTGAATCGACGCTTAATTGGGACACCGACGCCGTCGCCACCGGCGGTGGCTTGCGAGCCAAGCTCGTCGCTCGTCTCGCTGTACATGATGGCAATACACTTCGCACGATTGACGGTGCAAACACCAACATCAGCGCGCCGTTTGATTTATTTGCACCGTTATCTTACGCCGCGATTCTTGATGAAAGCGTGCTATATTTAGAAAACGAAGGAGGAACGGTGGTGGATATTGAAGCCACCAATGGCGCCGCCGCGACGACGACGACGGTGTGCCGATTTGATACGATTCAAGTTTCGGCTTCTTGGGTGGCTCAGGATTCGAGTTCAAGCATCATGCGGTGCATTTCGCCGTCATTTGGTTCTGGGTATAGTTCTTCTCGAACAATACGCATCGCGCTATCCCAGGGCGATCCCGGCCATCACGGTGAAATCGTCGCGTCGACGACTATAAAAATGCTCGCGCTACAAGAACTCACGACAGTTTCAGCCGCGCAAACGCCGAATTACATCTCTCTTGCGGGTGACTTCAGCAACGTTCCGAGCACAGAACTCAGTCGATACAGATGCTACTCGGTTGCAGATGCAGACTTGACGTACCCGCTCACGGTGGACGCGAACAACGTCGGCACGTGCGCGCTCGACGTGTCAAACAACGCCGCTCGATCGGATTTCGCATTCATCACATTCACGGTAGGCCCTATCCGCGGATACACCGTAGGCACTGTTGACGTCCAAGTGCTCCCACCTCCGATGTTGGCGTCGGTGGTGGTGAGTGCGGCGCCTCCCCCGTACGGTTGGCGTCCGTCTAAAATTCCAGTTGAAATATCTCAGGCGGACAACTCGCCGACGTGGCGAGGCGCGCCAAACGCCTACGAAGGTCGTCCTTGGACGCCGTACGAAAACGAAGCTGATGTATTGCCAGCGCTGACGATTTTTGGTGGCGCGTGGTGGCACGTGTCGAACGCAATCGGTGAACCCATGCACGTCGTCGGCAGCGGCTTTCGAGCGCCGCGCGACGCCGGCGGCGTCGTCGTCTCCTTCAAGCACGGGTCCGTCACTCAGCACGCGTCGTGCGATTTCGTCTCTTCAGCCGTGGTGCAGTGTGAAATTCCAATTAGTATCGCAGGTGATCACGAAACCACCGTGCGTGCGTCCGTGGATGGCGGGCGCACGTGGTCAAAGGAGCGCGTCGCGTTTAGAGTTCCCGAGCTCGCGTACGTCGAGACGTGGTGACGCGGCGGCGGCTCGCGGTTCGCAATCGATGGATGACATATAAATGTA
>Ga0222715_10004503_pt1 | contig 12050 bp, 13 predicted proteins | sample C33_9DmetaG_FD_165056 | JGI IMG/M metagenome (GOLD analysis project Ga0222715, IMG submission 165056) | Estuarine water microbial communities from San Francisco Bay, California, United States - C33_9D | ecosystem: Environmental > Aquatic > Marine > Unclassified | place: USA: California...
GCCTTGCGCGATTTCTTTCGCCGCGCACAACACGACGTTCATAGGCGCGCAACACGCGACAATAACGCCCGTGGTCAACATCGCCCAGCTCTTCACCGCGCGCGCGTCTCCAGCGCCAAACGCTTGCGAACCCAGCGTGTCCATGGTGCCTCCAGCGCCGGTTATCGCCATCCACATCATCAAAAACAGAGTCATGCTCACTGTAGCCGTCGAGAGCTCGTCGCGGCCCAAGCGACCGCAGTACACGAGCTGCGTCGCCATCATCTACATCGGTCGCGAGACGCACACGCGCGTGATGTTAGTCATCGTGTCTTGCAAACGGGCGCGAGCTGGCGAACGGTCGTGCGTTCTCGCGCGCGCGTCGCGCGGATAATGCGCAACATCGACGTGGCACTCTCAAGATGCGTGACGTGGCACACGGAAATGTCGCGGCGCAGCGTTTGTTTACGTACCAACTGCTGCGAACCAAACTGCATGATGACAGGCGGGACGATGTGCGCCACGGCGCGAAGCTCGTCAGCGAGCCATGGCTTGGGTGACATTTGCGAGGCGCAAAGTGACGTGATGATGCGTGCGCGACGCGTTTTCATCCTCGACGTCGCGCGAATTCGGTGTATCGATACGCGATGCTGATATTTACCGTATATATTAATAAAGCGATACATCGCACCGTGAGCTAGCATGCGTGCGCGCGCGCGTGCGAGTTTACGCCGTTTGGCTTTCGTCTTCTTCCTCAGCGCCCAACACGTCCTTGAAGGCTTGTAAAATACTCGCCGGCTTGTACGTGAAAAAGGCGAGCAGCATTGGGATAGGCGTCAGCGTCACCCCGATGTCTTCGGCAAAAAACATATTGTAGCGATTGAGGGCCATGAACAAAATCACGGGCACTAAAATAGATGGCGGTCCACCTTGACCGCCGCCTTCGGATTCCGCCTTGCCGCTCAATAATCGAACGTATACGATGGCACCCGCGGCGCCAAGTAACCACGAAAATCCCATGTTATATCCACCCACGGCGAACGCTGCCACAGCACCAGAACCCGCCATCCCAGCAGTGGTCAACAACAAGTCCTCCTTGATTTTTTTATACTTGGCTTCGTCTTCGGCGCGACGTCTCGCCTTTTCTTCATCCGTCATATCCGCGAAAGCTTTTTGAGGCATAAAAGTCGCATCTTTAATCTTTGACTTGATCGCCGTCGACGACGCGGGTCTGTATCCAGGCGTTTTCATAGCTTTGGCGCGTTCAGCCTTTTCCCACTCGCGCTGCCATCGTCCCTTTTCCGCGCGCGTCGGCGCGTAGTTCCACCCATTCAAATTATATTTCGACTCTCCTTTCTTCGTCGTCGCCAAATCCAACGCAGACGGCTCACCAATCATCTTCCCGCGCTCATCCACAAACTTTAACTCATCCGATTTCGCCGATGCCGATAACAACGCCGCCGCTTGTCCACTCGGTAACGCTTTTGGATTACTTCGCCTCGCATCCTCGTCGCCAGCCTCGTCGCCACCTTTTCGCTTCAACGTCGCGCTTAAATCCAGCGACATGTCATCGAGCATCTTGGCGCGACCGAACCCTAATCCACTCGACGCTTTCGCCTGCGCCGCGCGCTCGGCGTCCGCCTTGGCGCGCTCAACGCGCTCGAACTCGGCGTCAATGTCGATTTCCCAGATGCGCCGATCCTTGGCGTTGTCGCGCTCCCACGACGGCTTGTTCGCCCCGTCGCCGTTCGTCGCGGCGTGGAGTCGCGACGATGACGACGACGACGACGACGGTGGCGTCGATGGCGACGGCGCGGATGACGCGCGCCGGAGCGCGGGGCGAGAGACCGCGAAGGGCGCTCGTGCGACGTACATGTGTGCGGCGCGATGTGACGCCAGTTGCGCGCTCGTTGTCGACGACGACGATGGCGACGACGGCGACGATGACGACGATGACGACGACGATGACGACGACCGCGGTGAAGGCGGCGCGCGGTGCGCGGGCGCGCCGCGACGCGAGCGCGCCGAAGCCGAAGCGCACCGCGGTGCGTGCGCTTGGAGCCAAGGATGATGACGCCCTCGTGGCCGCCATGCGGGCGCAAGTCGCCGCCACGAACGCCAACCCGAGCGTGGCAAACATCGTTCAAACGCTCTGCGAGCTCGCCGAGCAAGACTTCGGGCTCACGGGCGTCAAGTTTAACGAAGTCATGGCAAAGGTTGATGAGTGCTACGCTTTTTCGCCCACCGAGTACGTGAGCGGTAAGGGCACGGCGATTGAGGTCACGAACGCGCCCGGGACGAATAACGGCAGCTGTAAGACATTTTATTTCGCAAAGTTGCACAATTTAAGCCCAGGTGCGGCGTTGAGATTGTTTTGTGAGCATTACGAGGACGTGTTGGCGACGCCCGACGGGGACTCGCACGCGAATATTCGCGCGTTCATGGCCAATGGTTGGGATGGAATTTCATTCGCCGGCGAAGCGCTGCGCATGCGTGACGGTAGCGAGAGTGTTAATGACGTGTAATGATTGTTTCACGTGAATTGGATTGGTATTAATATAGTTTTAACTCGGCGGAATCGACACACGCGTGAGTTCGACGTCGTACGTCAAATCCGTTCCTGGCCTAACGATGTTATCCCCTAACACCGCACCGTCGTCACCGAACGCTAAGGACGCGGGGACTTTAATCACGCGTCGGCCACCTTGTCGCATGCCGGCGACGCCGTCCTCGACGCCTCGCGTAATCGCTCCGCCCAACCGTCCTCCGTACGACCACACCACCTGCCGTCCCTTCTTGCGCGTGTCAAACACCACCTCGCCCGTGTTTGTGATTTTCACCTCAACATGCGCGGCGAGTAAGTACTGCGGCGCCACGCGTTCGCCGCCACCGACGACGATGTCGACGTACGACGTTCCGCCCGCCGTCGAGACCTCTCGTCGCTCGCTCGCGTCCACTCCGCGCGTATTCACAATCGCCTCGCGCGTTTCCCGCCGCGTCTTCAACTGTTCGCTCACCACCCCGAACGTTAGCACCCCGAGCCAGGCTAAGCCACCCTTCAAACCGAATCGACGCGTCATGAACGTCGCCACGGCATCCGTGCTCTCGGCGCGTCGAACGTTCGCGCGTCGCTTCTCCTCCACCGGTTGCGACGCTTTCGCCGTCGCTGGCGCCGGCGCCGGCGCCGGCGCCGGCGCGCGCGCATCCTCCCCGGGCGCGCCCATGGCATCGATGACGTCGTCATCCGACGACGACGCGCGCGTTTCCAGCCGCCTCGTGCGTCGCTTCGCCGATGCTGACATGGATAGTGATGACGATGTCTTCGTCGGGTGCGCGACGCGCCGAGACGCGGTGTCGCGCCGCGCGCGCGCGATGTGCGTCGCACCGATGACGCCGCGCGTCGTCGTCGTCGTCGTCATCGACACCGTCGTCGTCGTCATTCGTCGAGGCGCGCAGTGCCGCGGCGTCACTCGTGCGCACGCTTTTGGCTCGGATGATGATGACGATGACGACGACGACGACGACGACGACGACGACGATGACGGCGCGCGCGATGACGGGCACGGCGTCGTCGTGTTCGGGTCGACGCCTCGCGCGCGCGGAACCGCCGCGGCGGCGACGACGACACCGGATGACAGTCGCAGCGGTGGGCGGTGATGCTGACGACGTGGATGACGTCGCCGCCGCGCGCGAGAGCGACGACCGTTCGCGCGCGCGCGCGACGGGATTACCGTACACAGACACGGCGTCGACGCGAGAGTACGAATTCGCCCTGGCGGCGGCGATTGCGAGCGAAAACTACGCCGAAGCCGCGCGCGTGCGGGACATTCTTCGCGCGCGAGGCGAAACCAACGCGCGTCGGGTCGCCGACGCCAACGCCGCGTTCTACGCCGCCTTCCGCTCGGGCGACATTGAAGTTATGAAATCCATGTGGGCCCGTGACGCACCGCACGCGCAGTGCGCGCATCCAGGAAGCGCCGTGGTGAGCGGCTACGACGACGTCGTCGAGAGCTGGGCCGTCGTCTTCGCCAGCGCGCCCGCCGGCGCCGGTTTCGACGTTCGCGCAAGCGACGTCCGCGTCCACGCCGGCGACGGTTGGGGATTCGTCACATGCGTCGAATGCGTCGGTGACGCCGGCGCTCGGCTCGCGGCGACGAATATTTTCGAACGCCAACCCGACGGCGACTGGGCCATCGTCCTCCACCAGGCGCACGGCGTCGTCGGCCTTCGATGACGGACCACGGACACGACGCCCGTTCGCGCCGACAGCCGACGACGCATCGTTCGACGCATAGCACACACAGGAGTGTAACGAACACACGCACGCACGCGCACGCGCACCGCGATCGAGAACGCTCGCGAACGCCGCGCTCGACGCTCCGCGCGGCCGACCGCGCCAATCCACATCCACATCGAGATCTCTCAATTTCGTTGGATCACATCGACCAATCACGACCAGGGCCGCAGTCCCTCTCGTCCGAGTTTTCGAGTTTTTGGCTCTCGCAAAGCTTCGTGCGGTCGGGACACCGCGACGCGGCGAGATCTCGACGGCGACGCGCGCGTGGTGTTCTTCCTTGTGTGTTCGTTTCGGTGATTGATTCGTCGCGACGATGTTTGCGACGACGACGACGAGCGCGATGATGTTGAGCTCGCGGGTGCGAGTGATGCCCGATGATCGATCGGCGCGCGCGCCTGCTGCGACGGTGCGCGCGCGACGGTGCGCCGCGCCCGGCATCGCGCGCGCATCGAGCGGGAGTGATGATGTGGTGCCTTTGATGGTGCGCGCGGCGCGTAAGGAAAAGGTGGAACGCGCACCGGCGTGGATGATGCGGCAAGCGGGGAGGTACATGAAGGAGTACCGGGACTTGGCGGTGAAGCACCCGTCGTTTCGCGAACGGAGTGAAACGACGGATTTAATCGTCGATATCACCTTGCAACCGTTCCGTGCGTTTAAGCCGGATGGGGTTATTTTGTTCAGTGATATTTTAACTCCGTTTCCGGCGTTTGGGATTGATTTTGAGATTGACGATTACAAGGGACCTATGCTGGAGAAGACGATTCGCTCAAAGGAGGATTTGAAAATGTTACACGACGTGGACTTGAGCAAGGTGGAGTTTGTGGCGGAATCGTTGAAGATTTTGCGACAAGAGGTCGGTAACGATGCCGCGGTGCTTGGGTTTGTCGGTGCGCCGTGGACGTTGTGCACGTACATTGTCGAAGGACAGTCGACGTCGACGTATAAAACCATCAAGTCGATGTGCTTCAACAACCCTGAGGTGTTGCACTCGTTGTTGTCCTCCGTAGCGGATGCCTTGGCCGTGTACGTTGGGTTCCAAATCGATGCCGGCGCGCAGGTGATTCAAGTGTTTGATTCTTGGGGTGGTCAACTCCCGCCGCACATGTGGGAGGAGTGGTCAAAGCCGTACATTGACCGCGTCGTTCGCAAGGTGCAACAAACGCACCCGGGGACGCCGATTACGCTCTACGCCAACGGTTCTGGCGGGCTTTTGGAGCGCATGTCCACGTTGACTGTGGACACGATTGGCTTGGATTGGACGATTGACATGGAGGATGGTCGCCGACGCGTCGGGGACAAGGCGGTGCAAGGCAACGTCGATCCCGTGGTGTTGTTCGCTGGCGAAGATGCCATCGAAAAGGCTGTCAAGGATGTGTGCCGCAAGGCGGGTCCGACTGGACACGTGTTGAACCTCGGACACGGGGTTTTGGTTGGTACGCCCGAAGAATCCGTCAAGCACTTCTTCGACGTGTCGAAGACGATTACGTATTAAACGATGACGATTTCGGATTTTTTTCACTTCCCTTTTCTCAACCATGCGCGCCGAAGCGAGCGCGCGTGACGTATCGCTCAAAATATATAACTCTAGCTAAAACTATCTTGTGATTGATATACGCTATATACGCTACCTGCACCGCACCAGTGCAGTCTTGACTACATTACATTACCTTTTCCGTTGTGTTGGCATCGACTTGGCGACGATGTTCTCGCAAGGCGTCGACGAGCGCCTTCAACCCAGGCTGCTTTTTCACCGCGCGACAATGCTCGTAATGCGCTTCGAGCATTTCCTCCATCCCACGCGGTGCGTTAGACATGCACTCTACCAGAGACTGCTCGTACTCATCGGCATAGACCGCGCGTGATAACGCGCGCTGCGCGTTGCTCTGACGCAACGTCGCCGCCGTCGCCGCGACGTCTCGCAAAGCCTCGCTCGCATTCAGCTCCAACACCGACGCGTTCGTGGACGACCCATCGGGCGCGGTAAAATCGCCATCGAGCCACACCGTCAGGGCGTAGCGCGTCGACGCCGTCGATGGCATCACGCGATGCAGCGTGCGGTCGCTGTAGAAAATCGCCAGTCGGTTATGCCTCGGCGCCACGCGCGCGGCTCCCGCGCAAAACGGCTGCAACACCAGCTCCCCACCGTCGCCCTCGCGCCATTGCGGATTCAAATACAAAATCGCCGTCACTGCGCGATTCGAAGGCGGGCCTGGATTGTCGTAATGCCACGGAAAACACCCGCCTCCGCCGACGTTGAGCTGCGCCTTGACGACGCGCTTTTCGGCGCGCGGCTCCAATCGTAACTCTGGCGCCACTCGCGCGAACGCGCGTGCGAACGCCTCGCTCGAGGCGTCGTAAAATCCCCAAAGCGCCGCATACGCATCATCGTCTCGCGTGTCCCCTAACGTCTCGGCGTCGGCCAAGTCGCACTCGTAAATGTTTGGCTTGCTAAACAAGTACCGCGCGCTGCCATCAGTCTTGGTAAAGTGCGTGCGATTGGGGCGAAGATACTTTCGAACACGCGCGTGCGGCGACGCATTCGCCGCCCCTGTCGCCGCCCCATCGTCGTCACTCGTCGTCACCGCCGCTAACCGTTCGAGCGATGCGCGCAAGGCGTGCGCCACCGCATCATCCAAAAACGCATCCACGACGGCGAATCCATCGCGCTCGAGCGCGCGCGCGACGTCGCACGTGATGTGCGCATCAGTTGCGTTCGCCACGTCGCGCGCGACCGCGCTCGAGGCGTCCGTCATGACGACGGCGCGGCGCGCAGTGGCGCAGCGCACAAATTCCGCAACGCACTTCCGCACTATACGACGCACGCGCGAACGGTTGTCGGCATCGCGCGATGGCGGCGAAGGGCGCGGGCGATCGAGACGCGGTGCACGCGCTCGAGGACGCGCCCATGCTCGCAGACGAACCGCCGGTGCGGTCGGAGAACGCGACGGCGTTTCGTGGTGTTGGTGATGGTGACGGTGCGCTCGGCACCTCGCGCGCGACGCATGGCGACGCGCGCGCGGTGGCGATAGGGGTGCCGGTGATGGTGAGCGCGCGCGATGCGTTGGAGGATGAGCTCGATGATGTCGTGGCGAACGTGAGCGATGGCGGTGGTGGTGATGGAAACGGCGAAAGCGAAGAAGATGAAGATGACGACGCGCGCGACGTAGAAGGAGGGCGTTCGGAGCATGAAAACGTCGAGGATATGTTTACGCAATACCTCATGCCTAAATTTTGGTTCGAAGTGAATGGTGTGCGAGTGCACGTGAGCGTATGGGTGCTATATATGTGGGGCATCACGTACGCCACGGCTGTGCTCCTGTTCTCCGCCTTTGCGGGCGACGACTTTGGATTTTATTACTTTGCCACGTTAGTCGTCTTCTGGGCATTCATCATGAGCTTATTTTTTGTGCTCTTGTTTTCGAGCACATTCATTCACGAGTACGCGCACATCGCCGCCGTGCGTTACTTTGGCGGCCGCGTGGATGAAGACAAGGGAGTCGTATTGTGGCCGTTCGGCGCGTTGGCGTATTTACACCTCGATGGCTTGACACTTAGCCAAGAAATGCTCGTCACCATCGTCGGCCCGTTGTCGCATGCACCGCAGATTCTACTCTGGTACCTCCTTAGCTTGACGGCATCGTCCACAGAGGACAATTTGTGGCGCGCAATCACGCTCAGCATGGTTGCTCTGAACACCGTTTTGCTCGTCTGGAATTTACTCCCGTGCTACCCAATGGACGGCTCTCGCATATTATCTTGCGCACTACTCCTCACCAGACGCATCAAGGTTGAATCCGCGGCATGGATCGTCGTCATCATCTCATACATTGCCAGCGTCTCGTACATCGTCGGCTCGCTCACCGGTTCCTTCACCCCGCTCGCCGTCTTCTCCAACTTCCCAATCGATTGGATCTTTGGCGGCTTATGCGTCGTCGCCACGTCAAACATTGCCGTCATGCTCAAGCAAGGCCGCATCAGAGACCACCCGACGTTTAGTCGATACGAAATCGTCTACGACGCCTACCACGCCTTTGACGCCAAGCCGCACCCTGAAATCTTCCTGTAATACTAACGCATCCATACGCCCGTATACGCCATGTCCATCATTCACCGACGCCACGACTCCATTCGAGGCCATCCTAGGTTTAAAATACACACACTACGTGTACACGCCAAAGATCTCTGATTTTTGTGTCGTCGTCGTCGCTCGCGCGCTCGCGTTTGGGTCGCCGATGCCTGTGCGCCATTGCGCGACGGTTCACGGCGCACGACGACGGCGATGATGTCCTCCATGATGCGCGCACACGCGCCCGCGACGACGCGCGCGACGACGACGACGGTGGGCGGGCGCGCGAACCGCCGCGCGGCGATGCGGGTGACGACGCGCGCGGTGAGCGATGCGAGCAGCGTCGAAGCGAGCGGCGATGCGGCGCCCGCGCCGCCGGCGTTGGAGAGTGAGGTAGGTTCAGGCGTCGCGTGAGGGGTGTGCGTGTGTGTGTGTGCGTGCGTACGGGGACGCGTTCGTGCGCGTGCGCGGTGTGCGTGCGCGACGATTGGGCGATGATTGTGGCGATCGGGGACTGGCGACCCTATCCACTCGCGCCGGTTCGGCGCGCGGAACGGGTGATGGTTGCGCGCGCGTACGGGGTGTTCTCGAGCGTCGCGGCGGGCATGGATGATGTTGGTGATTGTGTGTTCGCGTGCGCGTGTGCGCGTGGGTGATAGCGCGCGCATAGGGGGACGGTGCGGTGGCGAGCGCGGAGCCGACGGAGGACTGACGGGTGGGATATCTTTTCTTTTCGACGCGTAGGTTGGTGTGGATTACGCGCCGTTCAAGGCGTTGCTCGAAGCTGGGGAATGGGAGAAGGCAGATGACGAACACCGTCGGTTGATGTGCGTCTTAGCTGGTGAAGAAGCTGAATTGCGCGAGTGGGTGTACTTTACCGAGGTTTCGCAAATGCCGGTGAAGGATTTGCAAACCATCGACGCGTTGTGGAGATTTTACAGTAAGGACCGATTTGGTTTCAGCGTGCAACGTAAGATTTGGATTTCTCAGAAGAAGCAATGGGCTAAGTTCTTCAAAAAGATTGATTGGACGACGGGTGAGAATGGCGATTACCGTAAGTTTCCGCAAGAGTTCCAGTGGCGCGCGGACGCCGCGCCGGGGCACATGCCGCTCACGAACGCGCTTCGCGGTACGCAGCTCTTCGAGGCATTGCTCGAACACCCTGCGTTCGGTCCGGGTAAGCCTGAACGTACGTCTGAAGGCTCTTTCTTCGAAGGCTCGTCGTCTCGCGAGACGCCGGTTCGTTTCGAATTGCCCACCATCGGCGGCGTGCTCGATGTCACCATGCGCTTCGGTAAGGCGGCGGTGATTTTCGTTCAAGAGTTGGCCAAGTAAGCGATGAAAAGAAACAACACTGCTACAGTACTTTATAATACACAAATTGACCCGCAAATTCTCATAACCTATATACGTCGCCCTCATCGCGCGCGTCGCGGCGCGTTTTGATGTTTTGTGCGCTCGGCGCGCGCTACGGAATGTCATCGTACGGCGAAGTATCCCTGAAACACCGCTCGAACACTTCATTCACAACCTCGTGCGCATGTTTGGCGTCGCGACACTTCGGATTCATCGCCACCGAAAGCTCTGCCCGTCGTCTCACGCACGCTTGATGATGCTTTTTAATGCTAAAAAACACCCGCCCTCGCATGAGCTCATTCACCCAGTGACAATCCCCACTCAAATTCGCCGCGCGAATCTCCGAACACGCGTGTTGACGCAAATCTAACCAATCCATCTTCCCAGCCGCGCGACAGTGATCGTACGCGTGTATTAACTCGTGCGCCAACGCGTTTTCCATCGTCGTCGCGTCGTTGATGTGATTGTGACACACCACCACACCATCCGGCGGTCGAAACCCACCAACCACGCTCGCCGAGCACGTCTCCACGCGAAAAAACCGCGCATCGATCGCACACCCCGCCTGTCCGAGCTTTTCAATCATAAACCGCACGATCGCGCTCGATTGCGCCATGCGCTCGACCTCGCGCTCGCACTTTTCAGGCGTCATGATTCACGCCTCCTATCGCCGTCGACGCACGCGCGCGGGCGCGGGTGTGTGCCTGTGCGTACCACGCGTGCCGTGTTCGTATCGGTTCGCACCTCGCGCGACGACGACGACGACGACGACGACGACGACGCGAGTCGAGGTGTGTCGCGCTGCTGAAACCTCCTCTGGCGAGGTATCCCTGCCGCTAAACTCGACGCGCGCGACGGACATCGTGCGAGACGTCCGAGCGCACCGAGACATACAGAGACACACCGCGCGTGTACGCAAAGCCACGCGCGAGCGCGGCGCGCGACGACATCGACGATAGACGAGGTTGATACGATGCTGACGATGATCAGCACGCGTGGCGCCGCCCGGGGGTCCCGACGCGCATTCGTAACGCTCGCGTGCGCGATCGCGTGGATGGCGTGCGCGGTGACGCACGCGTCTGCGGCGACGTACACGTGCACGGCGCAGTGCGGTTCGGCGACGACGTCGCAGTGTGGAAGTGGAAACATGTTATCCGCGTCGACGGCGTGCAGCGCGTCGCACACGACGTACGAAGGGTGCACGGCGACGGTGTGCGACGCCGCGTGCGCGAGCGCAACGACGACTACGGTTGAGACGGTGACGTATTTGTCAAAGTCGTACAAGTGCTTCAATACGGCAAACACGATGCACATGATGCAGACCAACGCTGACGAGCAATCTGTCTCGATGAACTGCGGCCCTGGGTCGCACGCAATGGGCACGCCGACGATGTACATGGCCGGCGCCATGCACACGACGTGCGATAACTGGTCAAACGCGGCATCGCCGGCGGGTGCGCACGCGAGTGCGACGGCGATTTTCGCCGTTGCCGCCGCGTGCGCGCTCATGCTGGCGTAAAAGCGCCCGCGCAAACCTTCGGAAGACTGCGAACTCGCGCTCTTGCTCGATGGCATCAAGATTACAGTGGCAATTACTGGATAAGATTATTTAGATAGCATGATTGATTATTTCACATTCAATTACTATTTATTTCGTTCACGCCGTGCGCAAAATGATGTGCACGCCGCTGTCGGTATCGACGACGCCGGACATTTCGCCGACTTGTAACGCGTACGTCGCGTCTTCAAACGGCTTTTGCATTTGTCCGCGACCAAACTCACCGAGATCGCCCCCGCGCTAGATACAATAACAAAAACACCTTTTTGTCAGTCACGAGAACGAAGACGACGACGACGACGCAGAAGAACGACCAAAGGAGAAAAAGACGCGCGACGGACGACGCTACGATACTAAAACAATGTCGCACCTTGGCGCTCGAACAATCGCTCACTTTCGCCGCTAAATCCGCAAAACTCACAACCCCTTGTTCAATCTGTTCCTTATACGCCTCCAACTCATCTATCGCCGCCTCTTTCGTCTGCAAAGCGCGCACATTCACATTCCAAATCAGTCTTTAAAGTCAACCGCAAGCGCGCGTCAAAACCAAAATCCCGTCCCGGCCCGTCGCGCGGCGCGTCGCGCGCACCTTCTTCGTGATAAACGCCCCCTCGGGATCGCGCCACGACGCCGGTCGTCGACTGTCGCAGTGTTTCACCAATAAATGCGACGCACGAACGCTCATCGTTTAAACGCGCGTCGTCGTGTGCGGGCGATCGCCATTGATTGCCCGCACCATGGCGCCCGCGAAACGCGCGACGACGACGACGACGAGCGGTGGGGCGAGCGCGGAT
>Ga0222715_10004505_pt1 | contig 12048 bp, 8 predicted proteins | sample C33_9DmetaG_FD_165056 | JGI IMG/M metagenome (GOLD analysis project Ga0222715, IMG submission 165056) | Estuarine water microbial communities from San Francisco Bay, California, United States - C33_9D | ecosystem: Environmental > Aquatic > Marine > Unclassified | place: USA: California...
CTTCTTATGATACAATGATTTTTGAGTTAAAGTACCCTAACCAAGATATAAAAGGAAGAACAACATCACTATAATATGGCAATCTATAGAATATTTCCGGAAAAAGATACATTTATCTATACTGAGCAAACCACAGGTAACGCGGGTAAAGATGAAATTATAGAAGTTGGCGGATATACAGGCATTACAGATGGTACCGGTCAAGCTAACCGTATCCTTATGAAATTTTCTGATAGTGAGATCGATGATGTAATTAACAACGAGATAGGGGATACCAACTTTAGCTCCAGCTTAAAACTATATCTAGCAGATGCTAGTGAATTACCAGTAGACTATACTTTATACGCCTACCCTGTTTATACAGGAGCAACAGGAGAATGGGATAACGGTACAGGAAAATTTGGGGACCTTCCCGTCAACACAACAGGAGTAAGTTGGGTATATAAAAATACCGGCCAATTAAACGCTTGGAATACATCAGGATTTACTGCCTATACTACAGCTTCATTTATTTCCGGTAAAGAAGGAGGAGGAAACTGGTATACAGCATCAAATGGAGAATCGATGGAATTCTCACAAACTCATACAATCTCTTCAACACATGATGTAGATATTAACGTGACTGCCGCTATAAAACAAATTTATAATAATACGTTAACAAATAGAGGATTTATTGTTAAGTTACAAGATGAATACGAGTTTTACACTACTGCTTCAATACGTTTAAAGTACTTTGGAAAAGATACAAATACAATCTATCCACCCTTCCTAGAGTTTGGATGGGATGATAGAGTTTACGATCAAGGTACTCTTTCTGTACTAGATACAGATATATCAACTATTGATATAAAAAATAATAGAGGAAAATACGCAGATGTAGGAAAACAAAGATTTAGAATTACTGCTAAACCTAAATATCCAACTCGTACATTTACAACCTCTTCTGTGTATTTAACTAATTATGTTTTACCTTCTGCATCATATTGGGGACTTAGAGATGAAAATACAGAAGAAATGGTAGTTGACTTTAATACAGACTTTACAAAAATTAGCTGTGATTCTAACGGATCATTCTTTGATGTTTATATGGACGGGTTGCAACCAGAGAGATATTATCGTATATTAGTTAAAACTACTTTAGATTCAAGTACAGTAGTAGTAGATAACCAAAATATATTCAAGGTAGTAAGAAATGGCTAAGGAGAGAATAAGGATACAGAAACAATCGTACAGGAGAGATCAAATTCAAACAGCTTTAGATACTGAATTTAAGACTTATATTGATCCAGTAGTTATAGTAGATACAGATACTGTTGAAGAGTTATTTAGGCTATACGATAAGCTGTTTTATAGTATACCTCCTGAAGGAGAAATAAACTCTCATGAGTACATTTTACAACGCAGCTCAGAAATCGCTGATTATGAAAAAAACCTGGACGACATTCAACCTCTTTTAGACGAAATAGCTCAACTTCGTCAACAACTACTAGAAGCTAATCAACAAATATTTGATTTAGAAAATCAACAATAATAATGGCGGAAATAGTTTATAACATATTTGAAATAGATTCTAACTCACTTTCTAGGTTGAAATATATACCTAATCAAGATTTAGAACAGCTAGTTGAACCTGTTTCCCTACCTAGCTCCTTCCTATCAGGCGAAGATTTTGTAGAGCTTTCTTTCTTTACTTTAGATAATGTTAGAATACTCACTATACCGAACTATACTAATTACTCTGTATTAAGCGGGGCTCAAAGAACTGGTACTGCAGGAACCTCAGAAATATCAATAGACCCCTTAGAAGACTATAAAGCATATTACGACGATACAACAGAAGCAAAAGCTTTATATCACTTCTTAAGAGATTCTTTTAGAGAAAACGGACAAAATCAAACGTTTTACATTGAAAGTATATCTTCTGATAGAAAAGAAGTTAGACTGGTAGCTCGAAACCTAGACTCATTAACTGTAGAACAAAAAACCAACACTCTCAAAAATAGATTTACACAATCAACATATTCAGTAGACTTGTACTTATATACTGACGTAAACACGTTCTACTCTTGTGTCAATATAAATTTTCAGCCATTTAGAAATACTACAGCCGTAGTCTTAAAACTATCAGAACCCTTACCCGCATCAGTACAAGTAAATAAAATAGTATCAATACTAGAGAAGATATCAGATTCTATTGCTTTTGAGATTAATACTACTATAACCCCTGACAAACCAGTAATCCCTACACTACGAGGAGCTAATTTTAACGTAGAAGTAGAAGAGCAGGTAACAGAACCATCTCAGTATTTTAATTACGAAGAATTATTTAGCTTTCCAACAAATAATAGTTATAGAGAGCTAAATTCTTTATTTAATGAAAAAGGAGCTGAATTAGGAATCAACTACTCAGACTTCTCTAATTTTATAAATTTTTCATCAGCCGAGGAAAGACTACGTAATTTTAAGTATAAGTTAGATTTAATTGATTCATATCAATCGAACTTAGATATAATTAATACAACAGGATTAACTTATACTACTACTGGAATTACCGGTAGTAGAGTTTACTACGAAAATCTTCTAGATGGAGTTATTAATAATTTCGATCATTACGAAAGACATCTTTATTTTGAAAGCGGTTCAACTTCTTGGCCAAAAACTAACACAGTAAAACCCTATATAAATCAAGTATCTTCTACTAACGAAGCCACAACCTGGTATACAGCGGAATTAGAAGACGCTATACTATACGACGCTCAAAACCCAAATATACTTACAAACACAATACCGGCATACCTAAAAGAAGATACCAGTAACGAGCCTTACAACATTTTTATTCATATGATTGGTCAACATTTTGATAATCTATGGATATATACAGATGCAGTATCTCAAAAATATAACGCTGATAATAGATTAACTAGAGGAGTTTCTAAAGATCTTGTAGAGGAGTTGTTAAAGAATTTTGGAATTAAACTATACACTAGTAATAAATCAGTTGAAGACTTATTTAAATACTTTACTGTCAATTCGTACGATACAGTAGGAGAATACCTACCAACAGGTATAACTACATCTGGTCAACAACCTGTATCTCAAAATGATTATCAAAAAGAAATATATAAAAGAATTTACCACAACTTACCGCTACTTCTTAAAAGTAAAGGAACAGAACGTGGATTAAGAGCATTAATAAACTGCTTTGGAATACCGTCTGATATTTTAAAAATAAAGGTATATGGAGGACAATCGGTTAACGATTTACCATTTTTTGGAGGTGAACAAGCATTAACCGGTTCTATAGATAAAGTAAGATTAGACAACACCGGTAGTCTAGCTGCAGGAAACACCCTTTCTTTTTACACAGGAATAACTAATTTTGATAATAAATATACTCAAGATTTACACAGAATAGAAGTAGGATTTTCTCCAGCAGATAATATTAACTCTCATATACTATCACAATCAGCAGTTTTATTTCCAAACGATCCTTTTAATATAGATGACTATATTGGGGATCCTAGAGAAGTTAGTACTAATATATACGCTTCTTTAAGAACATATGCTGATCAAATATTTGAAAATGTAGGATACTATAACTTAAAAGACTTTGTTAGGTTAATCAAATTCTTTGATAATGTTATATTCAGAATGGTACGAGATTTTGTACCGGCTAGATCAGTTACAGATGCAGGTATAATTATAAAACCTCATTTGCTGGAAAGAAGTAAGTACGGCTCTCCTGTAATGACCTGGACCAGACCAGAATACAGTGGTTCGATAGACACTGCTTTTATTTCTGGGTCTAGTGGAGGTGCATATAAAAATATAGGAGTAGGCAGTATTGGGACTTTATTTAATAAAGAATCATCTACTAGAAGAAATTACACAATACCCACCCCGTTTGGAAAAAGAGGTAAGGATGATAAATTGCATCAAGAACCTAGGTACAATGGGGAATTATATAATTCGTATATTAAAGTAACTAATGGAGAATTAAACACAAGCAATCCTTTCAAGAATTTAGAATACCCCACTGTAAGGTATAAGGTAAAGTTCTATAACGATCCTCCTGAAAACTTATGTTATTTAGATTTAAGTCCCCTCTCCGAGTTTCTTATAGACCCACTTCTTCCAGGATCGACCATTTTTAGTAATTATGATTTAGGGAATTTATTCCCCAATTCTTCAGGGGTTTACGATTATACAGTTTTTACCAATGGCAGTACAGAAACGTTTACAGGATTAAACGTTAATTATGACTTTCTCCAAGGGGGTAACTGGGAACAATATCAAGTATTTGATGTTACTACTTTTCATGAAGACAACACCTCACTTTTTGGAGGTACTTGCACAAACGATAGGGTAGTAAAAATAGTAGCATGTGATTTAGTATCTATACCTGGTAACATACCTTCAACAGTTTCACCATTACAATTCTACAATCTGAGTACTTGGTGGAATTCTGGAACATCACCAAATTATGAAATTAGTTACGATATTAACGGAACAACCTACACTCCGGCAGAAGTGACTAACTTTGAATTTTCAGAAACTGAATTTGCTGATGGAGAAACTATTACAGTTACTGTTAAAGAAAACAATAACCCTACAGGATGTAAACTAGAAATGGAAACTATCTTTAGTAACTGTACAATTACTATAATAGATGCACCTCAATGGGTTAATCCTGAAAATCAATATACGTTTCCGTATAATTTTGGAGGAGTGTTAGAAAATATTACTACATTCTCTTTTAGATTAGAATGGTGTGGCAGTCAAGGACAGTATGGATTTTGTGGTAATAATGCAGATTACAATGGGGTATGGGTTGATATAGACCCTAACAATTTAGTTGAGTCAGGATTACTACCCTCTGTACTAGCTCAGTATTCTTCAGCTAACCAAATGAATTTTAACGAAACTGTAGTTCCACCTCAGTACAGCACTTTTACCGCAATTCAGAACTACTTAGACATTCAAAGCCCATACACACCGGGATTAGGATTTATTAGAATGAGATTTAGAGCACAGAATAGTGCAGGATGTGTTGAAGAACACTCACAGACTGTACAACTAGCAGCTCCAGCTCAACAGCCTCCTGTATTTACACTTACTATACCGTATAACACTGTTTTATCAGCGGCATGCTGTGAAGGACCAACCACACAAACCGTTTATACTTACGCTACTAGTATAAACCAGTTACTATACACTAATATAACCCCATTACCTACCCCGCCAGCTATTTTTGCTAATGCCGGACTAACTACTTATGCACCTACAGGTTGGTATACAGACGGTGAAATAGCAAGACGATGGGATGGACAGTATGGATATTGGGGTGGAGCTGTTAATAACCCACCAGGTGCTCAAGAAACTCAATATATAGTATGTAGTAATAATATTCACGTGAATTTAAATTCATGTCCATAAATTAATGTCAAAATCTATTTATAACAAATAAAGTAAATGACAGAAGCAATTTTTATATCGTTACATTTTCCTACCGGACAAGAGAATTTTCCTGGCAGCCTTCACCTAAACGTTAACCCGGGCCCAGTAGTAAATGGTGTAACCCAAGGTATAATCACTAGTATGATTATTACTGTAAATGCTTTTTCTATAAATGGACAAACTAATAATACATATATAGAAAGCGTTTTAGAGCAGATAGAGACAGTTAAATTTACTTTTAATAATAGTTCTTACGAGCTTGTAATTACAAGTAGAACATACTACCCAGCTTCTAATCCATTTTTTTATTATACAGTAGAACCTGCTTACGTACCAGATTATAACGATGCAGCACAGTATGTTGAAACAAATTTACCCATTACCTTTACACCTTACTTACTTGATGTACAATTTGGATTTAGTGAATTCAATCCCCTAATCAGTAATGCATCGACAGGTAGAAAATCAGATAAAATTATGGTGTCTGACAGAGGGGAAACAACTGTTATTCCTTCTAATATACAGGCCCTATTAGCCGAATCTGCTGAAAAAGCTGAAGTTCAAGATTCTCTATACTCTGATACAGGATGGTCAAACGCAAGATATGTGGGTAGTGAAACTAATGCACAAGAAAGCGCAGGAATTCCACCTACACTAGTAGGACGTACTTTTACAGGGCAGGTATTTCCTTCCGGGAGCGACACAGAATATATTTGTTCTTTAGATAGTAAATTAGAGCAAGAATTATTTCATACCGCCGACACCGTTTTACCTACTTTTGCAATAGGGAATTTTACCATTCAATTAGGAAATACTTTTGGACAACTACAGACTGAGTTTACTTATTCATCGCTTTCTAATACTGCTTCCGGCTCACTTGCCATTGGAGATGTACTGAAAGGATCATCACTATTTCTAGGGTCATATGAGTATATGAAAATACAGAGTATTAATACTACTTTAAAAAGAATTAATGTTAAAAGAGACATATACAATGCATATGTAGGAGTATATTTTTGGTTTCAAGATTACCCTGCAGGTAGTATATTTAATAAAGTAGAGAGATTTGACATATTTAGATTTGAAAACTCAGGACAAAACAGAATTCAGTTAGTTAACAATTCTAGAATATATATAAACGGTAATAATACCATAGTAGATACAGACGATTATGGGCAAATTACTTCATCAAGTATATGTCCACCTCCTGGGTACTTCGTAGATTAAAGTTAAGTTTATAAAACAATAAAAATAGATATTTATATAATATACAACAATTAAAAAATGGGATACTTAGATAATTCAGTCGTAACTGTCGATGCTATATTGACAAAAAAAGGAAGAGAGCTTTTAGCTAGAGGAGACGGCTCTTTTAGAATTACTCAATTTGCTCTTTCAGATGATGAGATAGATTATACACTGTATAACCCCTCTCATCCTCTAGGATCTGCCTACTACGGACAAGCCATAGAAAACATGCCTTTATTAGAAGCATTTCCAGATGAAACTCAAATTATGAAGTATAAGCTCACTACTCTACCAAGAGGAACAGCCAAACTTCCAATCTTAGAAATCGGCTATTCAGCTATAAGATTGAAACAAGGAGCTTCGTTAGCTATAACTCCTCAAACCTTAAATTACTTAGGTTCCTCCCAAACCTTCGAAGCAGGCGGATATGTAGCTACTGTAGCTGATGCTAGAGTTCTTCAAACATATAACGGAGTTGGGATTAACACTCCAGAGGCAGAAAGATTAAATTCAACTACCACTCTAGGTACTAACGTATCTAAAACAGTAATAGGAACTTCTATCAACTTAACTGCAACTACAATCAATACTCTATTTGCTGGTCAAACAACTCTTCAAACAACTATAACTGTAATCGGAAGAGATTCAGGAGCTAGAGTTACTGTGCCTTTAACTATAGTGAAAGTAAATAACTAATAAGATATGTCATTTAAAAGATTAGACCCAGAAGATATTTCGATAAGCGCAGAAACGGTAGTAGCACCTTTATGGTCAACGGATACTAAATATCTCACAACTTTTCACACTTCTTCAGGACAAGTAGCATCAAACACAGGTAATTTTTTTTACGAAATTTATGAAAATAATCCTGCATTATCTACACCTGCTAACGTTCAATTCTCTATCGCTTTTGGGGATAAAACAGGACGAGGAACAGTACCATATGATACAGGTGTGAGCACTAAAACACCGTCATCAACTATTTACGGACAGTATAGAAATTTAGTTTTCGGTGACGAAGAAACTGGTTTTGTATTTTCTACTTATGAATCAGATTATATTTATGTTCTTAATTTAGATCGAGCAAGGTACAAAGAAAAACTTCTTCCTGGTTCATTTAATCTTAGACTTCAAAATACTAGTGGAGATATACTTTATTTGACAGATAATAGCAACGACGTAACCACAGTATCTTATGTAGATGCAGGAAGAGTATATGATATAGTAAGCGGTTCTGATGGAAGTGCATATTCCGGACTAGGACACTCTTCTGTTTATGGTAGTTACGGTAAATTTTTACCGGATGTAGGAATAGCAATTCTCAACGGTATTGCATTACAGTTACCAGCAGCAGGTGGAGGAATAGATCTAGGAACTACTTTTGTAGGAGACGGCACAGACGTAAATCTAAATAAGCTTTATAACGTAATTAAACTTGGAGCAAGTGCTTCCTTACAATCAGAAGAAACTATTTCTTCAAACTTTGTTTTTGTACGAGTTCGTAACAGTGAATTTAACTACTCAACCAATCCATCTAATATTACTTCATCAGGAGAACTTAGACATGATGTGATGATTAATAGTCCACAAGCCTATATTACTGCTGTTGGATTATATAATGACAATAACGATTTATTAGGTGTAGCTAAATTATCTAGACCATTACTTAAAGACTTTACAAAAGAAGCCTTAGTTAGAATCAAACTTGATTATTAATGAATGAGTGCTTACAAAAAATTAAATCAACAAGATGCGTATATATCGACTTATACTGCTCGTAAGTCATGGATAGCGAGCGGAAGTCAGTATAGAGAATTAGGAATTCAAAACATAGTTGGTTTATCAGGTTCTGGAGTATATATCCCGCAAGACAGTGATTTAACTTACGGGGGTAACATAGCAAACTCAGGCAGTACATCTTATAATAAAAGATTAGTTTTTGAAAGCAATCACCATCTCTACTACAGCTTATTTAAAAATGCTCTTGTAGATTTTACTGGATCTATGTCTGGATCCTATGAAAATTATCTACAATCTTCCTTTGAAGTAAGTGGATCAAGGTACCTTAATACTAGAGTTGCTATCTTCTCTATTCCTAAAGAGCTTTTCGGAACACATATAGAACCTAAATCAGTTTCTATAGTACCTGATTTTAGATACGGGAGCGACGAAAGCGGAAGTCTAGATAACTACGTAGTAAATAATTATTCTACAGATCAAGGAGTAGACTCTTATGACCCTGCTGATAACCTATATATTGAAAATATAGAATTTTTATTTGGAACCACAGGGGTGACTTGTAGTTTTCAAAGCCCTGACTATATTGAAAATGAATCAAATTATGTTCTAGAAACAGATCCTACACCTGGTCAATACTTAGACACCACAGGTACAATAAGGAACTGTAATGAAATAGTAGATGATGGAGAAGGTAGATTATATTTCAAATACTCAATCCCTAGAATATATGTTGGTAATGTAATTTATCCTCACGGTCAACTAATTATAACAGATGATAGCGTAGCTATGTACTATAATCATTATTTTGATGCAGTACTTAGGTGGAAATCTAATTTACCTATCTACACACATAATTACCACTGTAGAATAAAAACAGGAGAATTTAACCATACGTTAAATAAAACTGCTTTACAAACAACAGATGGACAGATAGCCGATCTAGTATCAGGCTCGTCTTTTCAACCCTATATAACCACAGTTGGCTTATATAACGATGCTAATGAATTAGTAGCTGTTGGGAAATTAGGACAACCTTTACCTAAATCAGCAGAAACTGATATGGTTATAGTTACTAAATTAGATATGAATTTTGGTGTAAATAGATTATTAGGAGGTAGAGTAAATCAAGATAGCGGTACATCTGGTACTTCTGGAACTTCTGGTTCTGGTGGAGAAATATAAAAAGAATAAATAATGCAATATTTATATAAAAATACAAAATGAGTATAATTCTTAGAACAAATAAAGGATCAGCGTTGACTTACGATGAGATGGATAGAAACCAATCTCAATTCTTCTATTCTAGTTCAATATCTCCTGATGGAACAAAATTAAGATTACATTTTACAGGTAGTGATAGTTTAGATTTACCCGGAGTAGATTATGGTCCTACTAGATATCATGAGATCCAATTTCCTTCTGTAGATATAGAAATACCAGAAGGAGTAGCTGCAGGTAATAATACTCAAATTCAGTTTAATAGAGATGGTACTTTTGGCGCAGATTCTTTATTCGTTTTTAACGAAATAGGTAATTTATTAGGTATTGGTACTAATGCTCCTCTAACCCGAATAGATGTTTCTGGAGATAGTCTAAATCAAGCAGCTCTTTCTTTAAGAGGTTACGCAGCAGGAACTGGAAACGAAAAACAAGCTAAAATTAATTTTTATGAAGGCTCTACTTTCATAGGTAGAATTGGTAGAACTGATGGAAATAACGGTAATCTTTACATTACTAATAGTTATAGACCGGATCCTAAATTCCCAACATACGGAAAAGTACACATAAGCATTGGAAATTCAGGAACTGATAATAACGAAGTAGCTGGCACCTTTACCCGTGACTCTGGGATTTCTAAATTTGGAGTAGGTACAACTGAGCCTAACCGTGCAGGTACATTTGTAGGTGGTAATGGTATAGGTATTTCATCTACTAGCGCTAACACAAACCAATCCTATATTCAAACTATCCCAGACACTCTCTATAGTCAATTAGTTGGGGGAAAAAGAAAACTTGTACCTCATGAATCCGATCCTGCAGGACTTCTCATTTCTTCCCCTAATACGGTTAACGGAGGTAATGTAGTTGTTGCTTTAAACACAGATGGCTTTGAATATGAAGGATTTAATATAATTAAATCATCTAACGGTTCTTATGCCAATTCAGAAGTAATAGCTTCCTTCCAAGCAAGCGGTAAGGTAGGTATTAATACTAACTTCCCTTCTGATATAGGATTAACAGTAGCCGGGAATATATCCGGTTCAGGTACATTACAGGTAGGTACAATTGCAACAGGAACTGCAGTCAGCACTTCTGCTTTAGTTGCTACATCGACAGGACTTGTACAAAAAATAGCAGCAGCACCAGTACCTCTAGGGGGTATTATAATGTGGTCTGGAGCTATAGCAGATATTCCTGATGGATGGACATTATGTGATGGTACAGGAGGAGCTAACGGAGTAACAGTACCTAACTTAACAGAAAGATTTATAGTAGGTGCCGGACTAGTTAATAATACATCAGTTGACGGTGATCTATATAATGTAGGCGGAACTGGAGGGTTTAGAGACGGGCAAATTATACAACACACTCACCCAGTAACTGTAAGTGTAACAGACCCAGGTCACAGACATATTATTGATCATAGATTAGATAGTAGTGCAGCAGGAAATTTTTTAGTGCTAGATCCTACTCCAAACAATGACGAAGGTTCATGGTCTAGCAATAATTTAGATGATGGAAATTTACGTTCAAGATCAGCTACTACAGGTATAGGCGTTACAGCTTCAACTAGCAATCCTGTCGGCTCTCAAGGCCCTGCTAATAGAAACCTACCACCGTATTATGCTTTAGCATTTATAATTTACGTAGGAGTATAAAGAATTAAAAAAGATATTTATAATAAAGATATAAAATGGCAATACCGGGAATTAAATATAGACTAGAACAAAGCACCTCTCTGACTCATGAAGAGATGGATAATAACTTTAGATCAGTTATTTATTCTAGTTCTGTTCAAGACGGTGGAGATACTTTACGACTACATTTCGACACAGGAGTAGCTACAGATTATCATACTATACCTCTTAACGGTGGATCAGGCGGTTTGACCATCAGCCCAAACACAAATAACTACATAGTAACAGCCACAGGTACTGCCGGTTTACTTGCCGGAGAATCCAATTTACAATTTGACGGCGATGTATTAACTATAACCGGTAGAGTTAGTCAGGATGATGGAAATTTTAATATCTTTATAGGAGAAGAAGCAGGAGATACTATATCAGGAGCTCAAGTTAGCGTAGGAATAGGATATAGATCAAGTAAAAACTTAACAGGATATTACAATACAGCCTTAGGTGTAAATTCCCTTCTAAATGCATTAGCAGCTTCTTCTACAGTAGCTTTAGGTTTTAACGCTCTCACTAGTCTTACATCTGGGAATAATAACGTATCAGTAGGAGCTTCAGCTGGATTAAATCTAACATCAGGTACCGGTAACGTTCATTTAGGTAATGCAGCCGGACCAGCATCATCAATAGCAGAATCAAACAAATTATATATAAACAATGCTGCATCGGATACACCTTTAGTATTAGGAGA
>Ga0222715_10004508_pt1 | contig 12046 bp, 24 predicted proteins | sample C33_9DmetaG_FD_165056 | JGI IMG/M metagenome (GOLD analysis project Ga0222715, IMG submission 165056) | Estuarine water microbial communities from San Francisco Bay, California, United States - C33_9D | ecosystem: Environmental > Aquatic > Marine > Unclassified | place: USA: California...
TATTTTTATTTCAATAAAAGGTTTTTTATTTTCCCGTTCCATTTTTATTTCTCGCTTGTTTCTGTTTTATAAATTGTAAAACATTCTGATTTATGATTGTAATCTAATTCAAATATTTTATTCTTATATTTTTTTTCTAAATAATCTGAAATAAAATCATTGATCCAAGATTCATCGTCCCCATCAAAATAATTTTCATCTTTAATTTCTGGGTCTTCTTTATTACAGTATTCTACAAACTCATTACTATTTAAATATAGTGATTTAACACCACCTATTTTTAAATATACTTCTCTCATTTTATCCTCGCTTGTGCGCTTGTTAGTTCAATCCAACGGACGCTTGCGCTTGCGTCCGTTGGTTCCAGTTCTTTAGCCTTAATCAGCATCAACGCGTATTATTCCTGACTAGCTGATTAAATACGGGTTTACTGTATCGCCCTTTATTCGCACAAAATTAAACATCTTGCACAAATCCTTCAATATGTTTATTTTTATTGCAAAATTTCATAAGCTTTAAAAAATATCTAATTGAGCGCTTGTTAGCTGTTATTAAACGCCCGTATTCTTTTTTAAATTTTTCATTTTTTTGAATTTGATTAATTGTAGTTTGTGAATTTAAAATAAAATCATTTAATAATTTAATACGGCCTTTATGATCTAAGCCCGCTAGGTCTTTAAATATTGCCCCGTCGCGTTTTCTATAATGCTCGTAAAATATATTAGACATCTTGAACAAACCCTCTAAAATCTTTTTTTGCCTTACCCTTAGCCCGTAAACCTACAATAACTTTTTTCGGGTCTAAGTGTCTTAGGTCGTGTTTGTCCCCGTCTATAACCTTACGGCCAAACCATGTTTTTGGTAATTTTTTTCTAAAAACTGTTGCAACGTTATATTTTGTCTTCAATATTTTTTTAACGTCTTTTAAATTGTTTTCAGCTTGCGAGTAAGTTAAACAATAATTTTTTGGTATTTTATTCTTTTTATTTAATCTATTAGTTATTTTTGTATAATCAATAAATTGTACATCGGGATTATTTTCCATTAAATTTTTGCCGTTTTCTAATATATAACGCTCGAAGGGTAGGTCGGCCGTTCCATTTAATCTAACAGTGTATTTTAATTTTTTTCTTTTTGCCCGCGCATAACTTAGTTTTATTTCTTTGTCTAAGTGTTTTAAAAATTTTGGCCTATCGGCTAAAAAATAATATTTTTTGTTTAATCTAGATTTTTGAACGGTTGTCATTTGTCCCCGCCCGCTAGTGTTTAAACATAAGTCAATACAAACGGGGCTAGCGCTAGCGCATATATTAACACCGCCTATATTGGACGGGGCAAGATGTAATATTTCACTTAAATATTTAAATTTACCCGATTTTTGCATTTTATAGGTTGAAGACCCCAAAAGTTTTTTTTGTGGTTTATATGTATATTTCATAATTTATAACTTTCATTTTTGCGCCCCGTTAACTCATAATCAACGGGGCAATCACAAGGACAATAACATTTTAACAACATTGTCATTTTCTTATATAGGGTATTGACTTCTATTTGTCAATAGGATAATAAAGGATAATTAAAAATAAATATAACAAAAAGGATAATATAATATGAAAAAAGACGATACATATAAACAAGTTGTTTTTTCGGATAAAAAAATAAAAACATACGAGAAGACAATTAAGGAAACAACAGCCGAAAAAAAGTCTGAATTAAATAGAGCGTTAGATAATATGGTTGATCAAGTTTTTGACAAAAAATATCTCGCATTTTTAAAAGATATTAAAGTTAAAAAAGAATTAGACGCCTTAGAGAAAGCAACAAAAGAACTTAGAGATTTTGAGCGGTCAATAGAGATGAAAAAAGAATCTTTAAAGGACGCTGTAAAATCTAACGCTAAAAAGGTTCAAGTTATTTGTGAACGTCAATCAAAAATAAATGGTTTCGATGTTTACTTCGGTTATAACGATTATGATTTTGACGATTTCAGCGGTAAACTTCAAAAAGTTTGCCGTGAAGAGTTAACAAAGCAATTCAGAAAATCGACAAAAGAGGGTAAGGAATTAGATACAATCGACACTAATGCGAGAAATCTAATTTTAACTTTAAGTTATCCTAATTTAATGGCGAAAGCGGTTGATTTAAATGAGGCTTTAAAAAATGGGTCAAACATGCTTTCAATTTGTTTAAACCCAAATACATTAAAACAAATAGAAAACTAACAGTTGACACTAGGGGACAATATCCTATATTGTCCCCTATATACAGAAATAAAAAGGATATATTAATATGAAAATTGAAGATAACATTTTTAGTTTAACAAAAAATATGGTCAATATAAGTCAATGTAGCTCTAATTATGGAAAATTACATTTTGTTAATGATTTATTAATTGATGTTAATAAAATAAATGTTGACGACGCGTCTAAGGTTAAAATTAAAATATGGCTTGAAAGTCATAAAAAAATTATAAAAGACACAATTAGACAACATGAAACTATTGAAGACCCATTTTTAGATAGTATTTAATATTATGGCTGAATTAAAAGACGAGCATTTTGAAGTTATAGACGGCAACAGACAGCGGGCTTATGAAGAGCGCAAGATTATGCGCCGTGACTTAATAGAGTTTATTAAAAATTGTGACAGTTTTAAATTAATGAAATTATATGATGAATACAAAAGAATTAAAAAAAGATAATAATTTATTATCTAAAAAAGACTTTTTAACTATGGTTGAAAATGACCCTAATTTAAACATAGCCGAGTTTAAAAAGATGAAAATTAAAGATTTAAGAGAATTTTTTAAACTTACCCATAAAATAGACGGGCAATATAAAAATTATTATGGGTATTGTTTTAAGTGTTTAACGCCGTTAAGGGCTGATTATAAACACCATGAAAACTACTGTTTAGATTGTTAAAATAACCTTAAAAAATCACACCGTTAAATATATAAATTAGTATTGATTTATATATTATTTTTGCCATTTTAAGATAGTTTTTGACCCGTTGCGCGTGGGTTATTTTACTTGCAAAAGGCCGTGAGCCGAAGACCTTAAAAAACTTTTTTAAAACCCTTGTTCATGGTTCATGAACCATTAACCGCTTGCGCGTTGTTTGTGTAAATTTTTTCGCTTGCGCGCTTGTTAGTTCGATTAGTCGCTTGTGCGCTGTAAAATAAAATAAAAATAAAAATTTTCATTTTAAAATGTTTACGGGGTCATAGGTGTAGGCATAAACTATGACCCCGAAAACATGAGCCGTGAGCAATGGCGCACGGCTCATGATTTTTTAATATTCCCCGTTCATCTGGGCGTCGAGCAACGCCCGACGCTCGAGGTGATCGATTTGCTCGAAAGTGTCCATTTTTTCGATGGTAGTCTCGGCGTCTCTTCTGGCCTCATTCTCAATAATTTCTTTAAAATCTGGGGCTATAATTCCATAACCGCCAAAATCTCTATAAATATTGAAATTATTGGATCTTATATAATTATCATCAATTTTTAAGGCATAGCCTCGCGCGTCCCCATTAACAAATATATTCTTTTTATATTTTAAAATGGCTTGAACTTTGTCCAAGATCTTAGACGCCTCACTATCCCACGTTAATTGATCGATATCCCCATTACAAAAATCAACGGCTAATCTATGGGCTTTGTTCTCAAGCTTAAATAACCGCTTTGATAGTTGAACGGGGTCAATATTCGGATCAAGATTAAACACGGCTTTTAAATCTTGGCCATGTTTCGTGATCATCGAATATAATCGTTCTTTTTTGTTCATATTATTATCCTTTATTTTTATCCTATATTATCCTTTACATTTATTTTAAAATAAAATAAATATCAAGGTATATTTTCAAATTATTGAAAATAAATTAACAATTAAACAAGGATAATGAAACAATGTCATACTTTGAAATAAAAAGAAGAATGGTTGAATTGGTTTATATTTTAAGATCTAGACCAAATGACCAAAAAGCTAGATCTGAATTATCAGATCTAAAAAATAAAAATAAACTAGCATGGTTAGAGGTTCAATAATGAATAAAGAAAAATTAATTTGTACTTATTGTAAGTCTGAAGATCTAACCTATTTGCCCGATGTTTTCGGGCAATCATGGGTAAGGCATTTTTATAAGCAAACCGCGAACGGTGATTGGCAAATCGTGGTTCAAGGCTCAACACCTCAAAAAAATGATGACAGTGACAACGTTCATCTTATCAATCGTAGTGTTATCAATTGGAATGACACGAGGCCTTTTTTCAGCTGTGAAAGTTGCACGGCTGAACTCGACGGCTACAACGACGTTGACTATCAGAAAATCGCTGAGGCCAATCCGATCCAATTAGAATTTAAATTTATATAATTAAAATCCAATCATTACTAAGGCGCCCCTTAAACAAGGGCGCCTTTTTTTATGTGCGTGGTTCGTGGTTCGCGTGCGCTCAATAGAGGTACCAAGTCGACCCCAAAAAATCAAAGTACGAAGTACCGTATACCCTTATTTAATAAAAAGGGATCCTAATATGTTAGTATATATGCTTGATTTATATTGTCAGACCCTGTAAAAAAGTTCTTCAAACATCTTTATAGGTGCAAAAAATTTTACAAAAATTTTTTCGAATGGACATTGATAATATAGATCTAGATAAACTACCTGCTGATATACGTAGAACTTTTAAACAATTAAAGATTCTGCATGCAGAAAAGAAAATACAAAACAAGGCTAAGAATGATTTCATGTCCTTTGTCAAATGTGTGTGGCCAGAGTTCGTAGAGGGGTCCCACCACAGACACATCGCAGATAAATTTAATAAACTTGCATCGGGAGAAATAAATCGTTTAATTATTAATATGCCACCAAGGCATACTAAATCAGAATTTTCATCTTATCTTTTGCCAGCCTGGATGGTGGGCCGTGATCCAAAGCTCAAAATTATTCAAGCAACCCACACGGCAGAACTTGCAATTCGTTTTGGTCGTAAAGCAAAAAACTTGATTGATAGTGATGACTATAGAAAAATTTTTAAAACAACTCTAAGAGAAGACTCACAAGCCGCTGGACGATGGGAAACGGAACAAGGTGGTGAATACTTTGCAGCTGGGGTTGGTGGAGCAATCACAGGTCGGGGTGCAGATTTATTGATTATTGACGATCCACATTCTGAACAAGATGCAATGTCAAAAGTATCTTTAGAGCGAGCATATGAATGGTATACATCAGGTCCTCGTCAACGTTTACAACCTGGTGGAAAAATTGTTGTTGTCATGACCCGTTGGAGTACGAAAGATTTAACAGGAGCCTTGGTCTCTAGTCAAAAGGAAGCAAAGTCAGATCAATGGCACGTGGTTGAGTTTCCAGCGATCTTGGACCATGAATCAGATCCAAAACCTGTTTGGCCAGAGTATTGGGAATTTGAAGAATTAGAAAAAGTTAGAGCAGCATTACCGATTGGTAAATGGAATGCACAGTGGATGCAGAATCCAACTAGTGAAGAAGGTGCGATTTTAAAACGAGAGTGGTGGCGAACATATGATAGTGAAAACATTCCAACACTGCATCATGTTATACAAAGTTATGATACAGCGTTCTTGAAAAAAGAAACAGCGGATTACTCTGCTATTACGACATGGGGGATTTGGTATCCGAATGAAGATAGTGGTGCGAATTTAATTTTGCTTGATGCGATTAAAGGAAGGTATGAATTTCCTGAACTACGAAGAGTTGCCTTAGAGCAATATCGTTATTGGCAACCTGAATCTGTGATTATTGAAGCGAAAGCTTCTGGATTGCCCCTGACGTATGAGCTACGGAAAATGGATATTCCAGTCATGAACTTTACACCAAGTCGTGGAAACGACAAACATGCTCGTGTAAATGCTGTTGCACCTTTATTTGAATCTGGTATGATATGGGCTCCTAAGCAAAAGTTTGCCGAAGAAGTTATTGAAGAGTGTGCATCTTTTCCTTATGGAGATCACGATGACCTTGTGGATTCCACCACACAAGCGATCATGAGATTTAGACAAGGTGGTTTGATTGATCATCCAGAAGATTATGTAGATGAGATCAAAGAACAAAAGGTTAGAGTTTATTATTAATGGACTACGGTAAAAAATACATGGCCAATGCTGACAAAGCAACCCAACAAAAATTTAATGAGATTGTAAAAGATTTAAGAGTAGACATGTCTTTAGAGTCTGCGGTCAGTGAAGCATTAAGACAGATGCGAGAAATGAGACAAGGTAAAAAACATGGTGGTATGATTGACAAACCTTTAGGTTCAGGTGGTAAAAGATCTGGCCCACCTCCAAAATCTGGTCCTAATCCACAAGGCTTGAAAATTCCTTTAAAACAAGTTAAACAGTAAGATCGGAGAAATTTTAAATGGCAGATATTGATAAATCCCTTCCTAATGAAGTTCGAACTGAAATTGACTTACCAGAGGAAGAAGTAGTAGAACAAGAAGATATTATAGAAAAAGGTCCTGTTGAAGTAATACCAGAAGAAGATGGTGGTGCAACAATAGACTTTGAACCAGGTGCCATTAACATACCAGGCACGGAAAATCATTTCGATAATCTTGCAGATATTTTACCTGAAGATATTTTAGAACCGATTGGTAATGACATGGTGAACAATTACATGGATTACAAATCATCTAGAAAAGATTGGGAGCAAACTTATATTCAAGGTTTAGATTTATTAGGATTTAAATATGAAAATAGAACTGAACCATTTCAAGGAGCTTCAGGTGCAACCCACCCAGTGTTAGCAGAAGCAGTCACACAGTTTCAATCACAAGCTTATAAAGAACTCTTACCAGCAGAAGGCCCTGTTCGAACGGATGTTATTGGTGTTGATAGTCCACCTGTTCAACAACAAGCAACTAGAGTTAAAGATTACATGAATTATATTTTAATGGATCAAATGCAAGAATACGAACCTGAGTTCGATCAAATGTTGTTCCATTTGCCATTAGCAGGATCTACTTTTAAAAAAGTTTATTATGATCAGCTATTGGGTAGAGCAGTGAGTAAATTTATTCCTGCTGAGGATTTGATTGTTCCGTACACGGCTACCTCATTAGACGATGCGGAATCAATCATCCATGTTTTAAAAGTTTCTGAAAATGATTTAAGAAAACAACAAGTGAATGGTTTTTATTCAGACGTTGAACTTGGACCACCGAACACGGATCAAAAAGATGAACTTGAACAAAAAGAACGTGAACTTGCTGGGACTCGAAAAACAGGTAAACAAGAAAATGTTTATACGTTATTAGAGTGTCATGTTAATTTAGATCTAGAAGGTTTTGAAGATGTTGGTTCTGATGGTGAACAAACAGGAATTAAATTACCTTACATCGTAACAGTTGAAGAAGGTTCAAGACAAGTTTTATCAATTAAAAGAAATTATGCACCAGAAGATATTAAGAAAAATAAAATACAATACTTTGTGCATTTTAAATTTTTACCTGGTCTAGGTTTTTATGGTTTTGGATTAATTCACATGATTGGTGGATTATCGAGAACTGCAACCACTGCACTAAGACAACTATTAGATGCAGGAACATTGTCAAACTTACCAGCTGGATTTAAACAAAGAGGTGTTCGAGTTAGAGACGAAGCTTCACCAATTCAGCCAGGTGAGTTTAAAGATGTAGATGCACCAGGAGGAAGTTTACGAGATGCATTCTTTCCTTTACCTTACAAGGAACCTTCTCAGACATTGTTGCAATTAATGGGAATTGTCGTTGGTGCGGGACAAAGATTTGCCGCTATCGCTGATATGCAAGTCGGAGATGGTAATCAAGCAGCAGCCGTTGGAACAACTATTGCTCTTCTTGAACGTGGTTCAAGAGTCATGAGTGCTATTCATAAACGATTGTATGCTGCAATGAAAAAAGAATTTAAATTACTTGGAAAAGTTATTGCACAATATTTACCACCTGAGTATCCATATGACGTGGTGGGTGGTGCAAGAACTATTAAGCAATTAGATTTTGATGATAGAATTGATATTATACCTGTTGCAGATCCAAATATATTTTCTCAATCTCAAAGAATTACGATGGCGCAAACAGAATTACAATTAGCGCAATCGAATCCACAAATTCATAACTTGTATAATGCATATCGAAAAATGTATGAAGCAATTGGCGTTAAAGATATTAATCAAATCTTGCCTCCACCTGCTCCAGTACAACCTGTTGATCCAAGTGTTGAGCATATTAATGCATTATCAGGAAAACCTTTCCAAGCTTTTCCAAATCAAGATCATAGAGCACACATCACAGCACATTTAAACTTCATGTCAACGAACATGGTTAGAAATAATCCTATGATGATGGCTGCAATTCAAAAAAACATTTTAGAACACATAAGTTTAATGGCTCAAGAACAAGTTCAATTAGAATTTAGAGAACAAATGATGCAGATTCAAATGTTACAACAGCAAGCACCAAGTAATCCACAAGCTGCACAACAACTTCAACAACTTTTATTAGTGATTGAAGCTAGAAAAGCAGTGTTGATTGCTGAAATGACAGAAGATTACATGAAGGAAGAGAAGAAAATTACCTCTCAATTTGATTCAGACCCACTATTGAAGTTAAAATCTAGAGAAGTTGATCTAAGAGCAATGGAAAATGAGCGTAAAAAACAAAATGATGAGGCTCAACAAGAGATTGCAAGAGCTAGATTGCTACAAGCTAAAGATATTTCAGAAGATAAATTAGAACAAAACGAAGATTTAGCAAAATTAAGAGCTGGAGTCAGCCTTGCTAAGTCTGGAATACAACAAGCACAAGTAATGATGGAGGATTAGTTATGCCAATGACTACTAAAGGGAAGAAAATTATGAAATCTATGAAAAAACAGTATGGAAAAAAGAAGGGTGAAAAGATTTTCTATGCATCTAAAAATAAAGGTGTTATAAAAGGTGTAGAAAAGGGTAAAAAATAGTATGATAAACTACAAAAAACAAAAAATGATTAACATTCCTGATCAAAATGTAGAAATAGATGTAAGATCTAAGACTACAGCGGAAAAAGCTTCGTTCAACAGGATCCCAACAGGAGACAAAGAGCAAGTTAAAGGTCAAAGAAGAATGTTATCTGACAAAAAAAGAAAAGCTACCTGGTATTAATTTATGTTTCCGTGGAGTTTAATAGGCACGGCTTTTAAAACAGGTGCTGAAATCTATAAAAATAAAAAAGCAGCTGACGTTGCAATGTCAGAAGCGAAATTACTCCATGTTGAAAAGATGAAGCGGGGAGAAATTGAGTACACTGGCAAAATTCAAGAAGCACAAAAAGGAGACTGGAAGGACGAATTTGTCCTTTTAGTATTGACATCCCCACTAGCTATATTATTTTATTCCGTATTTGCTGAAGATGAAGAGATACAAGCTAAATTAGATTTATATTTTATGAAACTTCAGGAAATGCCATGGTGGATAGTTTCATTATGGGTATCGGTCGTTGCAGCGATTTATGGAATTAAAGCTACGGATTTAATTAAAACTAATGGGAGTAAAAAATAATGCCAAATAAATTATACAACAAACAAGTATCTGTAAAAGGATATAGCACTGGTGGAAGAATTGAAAAAGTTCCAGGTGGATATTCAAAAGAAGGTTCTGGAAGAATAAGTGATAAAGGACTTAAAGGCAGATCACCTACTGAAGCTTTTAAACAAAAAGAAATGTTTAAAGGTAGTTCAAAAGATATGAGAGTTAAAAAGAAAGAAGGTGGTTCATTAAAACCTGTCCCTGCTGATAATAAAGGTTTAAAAAAATTACCTACTCAAGTTAGAAACAAAATGGGCTTTATGAAAAAGGGAGGCAAAGTAAAATAATGGCTAACAGATTATATAACAAACAAGTTTCTGCTAAAGGATATAAAAAAGGTGGAGCAGTGAAATCTTTCTTTGGTAAAATTAGAAAAAAGATTGTACCAACTTTTGGAGAACAATTTTCAAAAGCTAAAAAAGAAGGTAAGAAAACTTTTACATCTACTAGAGATGATACAACAAAAGGTAAATTAGAATACTCTACAAAGACAGCAGCAGAAGTTAAAAAAGAACAGCAAAGAATGTCAAATAGAGAAAGAGCTAGTGTTGGAGATACTAGTAAACAACTTTCTGAAAAAGGTGCAGCATTTAAACTTGCTAGGAAAATGGGAAAAGATACTTTTACTCACAAAGGTAAAAAATATTCAACATTATTGAAAGGTGAAAAACCAAATAAAATTATGCCAGAACTTTCTGGTAAAACTTCTAAAAAAATTAAAAAGTTTGTAGGAGCATAATGGCTAAACTTTGTGCTAGAGGAAAAGCTGCGGCTAAAAGAAAATTTAAAGTATATCCATCTGCATATGCAAATATGTATGGATCTGCAGTTTGCTCTGGTAAAATAAAACCTGGTGGAAAGAAAAAAAAGAAAAAATAATATGACAGTATATAAGGATCAAACAGTAGATATCGTTTTAGATGAAAATGGTTATTTCGAACACGAAGATAAACAAACTACTTGGGGAGCTAAAATAGATTTACACTATACTATTTTAGGCGTTGATTTTGGAGATAAGATTGATCCAAGTCAAGATAAAGGTTGGAATTTTGAATTAGATTGTAGTTGTAATAATCAACATAAAGAAAAAAAAGATGTTCCAACAGGTCAAGAATGGAAATGTTCTGTAGATACTAATGGTATGGGACACGACACTACTTTTAATTTTAAATGTACTGCTATTACTGGACCTGATATGGGTAGAGCAATTGTAACATTGCATTATTTGTGTAAGGATTAATATGGCAAATGGTTTAAGAAAATGGGTACAAGAGAAATGGGTAGACATCGGAGCTCCGAAGAAGAACGGGAAATATCAACCGTGCGGAAGATCGAAGGGAAGCAAAAGAGCATATCCAAAATGCGTACCACTTGCAAAAGCCACAGCGATGACAAAGTCGCAAAAGGCGAGTGCTGTCAAAAGAAAGCGCCAAGCCCCGAACACTGGCCCTAAGCCAACTAATGTAAAAACATTTGCAAAAAGAAGATGAGACAAAGAGATAAACAACCACCAAAAACTAAAAAATATTTTAGATCAACAAAATCTGGTGCAGGTATGACTGCAGCAGGTGTTGCAAGATACAGACGTGAAAACCCTGGATCTAAATTAAAAACAGCGGTCACTGGCAAAGTCAAACCAGGATCAAAAGCTGCTAATAGACGAAAATCATATTGTGCTAGAAGTGCTGGCCAAATGAGACAATTTCCAAAAGCTGCAGCCGATCCTAATTCAAGACTAAGACAGGCTCGTAGAAGATGGAAGTGTTAAGTGCAATTAGAAACAGTCATTAGAAGATTAATCAAATTTTTAAATAACAGAATAGAATCTCTATCTATAACTATCACATCTGGAGGGGTTGACAGTATGGAGAATTATAAGTATATAATAGGTCAAATAAATGCCTTTGAGGCAACTAAACAGGAACTCTCTAACCTGCTAGAAGATAAGGAGCAAAATGAAACTACGGGAACCATTATCGACATCAAGTCAAAAAATAATAATTCCTGACAATGAATTAGTCGGGGTAAAAAAATCAGAAGAAAAAGAAGAAATAAAATTACCGAAGCCTACGGGCTGGAGACTTTTAGTTTTACCTTTTAAAATGAAAGAGAAAACTAAAGGTGGAATAGTATTAGCTGAAACTACTTTAGAGCGACAACAAGTTGCTTCACAAGTAGGGTTAGTTATGGCCATGGGTCCAGATTGTTATAAGGATAAAGAGAGATATCCTGATGGTCCATGGTGCAAGGTCAACGGTTGGGTTATGTTTGCAAGATATGCAGGTAGCCGAATCAAAATTGATGGTGGGGAAATGCGTCTGCTAAACGACGATGAAGTGTTAGCAACAATTGATAGTCCAGAGGACATCTTGCATGAGTTCTAAACATAGGAAGGAGTAGCTATGCCAGACGAAGATAAATTAGTCCCTATCGACACATCAGGACCTGATGCTGAAGTAGAGATTG
>Ga0222715_10004514_pt1 | contig 12038 bp, 10 predicted proteins | sample C33_9DmetaG_FD_165056 | JGI IMG/M metagenome (GOLD analysis project Ga0222715, IMG submission 165056) | Estuarine water microbial communities from San Francisco Bay, California, United States - C33_9D | ecosystem: Environmental > Aquatic > Marine > Unclassified | place: USA: California...
AAACATTAAAGATGCAGATAAAATTGCAATTGACTTAGAAACAAAAGATCCGAACATCATGGACAAAGGTCCAGGGTGGGCGACCAATGACGGAGAAATTATTGGCGTTGCTATCGCTGTTGACGGTTGGAAAGGATATTATCCTATTCGACATGAGACAGGATTTAACCACGATCCACGAGTCGTGTTTGACTGGCTTAATGAAATGCTATCTGGAGAAGGAGAGAAGATAGCTCATAACGCCACCTATGACTTTGGTTGGTTACAAGCTGAAGGTGTTAAGTGGAATGGTCGTATTATTGATACGATGATCGCGGCTCCTCTGATTAATGAAAACAAATATAGTTATTCATTAAATGCAGTATCCAAAGAATACTTAGCTGAAAGTAAAAATGAATTTTTACTAAACGAAACAGCAGCCCAATGGGGTGTTAATCCTAAAAGTGAGATGTATAAAATACCTTCTCAATATGTAGGTGAGTATGCTGAACAAGATGCTGTTCTTTGTTTAAAGCTATGGGACCGATTGAAACCTGAAATCACTCAACAAGACTTACAAACTGTTTTTGATTTAGAAACAGATTTAATTCCTATTCTCATGAAGATGAGAAAGAAAGGTGTTAGAGTTGATTTAGAAAAATTAAAGAAAGCTGAGAAGACTTTTGTTAAAAAAGAAAATGAATTAATGAAATTTATTTTTGATGAGACAGGTCTAAAATGTGATATCTGGGCGGCTCGTTCTATCGCAACAGTTTTTGATCAATGTAAAATTGATTATCCTAAAACAGATAAAGGTAATCCTAGTTTTACAAAAAGCTTTTTAGAGTTTCATCCTCATCCTGTTCCTAAAGCAATTGTTCAGGCCAGAAACTTCAACAAGGCACGGACCACGTTCCTTCATACGATTGAAAAGTATCAGCATAATGGAAGAATTCATGCCAATATTAATCAGCTACGAACAGAAAATGGGGGTACGTTGACAGGTCGATTTAGTTATTCTAACCCTAACCTTCAGCAAATTCCTGCTAAGGATGATGCTGAGTCCGATATTAAAATCGGTTCTTTGGTTCGAGGATTATTTTTACCAGAAGAAAATGAGAAGTGGGGTTCTTTTGACTACTCTCAGCAAGAGCCACGACTCGTGAGCCATTATGCAAACATCGTGAAGCTTGAAGGTGCTGAAAAGATCGTTAAAGCTTACAATGAAGATAAAGAAACTGACTTTCATACAATCATGGCTGAGATTGGTAATATTCCTCGTAAGAGCGCTAAAACCATAAATTTAGGGCTATTTTACGGTATGGGTGTAGGAAAGCTTTCTGATCAATTAGGTATTGATCCAGAAGAAGGAAAGTCTTTGATTAAACAATATAATGAAAGAGTTCCTTTTGTTCGACAGTTAGCTGACGCAGTTTCCGATCATGCGAATAAAAGAGGCGCTGTTAAAACTTTCTTAGGTCGAAGATGTCGTTTTGAATTATGGGAACCTAAAGCATTTGGTTCTTATAAAGCATATCCTTTGGATAGAGCGAAAGAAGAGTATGGTGAATACACTCCTTTAAAAAGATCAGGGACCTATAAAGCTTTAAATCGATTAATTCAAGGATCAGCTGCTGATCAAACAAAGAAAGCAATGATTGATTTGGACAAAGAAGGTATTACTCCAATGATTCAAATTCACGATGAATTAGCAATCAGTCTTAAAGATGATCCAGAAACACAAAAGAAAATCATTGATATTATGGAGAATACAATAGAAATGAGCGTTCCGTCTAAAGTCGACGTAGCGATAGGCAATAACTGGGGAGAAGCAAAATGAGTGATAAAATCAATCCTAATTATTATAAAAACAAAAATATTGAAACAATCGATGCGATTGAATCTCAATTAACTAAAGATGAGTTTATTGGGTATTTGAAAGGTCAGATATGGAAATATCTGGCCAGACATCGAGAGAAGAATGGTATTGAAGATATCAGAAAAGCTCAATGGTATTTGAATAAGTTAGAAAAGATGCTGTCAGTTGACGGAGTGGCTTAAAGAGAACGATAACGACTGTTAATAAATTATGATGTTTTTGCAAGAGGCACTAAATCTAAAAACTTTTTGCAATATACAACAAAGTTACCTTCCTTATATATTGTGTCGTTATCATTCTAACTATTAATTTATCATATCTATTGTGCGAAAACAACAATTCTCTTTTTTTAAGATGTGGATAAAACATCTATCACAAGGAGAAAATAAAAATGTTTAACTTAACTAAAAGATCAATGAATCACTTTCTAAACTTCTTTGCTAAAGAAGATAAGGACGAACAAATTAAAGAGTTTTGTCAGGCTGAATACAAACACGATTGGTTTGCAGCTTATATGACCTTTAAACAAGAAGGTCGCTTTCCAAACTTTATTAGAAGAACTCTGTAGGAAAAAGGGGCGAAAGCCCCTAATCTTACGTATTTGCAACTATTTCAGCTAGTTCTTCGCAGCGTTTTGGAGTCTGTTGATGCCACTTCGAGTCCTTCATTTCCAGTGATGCTGTCTTCCAATCTTTGACTCTCATCGCTTTCCACATCTTCTTAAAATTTCGAACTCCTTGAGTCCCTAGTTGGAAAACCATTTCCACGATTACTTCACCTATATGTTGTGGTAATTCGTGTCCGATACATTCACTAATTAATAAATCAGCGCCTGCCGCGGCTCTGTTAATATCGATATCAAATAACTCATCGATTTCTTCTCTAGAAATTTTCTTTCCCTCAGGAAATCTATCTCTTTCATGTGGTTGTATTAAATGGCCAATGCCAATGGTGGCTTTTCCTAATGAATCTAAATATAATTCGTCCACAATTCCTTCATGGGCGATAACTCTATTTCGAAGTTCTTCTGTGATTTCTATCATGATGCACCTATTCCCCAATGTTCTTCATGAGGATCTTTCTCTACCTTTCTTTTAAATATATTTATAATAAATTGAATTAATTTCATTTATTTAAGTTTATAACCTAAACCAGCGTATTTGTCTACACTTCCTCCCTTTTTAAATGCGAAATTAAATCCAGCTTCTATTCCTTGATCTCCGATACCTATATTATAGTTTACAGGAGTATTGTTATACATAAATTGATCTTTATATCCTATTCTATTTGGATTAAAGGGATCAAATTGAATTTTATTTAAATTAGATTGTTGTGCTAAATTTCTTAGATTTTGTAGGTTACCTATAATATTTTGACCTACATTACTAGCTACGACTCCTGACATATCCATGTCACTCACTCTTATTGGTTCGTAAACCTGTTTTTTAAATAAAGGATTTCCTGAATACAGCTCAGGATAAGACTCCATAAATTGTTCTTGAGACATTTCACTTGGTAAAAGAGGGTCAGGTTTTGGTTTCATAATTGTTTCAAAGTTGTAAGGAAATTGAGGTTGTTCAGTCACTCTTATATCGCTGCTTCCTCCATAAGAAGCAACAGGTGGTTCACCACCACCTAAAGTTTTTCTTAAATTATCGTAAAGACCACCAACAGTTTCTATTCCCTGTTGAGTTCCACTTTTAAACTTATCATAAAGTCCAGATAAAACAGAACCAATAACTCCACCTTTACCAATAAAGTCACCAGCGCCTTTAGCCATACTTCCTAAACCATACCCAATATCGCTACCAATCTCCCTAAAGGTAGGACCATATTTAAAGGCTAGTTCTTGAGCTCTGTTAGCTAAGGTAGGCCCACCTGGTACTATAGATTGAAACGCTCCTGTTGGTTTACCTGAGGTAGTTAAAACAGGTTTCATCTGTTCTTGTTTAAATTTCTCATATAAGTCAGATTGAATCTGTCTTCTATCTAATCGACTAGGAGAAACGTCTTGTCTTCCTTTGAAAAAATCTTTTCTAGTTTGCTCTCTTCTGTCTTGAAGAGCTTTCATACTTTGTGCTTCTGCTTGTCTAAAACTAGCCATTATGCGACCACCTGTGGTTTTTTAAATTTTTTTGACTCATAGAGATCGACTATACCACCTTCAGCTGCTTGGAAAAAAGGTAATCCTACAGATTCTAAGCCAGCCATAGTTTGTGGATTTATTCCACCCATTTGGCCTCCTCCGATTGAAGCTACATCTATTTTAGGTATCTCAATAGGAGCAATAACATCAACACCTGTATCGCCTCTACTGACCTGAGGTTCTGAAAAGGTGACCGTGCCTCCTGAAGGAACTGGAAGAGGAGGTAGTGGATCTTTAGTGCTATCTTCTATGTTTTTTAATTCTTCTAAAAATATGTTTTGATCCTCAGGTGTTTTAAAATTATCTGTTTGTTGAATGATTTCATCAATAACGTCTGATTCTTTCGTAGTATCTTTTTGAAATAACTGAACATTATCTAGTAAACTTTCAATTTTTGATTTTGCATTTTCAACATTAACTGGATCAAGACTTGGATCCAGTGCTCTTAATTCAGTATTTAAAGCTGTATCTTTTGCTCTTTGTTCTAGTTCTCCCATTGCTGCTCTAAAAAATTGAGTCCAAGCAGTTTTTCTTTTTATAGCAGGTAAGGTTGAATCAAAACCTTGAATAGCATGTTTTAAAGTATCTGGACTTGTTAAAAAATTAGAAAAGTTTCTAACACCAATAACAGAACCAACTATACCTAAGGGACCACCTAAGACGTATTTAAATATATTAGCTACAGGGTTATTAGTAATCGCTCTCGCACCACCCATACCACCAATAGCAATACTTCTTCTTAAGAATGTTCCTGTTGCTGGAATATTAATATTTTGTTGTCTTGTTAGCATGTCTAAAATATCACTGACATAATTCGAAGGTAATCTTTGAGACTTTGGTAAAGACTCATTCATGATATCTATGAGTTGATTGAAAGCTTTTCCTCTTGCTTTTTTACCAGTTCCACCCAAACCTAATTGAGTCATTAATTTACCTGTATCTAAAACATCAGTGCCTGATTCTTTAATGTTTCTCGTAGAAGCAGCCACAGCGTCATCAAACCAAGTTTTCACTAATTCTCCTGCTATTTTTTTATCACCACCAGTAATTTTTAATAAATCATCGACTGCTGAAGGAGTCATTCTTCGAAGCAAGGGTGCTACTAATTCATCTACATATTTTTTTGATTCACCTTTAAATTTACACTTAAAGCTGTAAAAATATCGTCCACATTTTCGATTTGTCCAGCTACTACTCTTTCAAAAGGTTCTCTTGCTGTTGTATATATTTGTCTAAAATCTTTTATCTGTTGAATATAATTTTTAATTATACCTTGCTCTTCTTTTGGAAAGTTCTTTAAAAAATCTTCAGCACTAGCATCATCTAAAAGATTTCTCATTTGAGTAAAAGACTCCCCTAAATTTGCTTTATTTGTTCCTGGTTTACCTCTAGAAGAAGTGACAGCATTTTCTAACTGTTCCATAATAGTCTTCCAACCAGAATAATTTATCTTTGCGTTTTGAGGATATATTTTTAAAAATCTTTGAGCAAAATTGTAAAACTCATTATAACCAGGATCAGTTGTTTTCGTTACTTCTTTACCATATTGTTTTTCAAAATTTGTTATATATTCTTCTAAAAATCCTCTCATTTTATTGACAGGAATAACTTTTCCTTTATTGGGGACAGCTTTTTCTGCTTGAACTATTTCATTAGAAAGATTGCCCATAGTCTTTTTAAATGTGCTATAAGCCTTGTTTGATTGTTCAAAAATCTTTCTTGCAAGAGTATCTTCATCCAAACCTTGTCCCATTTTTTTAGAAAAGTCTCCCAATAGATTAAATAATTCTGTTGATCGCTCTGCTGTCACACCTTTTAATTTAGAGCCTAAAAGTGGGATTTGAGCAAAACCAGTTCTTGCAAGATTAATAAATTTACCAACTCCTGTTGCTGTATCTAAATCACCAATACTAAAAGCTAACCGATCGCCTAAATATTCTTTTGATTTATTAAACGCTTCTACCAATTCAGGATTAGCTTTCACTCCTTTAGATAAATAAAGTCTAAAAGATTGAATTGCAGATTCAGCCATAGGACCTACGGTGGCCCAAGTTAAACTTCTTTTAAAATCATCAGGCAATACTTCTAATTGTTCCCAAAAACTAACTTCTTCTCCTGTAGAGTTTTTTTGAATTAAATCAAAAGCTTGAGCACCTGCTGTGGCTCCCAAGGCATCGTATAAAATTAAAGATAATATTTTTCCTGGAACAGTAGGAACATAAGGTAAGGCTCTTAGTGTTAACGCTTTTGTTCCTTGAGCCAAGCCAGCAATACCACCCACAGCTTCAAAAGTTTCTCTATTAAGACCAAATCTTTCCAGTCCTTCTCTTTGAGAAAATATTTGTTCTAAACTATCAGGATCTAATAATCCTCCTTCATAAGATTTAGGGTCAAAAGCTAGGTTTTTTCCAGTGAAAGGTTTTATTAAATCATAGGCTAGTGAAAAAACATTTGGAGTTTTTGCTTTTCCATACTCTTCTTTTAGTTCAGTAGCTCTCTCTTCGCTCTTACCTTTGAGAGCTTCAACTTCTTCTAAGAAAACATTCTCAGCCATGTTAAGACCCTGACTGTTGTTTGAGTTTATTCAATAAAGAATCTAATATTTGTTCTTGAAATTGTGGTTGTTGCTTGATTGCATCCATAGCTTGTTGCACTAGTTCATTATCTTGATTGACATCAAACTGTTCTAATATCTGATCTAGTCGAGAACCATATTCTACTTCTGGTCTTCCAATAGCTTCTCTTAATTGATTATTTGCTTCTTTAACATTTTGTAAAATACTTTTTAAAGTGTTAGTCGCGACAGTTGCATCACTGAATCCAGAGATTCTTAAGTTTGCTTTTTGATCAGAAATTCTGTTAAAAGCTGGCATTCTATTGACATCAATGTCTTTAACAAAGTTAACTAATTTTTCAGGAATCAATGTTTCTAAGTTCGCTAAATCTTGAATATCAGGATCCGATAAAAATTTTGTCACAGAAGGAGGAATAGGGCTAGTACCACCAAATAATTCAAATAATTGATTGATAGGTAGAACTCCTTTTTGAGCTACCTGTATAACATCTCCTACTAAACCTGCTAGTTTAGGATTACCTTCAATCATTCCAATCGCTTCATTTAATAATTTTTCTAGTTCCACACCTGAGATAATTCTGTTTTGATATTTAGTAATCATTCCAGGATCTCTTACCAATTCCATACCACCTTTTCCTACTAATTCGCTTTTTTGTAAACCCATAGATCCTCCTTCAATACCTTCCATGGCTTCCTCATAAGTAATCCCACCAGCAGTGGTTTCTCCCATAGAAGAAGAACCATTGGCTCTTTTTACAATACCACCGTCTTTCATATCAACAGTCGAGAAAGTTTGTTGTATTAAAGGTTGTTGAGCAGTAGTTGATACAGGTTCAAAATTTGCATCTAGTAAGTCTCTAATTTTTGTTGCATCTTTGGTTTGATCTAAAACAACAACACTTCCTGTTTTAGGGTCTTTTAAATAAATCGGTTTTTCCATACCTTTTGACTTTTCAAAAAGAATTTTTAATTGATTCTCTAGTCCCATTTTAGCGAGATCAAATTCTCTCTCAGACATAGACTGTTTTCTAGATAATAAAGTTTTGTAAGCTTGAAGAGCTATTGCTTTGTCTTGTTGAGTTACAGCGTTAGTTATTTTGTAAATATCTCCTGCTGTTTGAGATATCAATTGATTAATATCTGCTCCTGAAGCAAGTTCTAGGCCTCTTTGTATTCCTGTTAAAGCTAAAGCTCTTTGAGCTTCTTTTTTAGAATCACCATATACTCCTTTTAATAAATCAATTTCATTTTGAAGACTCGAAGCGTCCATTGTAACTGGAGACACATACTGTTTCATAAAATCAGAAATCAAAGTATTAGACATATCCATATAGTCAGGTGTTGGAGTAGGTGTTAAAGAAGTAGTTGGAGGAGTCATAGCACCTGTAAAAGTAGGATCGCCTTGAATAGAAGTTCCTGGAATATTTTGATAATTAAAAGAATCACCAAGAATCAAAGGATTCTTAGATTTTGAATCAACAAAAACACTGCTTTTAGCTCTTACGATACCCATATTTTGTGGATTAGCTAATTGATCAGAAGCCATAGGAGGCATCATGTCTTGTGCTTGTTGTGTAGCACCAATACCTTGTTGTTCTTGTAATTCAAATACTGGTTGAACGAGAGCCAAAACAGATAAAGGTGTATCAGTAGCATCTTTTTCACCGACAACGCCTGCTAGTTCTTGAACTCTTCCTTCCATAGGAACTTCATCACCACGAATTTCATTCATTAATTGGACATATTGATCTGGAGAAACTTTAGCGATACCTTCTTCGGACGGTTCACGGTCCACGGTCATCGGACCTTGCTCCATGGATTCTTCTTCATCTAAACCTGAAGCAATACCCACAGCATCGTCTTCTACTGGACCACCCTCAGCAAATTTTAATGAATTTATGATTTTATCTAAAGTAGAAGGCTCACCCATTGGTGCTCTTGTTGGAAGCTGTTGAATAAACTCTAACTCTCCACTCTTAACTCTCTCATAAATTTCTGGAGTCATTTCCAGTATAGTTGTTTCACCTGTGGACTTTATTTTGAATTGTCCCATATTACTCATAATAGAAGATTCTTTTTGCTCAATAGGAGCACCAGTTAAAGGACCACTCATCGGTTCTATTTCACCACTCATTGGGTTTCGAACATACTTGCCTTTAAACTCTTCAAAAGGTCGTCTCATTAAATCACCCAATTGTCTGCTCACATTATCAGCTTCTTGATTGCCAATAATATCTCTCATTCCTTGATTTTCTCTAATATCTTGTACTAAGGATCTTAGTTCTGCTGATCGCTCACCGACCATGGGTGAACCTGATTGTCTAAACAAAGGTCGTCTCATTACTGCGTTCATCATTAAAAGAGACCTCCACTTTGTAATCCACCTAAGGCACTAAGACCTGCGATACCGTATCCTGCGATTTGTTGAAGAGGAGATACTTGAGTAGTTGGACTCGTTTGTGTTTGAACCACAGAGGAAGTACTTGGTGCGCCTTGATAAATATCAGATAAGAATCCGACTCTTTTATAAGGCTCATACATCTGTTGCATTAAATTTTGTCTTTGAACATCTAATTGACTTTGAGCTTGTTGTTGACCTAAAGAACCGAGTCCCAATAAAGTATTAATATCTTGTGCTCCATATTGTTGTCCTAGACCACCTAATTGAGCTTGTTGTCCTGCGAATGTTCCATATTGAGGAGCTAAAGCACCTAAACCTGCAGCAGAAGATTGTTGTCTTTGACCTAATTGTTGTTGAGCATTGAGAAAAGCTTGGGCCTGAGCTTGAGCTAAAGCAGAAGCACGATTACGTTCTAATTCAGCTTGAGCAATGCCTTCTCTTCCACCACCAAAAGCACCTGCTTGAATGGCTTGGGCTGCTTGACCTTGTTGAGCAATATTATAAGCACGGTTAATTTCATCTTGAACTGCTTGTTGATAAGGATTCATAAAAGGTTGAATCTCTGCCATGGTTGGAGCACGACCAATGTCGGTATAAGCTTGGGCTGCTTGACCCAACGTTCCTAGGCCCGCGGCTTGTGATTGAAGAGCAGAGGCTAAATAAGGCTGATATGCACCTATTCCTGTTTGTCCTAATTGAATTGCTCTTAATTGTTCAGGAGTTAATCCAGCTATTTGTTGTTCAGGTAAGGCTAAGGGCTGATCTGCTAATGCTTTAGCAGTGTCTAAAAGACCAAGTTTCCTTGCTTCTACTTCAGGAGCCTCTCTTACGATTTGTTCTTGTGTTGTTACCATTATGCCATACCTATGCTTTGTTGTGATAAACTACCACCGTTTTCTAAACTTTTCATCATTTTATACATATTTTTTGCTCCCTCTTTTCGCGATCCACCACCCGCGTTTCGCACCGCTTTAGCAGTCATGACAAATTCACCGTCACTTAACATTGCAGGAATATCATCGGAAGTACCTGTTCCAGGGCCTGCGATCTCTCCAATACGTTTAGGATGTTCTCTTACTTTACCGTCAGGGTGTTCGATTCGTTGACCACTGCCAGAGGCAAAACCTGTTATTTCTCCACCCATAGCAGCGTATATTGTAGGATCATATCCTTGAGGACCTGTGATATCTGATAACTGATATTGTGCGTAGTTAGGAGTATATAAATCTTCACGAGTATACTCTTCTTCTTCTTCTGGTTTAGGCCCTAAAAGCTTTTCAGCTAAGGGTAAAGCAGTCAATCCAGCATAAGCAGCAGGACCATATTGATACATAAAACTAGATTCTTTTGGAATACCTAATCCAATTAAATCTTCATCAGCTAAATCGATTCCAGATAGTTTTCCTAATAGTTTAGCTTTTTTAAATTCAGGATTAATTGCTCTTTGACTAGGATCAACATTTGATCTTAATTTTTCAAAAGATTTTCCAAAAAAACCTTTTTCTTCTGTTGGTGCTGAAGATATTTGAGGAATTTCTCTTCCAGTAACTCCACTCATGAATCGTTGACCCATAGTTCCTTCACCACCACTTAAGGCTCCTCGAACACCTGAAGTTGCAACTTGAAGAGCTAAATTTTTTGCTATATCAGCAGGTTTTTGTCCTGCTAATCCTTGTATACCTGCACCTATTGCATACTGACCTAAACGACTTCCAAGAAAAGAACCTAATTTACCTCCTATTGCTCCACCAATGCCTGGAAGAACAAAAGGTAAAACATAAGGAGCAATCGGAGCGACTGCCTTAGCAACACCTGTGACAGTGTCTTTAACGTTTTGAAAAAAATCACCTACAAGTGATCCTAATCCAAACTCATGTAGCTGTGGATACTCCTTTTGTTGCATTACTTTTCATTATCCTTTTTTAGGTGTAACTGCACCCGTGAATAGTTTAGGGGCGATGACATTAACATCTCTGCGAATATCTTCGGAAGTAGTATCAGTATTAGGATTGGCAATATCGTTATTGGCATCATCCTCTGAATCATATTCCACCCCTGTTCGAGTATTGGTAATAGTAGTTTCAACCTTACAGCTATAGACAGGGATTTGATTCCCTTCAATATCGTATTCATAGCGTAAGATGATCGGTTCATCTATAATTTTAGCCATATAATATGTCTACTACATTTTTACTGTATTGGAAAGTGTCAAAATCAATAGAATACTTGTCTAAAACCAGCTCTATTCGTTTGTCCGTGTAGAAGCTCTGATAGTCAAATCGAGTCCTGTAATTAGCCTTATTAAAGAATCCAATACGTCTTTCAGATATATTAAATTCTTGTTCCATGGTCCGTAGTTCATTGTCCAAGTTCTCTATTTTGATGATCCTTTTAATATCCCCTAGGTAAGGCTTTAGATACTCTGTGAGAGTACAATTGTGAGTATGACAGTGTTCATTGATCTTGAGATAATTCCAGTCAAAATATTCTTCAAAAGAGGTATCTTTGTTTAACCAAAGACTCTTAATAGACTCCTGCCATTGAGAAATAGCTCTTGTAAAGGGGTTGCGAACAGTCGTAAAGAAATACCACCCTTCTTCTATGGCTCTTCGTATTAGTTTTTCATTAGATCCGTGATTCAAGAACTTTATATTATGTGTCACGTTCAAGGAATAATCTCTGCCCATCCAATCATTCACGGTACTCGAAGCCGTCTTCGCCGTTCGAACGTACAGTAAGGACATTACTGTTGTTGTTTAATTTCTAAAAGTGAGGTTGATAAAACTAATTGTGAATTAGCGTTAGCGTTAGCATAAAGAATATCTCCTGCTTCAAAGACATAGAGTCCTTGAGCTAAAACGTTAAATACTTCGGTAGTTTTACTTTCTCCTGCTAAAGTGATTGTTTGATTTTCGCTTGCATCATAATGAGATAATTGAAAAGCAGTCTTTGAAGGAGAAAAAGTACTATGCACTACATAAATAGTTTTAGCAATAAAGGTGGATACAGGAATATTATTCGCCACGTCTGCTTCAGGCACAGTAAATATTGCTGTGTT
>Ga0222715_10004515_pt1 | contig 12032 bp, 6 predicted proteins | sample C33_9DmetaG_FD_165056 | JGI IMG/M metagenome (GOLD analysis project Ga0222715, IMG submission 165056) | Estuarine water microbial communities from San Francisco Bay, California, United States - C33_9D | ecosystem: Environmental > Aquatic > Marine > Unclassified | place: USA: California...
GTAAACTCGGATACCGAACCATGATTGTTGTTCACAAAGAGTTTCTCGCAAACCAGTGGAAAGAACGTATCCAACAGTTTTGTCCAGGTGCATCTATAGGTGTAGTACAACAAAACAAATTAGAAACTGATTGTGATTTTGTCATTGCCATGCTCCAATCTTTATCGCTCAAAGAATACTCGTTTAATGATTTCGATACTATCGGTACTCTCATCGTTGACGAAGCACATCATATATGCGCGAAAGTGTTTTCCCAATCTCTTTTTAAAATATGTCCGAAACACATTTTTGGTTTGTCTGCAACACCGACCCGTAAAGATGGACTCACGAAAGTTTTACATTGGTTCATGGGACCAACATTCTTTGCCATTGAACGTGAAAACCAAGAACAAGTCGAAGTGTTTCCAATTGAATATAGATGTCCACGGTTTCAAGATCCACCACCGTGTACGCGGTTCGGCAAACTTTCATTAGCGACCATGATTACCGAACTTACCGAAGATCGTGGGCGAAACATTGTTATAGCAAACCTTATCAAAAATATTGTTAAAGGAACTCGTCAAGTTCTCGTATTAAGTGATCGTCGACACCATTGTGAAGTACTCCACCAAAGTTTCAAGAAAACGTCGGGGCTCTATATGGGTGGTATGAAAGAAGTTGATTTAGCCGAATCAAGTAAAAAACAAATCATATTTGCGACGTTTAGTCAAGCACACGAAGGTCTCGATATACCTTCACTCGATACGGTTATACTTGCGACCCCTAAGTCTGATATCGTTCAATCTATAGGACGGATTATGCGGGAAACGCATGGTAAAAAGAATAATCCACACATTTACGACATGTTCGATCAATGGTCTATATGTCACGCTATGTATAATAAACGTCTCAAAGTATACCGACAAGGTGGTTTTAAAATACCAAAACAAAAATCCGAAGAACCTACTGATTTCACTAAAGGGAAATGCCTCATTTTACCATGAAAATAATCACTTGTATTTGTAAGAATGCCGTGTTGTGATACGGGTCGTAATATACAAAAGTATAAAGGAGCCGCAGCATCCACACTCCAGGATGCTTTGGAAAATGGAAATACGGCATCTCTCAATATTAATTTATCATCACCAGCCGTATTCATAGGCGACGGTGGTGGTTTATCAAATATAAATGCGAGTGCTGTTGCAGGTAATTTACAAGCGGTTACGGATAATGGTGCGGCTACAACAAATAAAATTACACTCACGAACGGTCTAACTTCTTTGGTAACAAGTGGTAACGTTCTAGTCACGGGAAATGTAACCGCATCTTTTTTTCGCGGTGATGGTGGTACACTTTCTAATATTGCCGCAAATAAAAATTTTCAGGAAGTTACCGATTTAGGGGCGACGAGTTCAAATAAAATTACATTAACGAACAGTGCTACTTCTTTACAAACGACTGGTAAAATAGTATCTTTAACTTTAGAAGCGAATGTTAATGCAAGTAATATAGTAACGAACGATGGTCGTGGTATTAATCAGTTAAACGCAAGTAATGTTAGCATTGGAACACTTGCAATTTCACGAGGTGGAACAGGTGCAGGTTCAGCTTCAGCGGCGGCTTCGGCCCTTGGTGTTGGAACGGAAGATTCACCCCAGTTTACGGCGATAGAATTGGGACACGCATCAGATACAACATTGGCGCGTTCGAGTGCAGGTGTTGTAACGATTGAAGGCGTAGAGATACGAACGGGAACGGTTCCGGTTGCAAAAGGTGGGACAGGTGCAACATCAGCTTCAGCGGCGGCTTCGGCCCTTGGTGTTGGAACGGAAGATTCACCCCAGTTTACGGCGATAGAATTGGGACACGCATCAGATACAACATTGGCGCGTTCGAGTGCAGGTGTTGTAACAATAGAAGGTGCAGAAATACGAACTGGGACAGTACCAATTGGAAAAGGTGGGACGGGTCAAACAACTGCTTCAGCGGCAGCTTCTGCACTTGGTGTTGGAACAGAAGATTCACCCCAGTTTACAGCTATTGAATTGGGACACGCCACGGATACAACATTGGCCCGTTCGAGTGCAGGTGTTGTAACGATTGAAGGTGCAGAAATACGAACAGGTACAGTTGCACGCGGAGACGGTGGGACGGGGCAAACAAGTTACAGTACGGGTGATATACTTTATGGTGCAAGTTCTGGTACAACACTTAATAAATTATCCCCAGCTGGATCTAATGCGGATGTAGGTAAATTTCTTAAACTCGGAGATGGTGATGAACCTGAATGGGCTACTGTTTCCGTTTCGTCGACAACAATAAGTACAACTGATGTAACAATTGAAGATACTGATCATGGTTTAATTTTCGTATCAGATTCTGGTACGGGAGTACAGGCTCTAAAGAAAGAATACGGAACATTAAAGTATAAACCAAGTACCGGAACATTAACAACGAGTAATGTTATTACATCCGATACATCAATTCACGCGCGTAACGGGATCGCGAATACAACTCCAACTCATACGTTATCGGTCGGTACGGTTGTAAGTATACAAGAAACAGCTTCAGGTGATGTTATTATTGTAAGAGGTAACGGGTATTTCAGTGATGAGGTTTATATCGCTAAAAAATTAACTGTACCAGTCGGTGGAGAAATATTGGCAGATAAAATAACAGTTCGTTCATTGGAGACAAAAGGTAGTATTGTTTTCGCAAATAGACCACCTACAAGTGGTATAGTATTGGGTTAATATCATAAATAATTAAATATATGTAATAGTTAAATGACGGTAACAGTCCCTGGTGCAGTATCAAGAGATGATATAGTTGGTATTAGTAGTAATGATATGATAGGAAGTTCTTTGTGTTTATCATTTGATAATGATAAAGTATTCATATCTTCAAACTCTTATAATAGCGGTACCGGTCTAGTTAGAATATATGAAAGTACAGGTACATATAATTTTAATTGGAATTTATTAGCAACACTGAACGGTAATTCCAATGATGATTTTGGTCATTCAATAGATGCAACATGGGATGGTGATATTTTATGTGTGGGTGCCCCAGGTAATAATAAAATTTATATATACGAAGATACATCTGGTTCTAAAAATTGGTCAAGTTACGTATCAAATAGTATTTCAGGAAACTCGAATTCGGAATTTGGTTTTTCTGTATCCATAAACAAAGATATGGGTAATAATATTGCTGTAGGTGCTCCAGGTGAAAACACTGTAAATGTTATTCAAAAAGTGGGTGGTACGTGGTCAAGTTCTTGGTCTAATACATGGACTACTTCACTTTTTAGAAACTATATTTATGAAAATTCTGGTGCTACGGGTACACAAACTCTTTTATACATAAACGAAACGACGTATGGAGGGTCACCAAGATACGGTCACAGTGTATCTATATCCGGATACGGAAATTACTTAGCAGTAGGTGCACCAGGTGTGAATATAGACGGTAATATAGGTTTAGATGTGTCTAATGTATATTATACAGATGGAAGTCAACCATCAAATTTTACACGTTCAGGTGGACCACAGACGCATACACGCCCTTTCGAAACAGCTGCATTGGGACACGTGGTATGTTACAAAACAAGTAATGTTTTATCTGATTGGAGAACACATTCCAGTGTATCACAACATGGTCCAGTTATAAGAGGTCATACAGCAGATGATACTGATACTATGCCAAGAACATTTGAACCATCACATTCATGGGGTTTTCCTGCGTGTGGTAAAAGAGTACAAATGTCAATTGATGGGTCTAAAGTTATGGCGGGTTCCCCTCACTACGCAAAAGCTGGTAAATATTCTTTTTCTAGTGGTAAAATAGAAGGTTGGGAATATAATCAATACAATGATACATGGGTTCTCGGTAAATCACCGTTAGTAGGTGGAGGTGAAAGACGTCTAGGTCAAGATTTTGTACTCGATTACGCAGGTACACGAGCTGTTTCGTGTACTAGAAAAAACAATGGTGGAAATGGAAAAGTATTGGTAATAGATTTTAACGGTACGGGTTGGTATGAAGTTACAGAAGGTATATCGTTCAATTCATTTACAGGTCCTTCTGGAATACATACATCTAATGGTGAGTTAATAGCGGTAGCGGATCCACAAGATGATGGTAATAAAGGTAGAATTAGATTTTATGATTTTCCTTTAACTCAGATTATAGAAGGTAATACACTTGCAAGTGGGTATATTGCTGTAGATAGTTTACGTATAGGTTCAAATGATAATGCTGTAAATGATAACGTACCCAAAAGAATATCATTTGGTGGTACATACCAAGATAATGAGTATCATATGACAGAAATTGAAAATAGAAGTTTTTATTATGACGAATTAAATACTGATGTAGATTTACAGGGTAATTCAGAACTCGTTTTTATGAAAAAGAGTAGTGGTGATATGTGTGATATGATTCGTATGAAAGCTAATGAATTTAGGATAGATAATTACATAATAGGTGATGGTGATTACGATCATACTCCAAGATTGACAATGGACAATGTTGGTAATTTCAAATTAAACGCTGAAATGACTTTTAATAGTGAAAGGGGGCAGGCTGATATAAAGGCACTTTTAGATATTGAAGGTGATTGTTTTACGAGAAGACGTCTCAATGCGGGATTATCCACTGGAAATGATACTCTTGGTACTAATAAATATCCATTTAATATTTTGTACGATACGAGAACTTCACTTGTTAAAAACAATAACAATGCGGTAGGTTTAGTATCAAATGTAAACGTCTGGAATAGGGGTGTCGGAGGGTTGCCAACGCGTTGGAATACAAATGGGCCAATATCGGGTACAATAAATTATCACGCAACAGAAGGTGCTATTAGTTTAAACACTGACAGTAGTTATTCTGAAAATACTGGACAAGATGGTACAATATTCGCAACCAATGGTAGTAATCTCGGGGGATTTAAAATATCGTTTTGGATTAAACTTCAAAATGCACATAGTACATATTCAACAAAAACACTTGTTGGTGTGGGTACATTAGCTACATCCGGCGTCACGGGTTGTAGAGTTCAAATAACAAATGATAGAATTCAAATGAATTTTGGACAATATCAAATTCATCCATCTTCGACTTATACGTTCGAGACTGATATATGGTATCATATATGGGTACAAAGTGACCCAGTTGGTAATGCGGGTACAGGAAATTCTATAATAAAAATAAATGACGTTTCATTAGGTTTATCTTCGACTGGTACGGTTGCTAACGGATTTTCAACTGATAAAAAATTTTACATTGGTTCAAGTATATCAAGTGATAGTGCAACAGATATATACATAGGTAATATTGCATTTTATCCTGCCAGAAGTTCGGTATATTTCGGAAGTCCCGAAAACCCCACTTCTACAGATATGTATAATTGGGGACCACCAGAACAGAAATTGGCGGTTGGTGGACAGGCGTATATACAAACTAGATTGGGTGTAAATAAATTTTCACCTGCTTACGAAATAGATGTAAATGGTACGATATCATCGTCAAACGTTGTATTAGCCGGGGGGTCCTCCGTAGAAAGTACACCATACTATTTTTATGTTATAGTAGAGAATAGTAAATTTGGAATAGACGGTACTCAACAACCAACAATAACACTATATAGGGGTGTTACCTATAGATTCGATCAATCTAGTAGTACGAATGGATCTCACCCTTTTAGAATATCAACCACGGCCGAGGGTGGAGATGCACCGGGAACATCATATAACGGTTCAAACGGATCCTCGGGGTCGTATCGACAATACATCGTACCTTTAGATGCACCCGATACCATGTATTATAATTGTTCGGCTCACTCGGGTATGGGTGGTACTTTAAAAATTCTATCGGGAATTGTTACTACGAGCGGCGTAGCATCCTCAAACGTATTTGTCAACAACCATATGGGTATTGGAACAAATTCACCAAAGGCACAACTACATGTAAGAAGAGAAGGATCATCTGGAGAATCTAATGTATACATACAATCATATAGTGATGCTACAGGTGATCAAGCAGCTTTATTTTTAGGTACACCACATGCTAATAGTACAACTGCCCAACCCAAGTGTGCTATAATAGCAGACACAGTTGGTTGGAGTCGCGCAAATTTACACTTTTGTCTTGAAGGAACGGCAAATAATGGTAGTGCTTATAGGGCGAGTACGTCTAACTCGAGAATGATGATAGATGGTATAAGTGGTAATGTTGGTATTGGTACAACTAGTCCAACGCAAGCAAAACTTGTCGTGATCGGCCATGGTGGTAGTACAATAAGTATAGGCACATATGGTTTGTTAAACAGTTCAGGTAGTACTGATCAAGCTTCTGATAGTAACTATTATTCTATATACGCGGATAACAGAATTGCTGCTACGGAGTTTAATGCCTTTTCTGATAGTCGAATAAAAAAGAATGTGGTCGATATAAACGATAGTTCTGCACTCGACAAAATCCGTCTTCTCGAACCCAAAATATACAATTATATTGATGAAAAACAAAAGGGGACAAGTAACGTATATGGTTTCATCGCCCAAGAAGTCGCAAACGTTTTACCGTATGCGGTTACGGTAAGCGAAGGTGATATTCCAAATATACTTACGAACTCAAACGTAAGTGTTACGAGTGATAGTAATGTACTCGAACTTCGTTTAGATACGACGGTTGAAGGTTTAACTTTATCGAATACGTCAAATATAAATATCACGACTGATAATGATCAATACCTCACCGTACCTGTACTCTCATTTTCGGGAAGTAATGTTATAACAATACAAAATAGTGATAAGTTTACTAACGTTACTGGTGCGTATATACATGGTGAACATATTCAGGATTTTAACAATTTAAATAAAGATGCTATATGGGCGGTTTCCACTGCGGCTTTACAAGAGGTCGATCGACAATTACAAGCTGAAAAAGCAAAGGTAGCGGATCTATTAGCGCGCGTTACCGCACTCGAAAACAACTAATTTTTTTACCATTCTGGAAAATGTCAGAATGGTAGAAAGTTTTGTTTACTTACTTTCGTGATGGGATCGTGTCCATGATTGCTAAGGCGATAACACCCGCAATAAAGAACAAAACAACATAATTACACTCCGTATCTTCTCCTCTACCAGTAGAATTTTTCCGTTTCTCCTGGACTGGGACTGATACTTCTCGTGAAGGTCTCGGTCTTTCAATAGGATCTTCGTCTAATGGACAATAACCTATCATATACTATATTTTACAAATTAATTTCGACCGATTTTTTCTTTCGACCACGTTTAGTCTTGGTCTGGGTAACTTTAACTTCACGCAATTCCCCGTCACCTCCTTCAACGTCACCTGGTGTTGGTGCCTCAGCAATATCCGAAATATCGTCGTCTTCATCATCGTCTACGATAATTTGTTCCTGTGGTTTAATATTCGTCGTGTTCATGGGTGGTGTTGGTGGCATCATAATGTTACCCATGAGACTGGAAATATCAAACCCTGGACCTTGCATTTCGTGTTTACCATCACTTGAAGGTTCGGAACCTTGTTGTGATTTTGGTACTGTATTTTGTACCGCGGACATCATATTTTGAACCAACCCTGGATTCTGTTTAATCACATCATTCATGTTTGGCATGACCGATTTGAACATACTATTCGTCAAATGGAACATCATCGCTGACCCACCCAGCATCATAATAAGTTTGATTTCTGGGGCGACGTGCATTTTAGTTCTATACTTGACGTATAACTCCTCAAAAACTTCGTCATAATCGTCAACATTTTCCATAACGTTTTCAGACCACCCTTCAAGTTGGATCTCGAATGGGTTATACTTCTTATTCATAAACTCAAGGCCTGTCGTACACGCGATAAGCATACGTCTCGCAAATTTAACCGATTTGTCTACATCTATACTATATGTTATTCGCTTTACTTCGTTTCTAAGTTCGTCTATAGGGGAATAGGCATTCAAGCGCTTGTTCACAGTAAACCCCTTTTTTTCCAATCGCCCAAGTTTATTAACAAGATCCGCTTTCTCTTCATCAATTGTCTTAAAGCCAGGTGATGGTTTTTCTTCCTCTTCTTCCATCATATATCCACCACCTCCACCATACTCCATTTCGGGTTCGTCGTCGTATTCGTGATAATCAAGAGGTGCCTCTGGTGGAGGTACAGATGGTTGTGCTTGTTTATTTGGGTTCGCAAACGAATCAATATCTTCCTGGAAAATTTGTGGTTGTGGTGCTGTAAATTGTGTTTTCATTTGTGAAATTTGTTTTTTTACAGGCTGACGTCGAGGAATATCAATTTCAATTTCGTTCATCAGGGCCTGTTCACTATCATCAAGTTTCATGACATTCGTATTTTTACGATCAAGAATAATTTCACCGTCCATTACTATTACTCTTTATATTGAAACTATTCTATTCTCTTTAACGCACTTTATAAAAAATGTTGTTTCAATATAAATGAAACTTAACGCCACCAACAGAAACACGATCAAAGCTATCGTCATCATCATCGCAGTATTGTGTGTTCTCGCAATGTTACGTACCAGCGGATACCAGGGTAAAGAGGTCGAAATCGAAACCGTCAATACGGGTTCGCTCTTCGATATCCCATCGACCGAAGAATGTTTGGGTAATGCCTACTACTCCGACAGTAAAGGTGGTGTGTGTGACGGACAAAAACTTGTTCGGGAACAAGCGAGCTATAAGATGAAGTAAAATCTCCAGTATATATAAATGGCTTTAGTGACGAGTCAATCCACTTTACCCGATTTCGAATACGAGTATCATACGATTACCGTTGACACTATAGGTCAAGTAAGTAAAAATACATTTACTGTACATCTTCAGGAAACACTTGAAAATATCGTTCAGGTAAGACTTAACGCTGCACAAATTACAACAACGGGTTCAAATGTATGTTACATATCTATAAACGAACTCAATACAAATTATACACAACGAACATCAAATATTTATGGGTACGAAGGTCAACCATCTTTATCAAAAGTAAATAATTCGTTTGGGAGTTTGATTAGTGGAAATGGTGCAGCTTCGGAGATCATTTTCAAAGACAATTACCCAGTCGTACAACAATATTCGACACCTATACGAAAAATAGATAGATTAACAATTAGTTTATTAAATCAAGACGGTATTACTATATCGGGTACCGACGATAACTTTTTTATTTTTAGATTTATATGTAAACAAAAAAATTTACCATTCCAGGGGGGTAGTAAATAACGCATATTTTTAACCTTTTCTTATTATAAATGTCATCTGGTATTGTTCAACTTATAGCAATTGGTGCTCAAGACGAATACATTATGGGCGAACCAGAAATATCTTTTTTTACGTCAACGTTTAAACGACATTCTAACTTTTCACAATCCGTTGAAAAACAAACTATTCAGGGAGGTGTGAAAGCGAATTCTATGTCATCTATTCGTTTTGATCGAACAGGTGATATGTTAGGGTATACATACCTAACAATTGATAATAATACACAGGCACTCGATATTCAAAGGTGGGACACGCTTATAGACAAAGTTGAGCTTCTCATTGGTGGTCAGGTTATTGATACACAAGATGCCATTTTCACCGAAAAAATAGCAATCGATACGTTTGCAACAAACGTTTCAAAAAGTGCAAATGGTACACACCCAGGTATAAGTGCACGTTCCTATTTCTATCCATTTAGATTCTTCTTTTGTGAGGGTGCACAGTGTGCTTTACCCATAGTCGCTTTACATTACCATAACGTCGAATTACGTATACATTGGGGACCAAATGCGGGTAACTATAATTTCGAGTGTTATTCAAACTATTATTACCTCGATAACGAAGAACGTGGTAACCTTGTTTCGCGTAACCATAATTTAATTATTACACAAGTTCAAAAAAGTATTCCATCAAATGAACTTTCTCAAGAATTGACGTTTAATCATCCAGTCAAGTATCTCGCATCCTCAGATACAACCACCGAAGGAGCATTAACATCAACCACTAATAAAATTAAAATTGAAATAAACGGTTTAGATATAGGTAATTTCAAGTGGGCGAAACCACACTTCATAGACGTTATGAACTATTACCACACAAACTTTGTTACGTCACCCGATTTTTTCTTATATTGTTTTTGCTTATCGACGAGTTCGCTCCAGCCGACAGGAACACTCAATTTTAGTCGATTAGATTCTGCAAAGATAGTCAGTCAAACCATGATAATTAGTGATCCTATATACGCAGTCAACTACAATATACTTCGTATTGAAAATGGTATGGCTGGTCTTATTTACGCAAATTAAAATACATACTTATATTAAATGGTTAAAAACATACCGACCATCGAGCGATCTACCAAAATCCGGTTTGGTAAATACGCTACGGATGACCAGGCTGAAAACACGATCGTGTTCAATGCTTCTAATACTGCTATAGATGCAAGTACCGCGGGAACAATGTACATGTCACCTTTACGTATAGCTGAATTAGCGGGCGCTACTTTCATTGGATACAGCTCATCAACAAAAGAAGTTGTTGATACGGGTGTAGCAACATCCCTTTTAGGGGGTGTTACTTTAGATAGTGCGGCTCTCCAAGGTAATGTTGTTTCAAATTCTATACCACATTTTGCTAATGTGACAACCGCGTTTACAACCGGTCATGGTTCAAACGTTGGTATTTCGAATACTGCACCTACACACATGTTATCAGTCGGTGATAAGATTTTCATGTCCAATACAGGTGGAGAAGCCATAAAAGTTGAAGGTAATATACGCGCCCAACGATTTTTTGGTGGTACGGCTGTTACAATTAGTGATAGTGCAACGAACAAAATTCAGGTTTCGGGTAAAATAAAAACGTCGTCAATTGAGACCACTGATCATATAGCAGTAAGTAATAACCAAAACATAACGAAACTCGTATCTGTGGGATCACATACATTCATTAACACACCATCAGTGTCTGAAAGTGCTATAACAACGTCTGGTAACGTAACCGCCGCATTTTATAAGGGGGATGCAGGGTTATTGTCAAATGTAATCCATACTGGAACACTCCCAATATCAAAAGGTGGGACGGGTCAAACAACTGCTGTAGCGGCAGCTTCTGCACTTGGTCTCGGGACTGAGGATTCTCCATCATTTATTACCGTGAATGCAAATGTTATCGGTAATAATGTAGATGTGATTACTTTGAATGGTAACGTCGTTGGTAATAATGTAGACGTGATTACACTTTATGGCAATGTCATTGCAGATAATGTATACGTAACAAATAATATAGAAACAACGTCCGGGTTCTTTAAAGGTAACGGTGGTATTCTCTCGAACGTCACTCTTCAACAAGTTACGGATGCGGGTAATACGACATCAAATACGGTTCAGTTTACGAACGCACACACGGCGTTTACGACCGATCTTACGTCTAATGTAGGTGTTAAACTCAACCAATTAGCAAATGTAACACTGGAAACCGATATAACTTTAGCAAATGAACAAATACTCGTTTACGATGGATCAAACTGGACGAACCAAAATTTAAATCATACATTTTTACGTGTTAAAGCTGAAGAAGTTATTCAAAAAGGTAACGTCGTATATGTAACTTCTTCAACGGGTAATGACACGTTAAATATTAGAAAAGCAAGTGCTACTAATAGTTCAACCATGCCTGCTATAGGCGTAGCTTATCAAGACTTAGCCGATGAGGGTGAAGGTTTAATTGTTTCATTTGGGCGTGCAGATAGTATGGTACTCGACGGGTTTGATGAAGGTGAAACTGTATATGTAAGTAATATTGGTTTTGGTTTGGTTTCAAATGTTAAACCACTTGCATCAACCGATCTCATACAAAATGTTGGTATAGTTATTAAGCCACATAAATCTTCCGGTGTTATTTCCGTCACGGGTGTTGGTCGTTCGAACGATATTCCAAATGCACAAGTTGTCACTGATCAACCCTCTTACGTTTACGTGAACAGTTCGGGTAATGAACTCAAAAAGATAGACCCTACAATTCTAAATG
>Ga0222715_10004518_pt1 | contig 12027 bp, 9 predicted proteins | sample C33_9DmetaG_FD_165056 | JGI IMG/M metagenome (GOLD analysis project Ga0222715, IMG submission 165056) | Estuarine water microbial communities from San Francisco Bay, California, United States - C33_9D | ecosystem: Environmental > Aquatic > Marine > Unclassified | place: USA: California...
TCCGCCAAATGTTGAGAGGCGGCGAGGACATTCCGGAGTGGTTCGCGTTCAAGTCCGTCGTCAAGGTCCTTCGCGAGAACATCTAAATTCAATCATAGCACAAACACGAAAACGAGAATAGGAGGCTGAGGCGATAGAAGCTGGTGCTCGTTAGTATTGTCGCCGATCTGCAAGTTGAAATCTAATCTATGAATAATATTCTTCATCGCGACGTTCTCGCGTCGTTCTACTTTTTCAAAGCCGCCCCACCGCTCACCGCCTCCTCGGCTAACCTCTGCTTATCCTCGTAGAACCCAGGAATCGCGGGCGTGTACATGGGCAGCTTACGCTTCAACGGAAACAAATCTTCATCCTCCACCATCGCCGCGTCTCGCGTCGCCCCCGCCGGCAACGCCGCAATCGCCGCCTTTTTAATCCTAATCTTTTCGTTAATATCTGCGGCAAACGCGCGCTCTGCCCGCATCTTCTCTCGAGAGTACGCCTTCGCTCGCGCTTCGTACTCCTCGAGCTCCTCGGGCGTCAAGTTTTCCTCGATTTCCGTCGCGTCCAGCTTCGTCAGCGCCTCGAGGTACGTGTTTTTATTGCCCTTGGTCGTGTGCTCAGCCTTGGCGCTGATCGGGAGCGCGCCCATGCCCTTGCCCTTCGTCCGTTTGCCCTGCGACGACTTAGACTTGGACGCTTTCTTTCCCTTGCTCGCGTACGCGCGCGAGAGCGAGAGAGACGCCGCGAACGACGTCGTCGTCGACGACGATTTCACGGCGGCGTCAAAGAAATCGTCGCGACGCGGCGCGGTGACGAACGCCCGGCGCGCGATCGAGATCGCGGGCGACGACGGCACGCGCGTCGTCGCGAGCGCCGACGACGCCGCGCGCGCGAGCGCGGCGGAGGCGCGACGGAGCGATGGCGTGGACATGTTGGACCGATCGACGCGAGCGCGGCGCAGAGTGCGGCGTCGCGCGCGACGCCGGAGACGTTTCGAGACGCGTCGCGGATCGCGCGCGCGCACAAAATATCAAAACCGAAATACGAGTGAGTTACATCACGGCGTCACATCGGTCGGCGGCTGGGATCCGGCGCGCCCGGCGCGGCGGCGTCGCCCGCGTCGTCGAGCGACGCGTTCGCGCCCAACGCCACGGCGTCCACGAATTTCCACCCTCCGGTCTCCGCGTCTCTTCGCAGGCGCGCGCGCTCAGCCAACGTTTTCATCTTCCCCCTTCCCTTACCTTGGGTGTAATCCGCCTCGTACGTCACGTACGCCTCGCCGTCTTTCTCGCTCGACCGCTTCGCTCGAAACGAGTGAAATCGTATTCGCTTGATCGTGTTCTCCGCGTCCCTCAGCAGGGACTCCCGCGCGCGATCCTTCGACTCTTCGTGCGTCGAGCTCACGATGTACGCCGCGTCGCCGACGACGTACGCCGTGAATCGCGCGCGCATCACCTCCTCCGCGGTGAGCGCCGCCGCCGCGCTCGCGTCCCCGTGCGCTCGCCCGCAGCACGCCTCGTACGCCGTCGCCGCGTCTTTCCCGCACGCGCACCCCGACGCGGCGCGTTGTTTCGCCGTCTCGCTCGCATCGCTCGCGTCGTCGCGCGCGCGCATCGCGTCGCCCAGCATCCCGCGTCGCGCGCGCGCCGTCGCGGCGTCCCCGCGGCGCGTCGGCGCCGTCGCGGCGCGCGCGCGCGGCGCCGTCGCGCCCGACGCGACGCGCATCGCGCGCGAGACGGCGTCGTCGACGGTCGCGCCGCGAGACGCGCCTCGAGCGCCGACGCGCGTCGGCGTGCGACGCCGCGCGTCGCGTCGACGGCGCGTCCCGGCGCCACCTCTCGCCGAACCCTAACCATCAACCCACAATACGAACGAATCCCCATGTGCGTAAGCGCTCGACCCGATCGACGACTCGCATTCCGCGACGTCTCGACCCCATGCGCGCGCCAGTCGCTGGAAACCATCCGCGGTCTCGCGCGCCCGTGCCCGTGCGGCACAGCGCGATGCGCGCGGACGGCGACGCGCTCGCGCGCGGGGGCGCGATACGCCTGGCCATCGAGGTGCGACGTCGATCGAGCGCGATCGGACCTCGATCGCGCGCGGCGCGCGACGGCGCGGCGCGACGACGACGCGACGCGACGCGCGATCGAACGATCGATGGATCCGACGCGACGCGCGCGACGCGGGGCGATGGATTATCGCGCGACGACGCGCGATCGAGGCGAAGGCGCGCGCGCGGCGCGCCGTGGACGACGCGGGGGGGCGCGAGGCGACGCGCGCGCGCGAGACGAGGGTCGGCGAGGCGGGGCGCGACGACGGCGAAGGGCGGGACGATGGTTCAAACGCCGAGGCGGTTGTGGATAGAAATATCTCGACGGCGAGCGGAGACGGAGGGAAGGAGGGAAGGAATCGATCGGGACGACGCGACTGACGACCGGGGGCGATTTTTTATCGCAGTGTACGCTGGATGCGCTGAGACACGCGCGAGCGCGAGAGGTGTTCGAGCGATCGAGCGAACCGACGTCGACGAGCGGGAAATCGAGCGAGGACCGGGAGGACTCGAGGGCGCTCGCGGTGCGATCGGTTCGAGCGGAGGAGATCGAAGGAGAGCACGGTGATGGACCGAGCGGACGATTGGAGTGGGTGATCAAGCGGGCGTACGATAGGAAGTACGACACGACGGATGATTACAAAGTGGACGTGGAGCGCACGTGGGCGTTTTTAGAAGACAAGTGGACGAGGGAGGGAGCGACGTCGAGGCTAGACGCCGTTCGGGTCGTTCGCGCGTATTTCGACAATAAATGGACCTCGAGAGGGATCGGCGAGCTCGGAGGGATAGTGTGCGTTCCGAGCGTGGGAATATCGCGGGAGTCGCTCCAGATTCCGAAATCTACGAGCGTGCTTTCGCTCGATTCCATGGCTGCGACGAGCGCGGGATCGGACGGCGCGAACACGACGCAGGTTCGGTTAGGACGGGAAGATAAGGATTTATTCCCTAGATCAGATGTCGCGCTCGCGAATGAGCGCGTTCAAAATCAATTGGCGCTGGAGAAATGCAAGTATTTACTCGAAAACTTCATAAATCAACCCGAGGCGGTGAACTTCCGGGACCCCATCGATCCCCACACGGTGGAGCGCGAGAATTACGGGTCCGTGGTGGAAGAGCCCATGGGTCTGACGATCGTGCTCAACAAACTAAGAACGAACGCCTTCGCGTCGTCTCGAGAGGTCTGGAAAGCGTGCAGTTCGATTTGGTCCAACTGTCGGTCCTGTTACCCGTCGTCGAGCAGAATGAGAAAGCTGTGCGATTTAGCCGAGCTGATGTTCACCACGGCTTGGCGGGCGCAAGGATTGAATAAGTTTAGCGATGCCTCGGACGACGACTCGTGCGACGCACCACCTGGGATGAAAAGTCTCAACGACTTCAGAAACGCTGGCCCGAAAACCGCCACGCGTCCGCCGAGCGGCGCGGTGACGTCGGCCAAGGTCGGCCGCAGCCGTGTGGCATCGTTCAAATGCGACGTCTGCAAGCGCAGTAAGAAGGGCAAGTGCGGCACTGAAACGGCGCCAAAATCGTGTTTGTTGCGCCCGGAAAATCAATCGCGTGAGCGTCAAACGCAGATCCGAGAGCGAGTGAGCAAGTTGAAGCCCATGTCGGCGAAAGGTGCGGTGATGAAGAGGAAGCCCACCGAGTCGACGGAGCAGAAACGGACGTCGAAGGCGAGTGGTAGAAGAAAACTCACAGAAGCGGAACAACAAGAAAACTGCTTTAGACGTGTGTTCGATGAAACCGATCCGGACAACTTCATCTCGCAATTCATGCGGCACCAGAACGCGGCGAGAGCGAACAGTAGCGCGGACATGGCTTGGGGCAACTCGCTACACCTCGCCAACGAACAGTTGCGGTTGGAGATGCTGCAGAATCAGCGACTCGCCCGTTACGACGATCTGATGACGCAGCAGTCCGCGTGCTTACCGGATACCTCCAAGCTCGCGTCTTTGCGAAAAGCAATCTCGCACACCGCGGCGAATCTCTACGAAGCAAACGTCAAGCTACGTCAGTGCAACGTCGCCATGGTCAAGGCTCCGCGCGCAAGTCAGGGCGACTACCTCCGCGAGCAAGTCGCCCTCGAGGCCGAGATCCACGACCTCCAGAAAAAGCACCAAGAGCTATCCCGCGGCTTACAGCTTTACGTCAGTCAAAACCGGGCCGGCGTCGTCCGACGATCGCCCTCTCGCGACGCGTCCGCCGGTTTCGACCACCCCGTCTCCGTCGCCACCGCGCGCGTGTCGTTCGACGACGAGCCCGTCAAAGCGAGCGTCCACGCCGACGTCAACGACGAAGACATTCTCTTCGATTTCCACGCTATTTAACCTAATCACGCTTCCGCTCGCTTGTAACGCACGCGCCGCCGCGCTCGCAAACTCCCGACCTCGTCGCGCTCCGTTTCAAACATCCAGGACGCGCGGTGCCGTCCTCGGCACATCTCGGCGCTCGCGCCGCGCGGCGTCGAACGCCCGAGCCGCACGCGCGCGCGCGCGACGAACGACGATCGTCGCGACCGCCGCGCGCGTTCGCGAGCGACACCGCGCGCCGCACCGCCGCGCGCGCGCGCGACGACGCGACGACGATCGTGACAGCGTTGGCGCGAACGACGATCGATCGAACGACGCGCGCGCGCGGTTCGGCGCGCGGCGCGACGAGCGCTCGACGGACGCGCGAGCGTCGACGGACGCGCGAGCGCATCGCGCGCGATGGAGTCGATGCGGGCGAACGTCGCGGGAACGACGCGCGCGGCGAGGGACGCGCGGGGACGCGGCGGGACGAAGTCGAAGGCGAAGGCGAACGCGGAGAGAGATGGACGACGCGGCGCGCGATGCGCGGCGACGACGCCGGCGAGGTGTCGAACGTTTGCGCGCGCGCGATCGGTGACGGCCGGTGAACGGGACGGTGATGAGAGACTCGAGCTCGGGGAGTCGAAGAGGTCGAAGAGTTTACAGAAGCCGCGAGGGACCGCGACGACGACGCGAGCGCTGAGCGGAGGAGAAGCGGGAGGGGCGACGATTGAACTCGAAGCCGCCGCTGAATTCGCCAAGGATGAGTTTTACACGAAAAGTTTCGTCGTCAAGGCGCGCGAGCGCGCGGAAGCCTCTGTGAAAGTTCGGGTCGAGACGAATGGCGTCAAGTACAAGGTCACCGTGGAAACGGACATGGAGGCCGAAGGGCAAGATTTGCGCATGCATTGGGGCGTGGCGACGAGTAAGGAAACATGGGATAACATGGAAACACCTCCAGTGAAGATTCGACCGCCGTTTACGATTGAAACCACGGGGGTATGTCAAACGCGCATGACGCCGACGTCGTCACGCGTGAGCCCCACGCTCACGGCCACCATCGAAGGTGACGTCGCGGACGGCTTTTACGCAATCAACTTCTTGTTCAAAGAACCAAAGAAAGATCGCTGGATTCACAATGCGAGCGGAAGAGATTGGCACGTGCCGATACCGCAGCCGCCGGAACCCAAGATGGTGACGCGCACGATTACTACGCTGGAAGATTACGAGGAAGAGATTGAAGAGGACGAAGAATACGAATACGAAGAGGAACAAGAGTTGGACGAATCTCTCGCCTCACTTTCATCAGTGGTCGAAGTGAACATTGATTTGAACGCGCGCGCGAGCTCTCCCGTCAAGGAGGAAGTCGTCTCAGCGGCGTCGTCAGAAATCTCCGAGCCGGCGAACGCGTGGAAACGTCTTCTGACCCCGCCCGTGGACCCCAAGCCGTTCAACGCGAAAGATGAGAGTATTAACGCCTTAGTTGAGTCACTTTTTGGCAATGGTTCGAACGGTCTGACATCTGTCAAGCCGATCGCCGCGCAAGGTGAAAGACCGCCCGAGGATGAGGACTCTGAACCGGAACTCGAACTGGCCGAAGCGGCTCCCATCGAACAGCCGAAGGCGCTCAAAACTGGGATGCGAAAGGTGAAGAGGACGTTGACGAAGTCTCGCAGTGTCACTAGATCGATAGATGAACCGCTGCCGGTGAAGTTGGTGGAGGGTCCTTGGCTCACTACGAACACCATTGAAGAAAAGTTGACGCGCGAGAAAGAGGTGAGTTATAGAGTTGGCGCCGTAGTGGAAAAGAACGTCGAGGGTGGCGGAGTCTTGGTGCGTGTAGAAGCTGAGCTTCCGTGGAATATTGTTTTGCATTGGGGAATTGTTCCTCGCGGCGCGCGTGCGGATGTTTGGACGTTGCCTCCGGAACAGTGGCGCCCAGAAGGTTCAGTGGTCGGGGACACGGGCAAAGCGTGCGAAACTCCTATGAAGAAATGCGAGAACCCGCTGTCCGATCGGATTCAGATGAGTTATGCGGAGCTTCAGCTCGGTAACGCACCCACTGCGATGCGGTTTGTTCTCAAAGAAAATGGTGGAGAAGGACGGTGGCTTGATCGCAACGGCGACGATTTTGTCATTCCCATGCCCGAGCCGGCGTACGCAAGCACCACGCTCGATCTCACTGGTGAGCGGACTAAGGAAGCGATAGACGTCGCCACGGCCGCTGCGTTTCGTGCGGCGGAGTTGCATCTCGACTCCATGGATGAAGTCGAAGAGAAGGAGCTTGATATGAATATGCAGATTGAGTACACGGTGGCGACTCCACCACTGAGCGAAGAAGACTTTGCTCCGGCGGAGCGAATTCAAAAGCCTCAGAAATCAGCCGTCGGTAACGGTCGGGAAGTTTTGCTTCAAGGCTTCAACTGGGAGTCTTGGAAGGTTCCATGGTACCAAGCCGTCGAGCGACTTGCACCCACCATTGCGGAACTAGGATTCACGGTGGTTTGGCTGCCTCCGCCGACGTCGAGCGTCAGCGAGCAAGGTTACATGCCTCTGGATTATTATAACTTGGACTCTAGATACGGCACAAAGGAAGAATTAAAGGGTGCCATCAAGTCTTTGCACGATAACGGTGTGATGGCGCTCGGTGATGCCGTGCTTAACCATCGATGCGCCCATTTCATAGGCGACGTACCCGGCACGTACAACAAGTTTGGAGGCAAGTTGCCGTGGGACGCGACAGCCATCGTGGCAGACGATCCCAATTTTCATGGCCGAGGAAACAAAGCCGATGGTGAAATGTTCCATGCAGCTCCTAATATCGATCATAATCAAGCTTTCGTCAAGGCTGATCTCGAAGATTGGATGAGCTGGCTCATGCGAGAAGTTGGCTACGACGGTTGGCGACTCGATTACGTCAGAGGTTTCTGGGGTGGTCACGTGAAGGATTACATGGAGGCGACGAATCCGCAGTTCGCGGTCGGTGAATACTGGGACTCGTTGGCTTATAACATGGATGCTCTCGATTACAACCAAGATGGTCATCGACAACGGATCGTGAACTGGCTCAACGCCGCCGGCGGAAACGCCGGCGCATTCGACGTTACCACCAAGGGCATCTTGCACGCTGTATTTGAACGCCAAGAGTATTGGCGTTTATCGGATAAAGCAGGCAAGCCTCCGGGTGTGATGGGTTGGTGGCCTAGTCGAGCGGTGACTTTCATAGAAAATCACGACACCGGATCGACGCAAGGCCACTGGCGGTTCCCTCGCGACAGAGAGCTTCAAGGATACGCGTACATCCTGACCCACCCGGGCACTCCGACAATCTTCTGGGATCACATCTTTGACAACAACTGGGGACATTTGCACAAACCCATCGAAGACATGATTCGTATTCGCAAACAGTCCGGCATTCACTGCCGGAGCGAAGTGAAAATCGTCAAGTGCGAGCAGAGCGTGTACGCCGCCGTCATTGACGACCGACTTTTGATGAAAATTGGACCCGGTCATTTTCATGCAGACGACGCGTGGGATTGCGTGCTTTCTGGACAAGACTTTGCAATCTGGCGCAAGAAGAAAGATCGTTCGCAGCCGCGATGATTTTGATCTCTACTTAATATACTGTAATACTACAACTCGCGAGCGAGCAAGCCGCAACACAAAATTCTCACTTCTTCGTAGGTCGCTTCAGAGAACACGTCATGTGATTTGCACCCACCATTTTGGGTTTGAGAACGACTTCTACGTCCTCAAGCATCGATATGACGTTGTCCATGATCTCTGCGCCGCGCGTGGCGCGCTTGTCCTGCGCTATTCCGTCCGAATTCTTAAACATTATTCGAAACGTCACTCGATTTCCCGCGTCGAGAAACTTTTTTGCGCCATTTATCTTCACATTCAAATCGTGCACGTCGATTTTCGCCGTCAACCGCAACTCCTTCATCACGTCCCGCTTTTGCGCCGCGCTCACTGCCTTTTTCTGCTCTTTCGCCCGCTTCCTGATATCGTACCGCACTCGTTCGTAATCCAATATTCGACACACCGGCGGCGACGCGTTTCCGTTCACCTCCACTAAATCCATTTCCGCCGCTTTCGCCGCCGCCATCGCCTCTTCCAGCGCCACCACCGCGTGCGCTGACTCTCCTTCTTCCCCATCTCGCACCAATCGAACGACTTTCGCTTTTATCTATCGTTTGTTCGCGCGCGCCCGTCTCGTCGTCAGTCCCGCGCGTCTCGCGCGTTCGCCCAGTCGCCTCGCCTCGCCGTCTTCGTCCTCGACGCACCTCATCGTTCACGCGCGGTCGATTTTTCCCCCCCCCGCTCTCTCGCCCGCGCTCGCGCGCGTACGTCCTCCGCTCCAGCGTCGTCCACGCGGGCGCTCGAATCGTCTCGCGCGCCGTCGTCGTCGTCCACGCGCGCGCCGTCGTCGTCGTCGTCGCCGTCGCGCGCGCGTCCCACCGACGCATCGCCGCGCTCGACATCGCGCGCGCCGCGCGACGCGCCGCGCCGAGCGCGCGCGTCGCCATCGTCGTCGTCGTCGAGCGCGCGACGCCGAGTGCGGGACGCGCGTCGCCATCGCGCGACGCGCGCCGACGCTCGGCGTCGCCATGGCGCGATTGACCGAGATCGAGGACGGGGAGGCGGTGGGCATCGGACTCGCGGGGTCGGAGCTCCCGCGGCGGCGCCGCAAGCGACGGGAGACGCGCGAGGGCGCGAAAGATGGGGACGGCGTCGGCGATACCGCGACGACGACGACGACGACGACGACGACGACGACGCGCGGGACGGCGAAACGACGGACGATGGGAGACATCGCGCGCGCGTACGCGTACGCGAGCGTGGTGCTGGCGCTCGCGCTCGCGATCGCGCGTCGAGTTCGCCTGGCGTGGGGCTCGGCGTGAGCGCGGCGCGAGCGAGCGGATAGATTCGATTGCGTCAGAGGGACGAGCGTGTATTTGTAAGAGGAAAGAAGGAAGAGGACTTGCCGATATAAACGCTAATCTTATTTTTGCCGCATTGATGCCGCCGCCGCCGGCGACGACGACGACGACGCGGCTTTTACTTTTGCTTGGCGTCGAGCTGTTCGACCAACGCGCGCTCGTCGTCGCCGAGCTTGGCGGGGATGGTGACTTTCACGGTGACGTAATGATCACCGCGAATGGAATCGTTGCCGAGTCTCGGGACGCCTCGCTTCGCCATGAGAAGCGTGCTTCCCGGTTGCACGCCAGGAGGGATCTTGAGATCCACCGGCCCGTCCACGGTGCGCACCTTGACGGTGCAACCGAGAATCGCCTTGGTGTACGGAATGGTCGCCGTGGAGCTAATGTTGACGTTTTCGAAACGCTTCAACTCCGGATCATCGCGCACGTTGATGAACACGTACAAATCACCCGGCGGTCCACCGCGCCGCCCGGCGTTACCCTCGCCTCGAACGCGCAAGCGCGAGCCCTTGTCCACGCCCGGCGGCACGCGAAGTTGAATCTTCTTGCTGCGTCGCACGCGGCCGTCTCCGGAGCACGCGGGGCACGGCGTCGACGACTGACCGGTCCCACCACACGCTTGGCATCCGGTGACTTGCTGGAAGTTACCGAGCGGCGTGCGCACGGTGGCGACGACTTGACCTTGCCCGCCGCACGTCCCGCACGTCACCGGCTTGGTGCCAGCCTTGACGCCGCTCCCAGAACACTTGTCGCAATTTTCAAGACGCATGGTGTCGAGCTCTTTCTCGACCCCGAAAACGGCCTCGAGGAAGTCGATTTCAAGATCGAATCTCTCGTCATCGCCCTGCGTCGGACGGTTACGCGCTTGGCGCTGTCCACCCATGCCGCCGCCCATGCCGCCGCCCATGCCGCCGCCGAAGAAGGACTCGAACAAATCAAACGGATTGCTGAACGGGTCGCCGCCCATGCCGCCCATGCCTCCCATGCCGCCCATGCCGCCCTTCAACCCATCTTCCCCGAATCGATCGTATATAGCCTTCTTCTGGTCGTCGCTCAGCACCTCGTACGCGTTGGAAATTTCCTTAAACTTTTGCTCCGCGTCCGGCTCCTTGTTCACGTCCGGGTGAAACTTTCGCGCCAGCTGCCTGTACGCTCGCTTCAACTCTTTACCATCCGCGGATCGCGACACGCCCAAGACGTCGTAGTAATCCCTCCCCGCCATCGTCACCACGCGCGTTCGTCGTCGAGTCGTCGCGAATCCGTCCCGAAGCGTCGCCGTCGTCCTCCGCGCGCTCAGCCTCGCGCTCGCGCTCGCGCTCGCGCTCGCGCTCGTCGTCTGGCACATCTGGCACATCGCAAACTGCGACATGTTCGCGCCTCGCTCGACTGCGCGCGCGTCGTCGGTCGTCGTCAGTCGTCGTCCGTCGCGTCGCCGTCGCTTTATCCAGCCGCGAAAGGCGGCGGTGCGTCGCGCGGCGCGTCGCGCGCGCGCGTCGCCGTCGCGCGCGCGTCGCGGACCCGCGCGTCGAGGCGCGTCGACGCGCGCGCACCTCGAGCGTTCGAGCGCGTCGAATTCGCGGTCGAAGCGTCGTCGACGACGCGCGCGACTCGGAATGGCGACGCGACGGCGAGATTCCGCGCGCGCGGTGACGTCGCGACGTTCGCCTTCTCGAAGGACCGCCCGGGGGGGGTCGGGACGAGTCGAGAACCGAGAACCGAGGACGCGCGCGATTCGAGCGGAAACGCGGAGCGCGCGCGGCTCGACCTACGAGCTAGTTTGACGTCACAAACGTGCGTTCCGCGCGAAGGACCGCGGCGCGCGCTCAGACGAAATTGAACAGCGAGACCGAGCGATCGGCGGAGGCGGCGGCGAGCGCGGCGCCGTCGCGGGAAAATCGAACGCACCACACGGCGTCGGTGTGATCCGTCATGGTTTGCGCGCACGAGCGCGTTTTTAAATCCCAAAGCTTGATCGTGGCGTCGGAGGAACCGGTGACGAGGGCGGTGCCGTCGGGAGAGGCGGTGACGGACAGCACCCAGCTCTTGTGCCCGCTCAGGGATTCGATCAATGATTTATTTTGGGCGTCGTAGACGTGCGCGTACCCGTCGTCGCACGCCGTGTACAGCGTCTTCCCGTCCGGAGCGAACGCGACGTCGCGCACGGGCGCGACGTGTCCCGCGAGCGTGTGCACGCACTTACCCGTTTTCACGTCGAACACCCCCACCGTGCCGTCCGTCGCTCCGCACGCGATCCGTTTCCCATCCGGCGAGTACGCCACGCTCTGGACGAAGCGTCCGTTTCGCGGCTTCTCCGCCGTCGTCGCCGGCAGCTCCAGCGTCTGCTTCCGCGTCCCATCGCTCGCGTCGTGCACGCGCACGCTCTGCGACGTCCCCCCACCGATCGCGAGCAGCGTCGACGCGTCCGACGGGTCGAATTTCACCCCCCACGACTCCCCCGGCGCGCCCTCGATCGCCGCGAGCGTCTCCCCCGTCTCCGCGTCCCACGCGCGGACGACGCCGTCCAGCGCCGACGCCGCCACCATCCCGCGCGCGTTCGCGTCCAGCGCGCACACGCCCAGCGCGTGTCCCGTGTACGCGTGCGCGTCGCGCAAATCGTCCAACGCGTCGCCGTCGCCGTCGTCGTCGCCGCCCCATCTCTTGACGCTTTCGTCGAGCGATCCCGTGACGAGGCGCGCGCGCGCGTCCGACGCGCCGCGCGACCACGCGAGCGACCAGACCTCGTCGGCGTGCGCGTTCGCGCGGTGAC
>Ga0222715_10004522_pt1 | contig 12021 bp, 8 predicted proteins | sample C33_9DmetaG_FD_165056 | JGI IMG/M metagenome (GOLD analysis project Ga0222715, IMG submission 165056) | Estuarine water microbial communities from San Francisco Bay, California, United States - C33_9D | ecosystem: Environmental > Aquatic > Marine > Unclassified | place: USA: California...
ACCTATTAAAAATCCCAAAATAGCCATTGCAGGATTGGCCATAGAATCCAGTACATTTTCTCCTGCTACAACAGATGCTGCTGCATTTTTAGCAAGAGAAGGAGCCGCTATTTTTGACTATTATCCGTTTTTAAAAGAAGGTAGTCCACAAAGAGATGCTGCCAATTGGGCTCCCACCCTTAGAGGACACGCCCTACCCGGAGGGATTGTTACCCGGAAAGCCTATGATTCATTGGTAGGAAAAACCCTTGCCCTGTTAAAAAAAGAATTGCCTCTTGACGGGCTTTTTTTTGATATTCACGGTGCAATGAGTGTGGAAGGCCTCGACGATCCAGAAGGTGATTTTATCCAAAAAATTCGAGAACTTATTGGAACAAAAACGCTTATTTCTACTTCTATGGATCTCCACGGAAATGTGTCCCAACGTTTGGCACAACACACTGACTTGATCACCTGTTATCGCAAGGCGCCCCATGAAGATGCCTTGGAATCCAAACAGCGAGCAGTTGACAATCTTTTAGAACGTTTACTTACCGGAAAGGGAAAGCCTAAATACAAAGCTTGGATTCCCATTCCTATTTTGCTTCCTGGAGAAAAAACCAGTACACGAATAGAGCCTGGGAAAAGCTTGTATGCCAAAGTACAACCCCTGACAGAAAAGGAGGGGGTTATCGATGCCGCTATTTGGATAGGGTATGCCTGGGCAGACGAACCCAGAAATCACGCTGTGGTAATGGTTACTGGTGATGATAAATATGCTGTAAGCGAAAGTGCAGAAACCTTAGCCCAACATTTTTGGAACGTGCGTGACCAATTTGAATTTGTAGCCCCTACAGCAGATTTGGATACCGCTCTATCCTATGCTTTAACCTCTGAAAAAAAACCTTACATTATTAGTGATATGGGTGACAATCCCACCGCAGGCGGTGCGGGAGATGTCACTTGGACGCTTCGTGAATTACTCAATCAAAAAGCCTTTAAAAAATCCTCAGGTCCTGAATTGATTTATGCTTCTATCCCAGGTCCAGAAATGATCGATGCCGCACTAAAAGTAGGGGTAAATAATTATGTTTCTGCAAAAGTAGGCGCGTCTGTGGACAATCGCTTTGCTCCTCCTCTCTTATTGGAAGGTGTCGTAGAGGCTATCCATGAAGGAGACGTACATGCCGAAACCGAAGTGGTTGTAAGGGTAGGAAGTATAAAAGTGATTGTGACCAAAAAAAGAAAACCCTACCACAAGGAAAAGGATTTTACTCAACTAGGATTGAACCCACGCAAAGCAGATATTTTAGTTGTTAAAATTGGATATTTAGTTCCAGAACTTTACGACATGCGTGGCGACTGGATAATGGCGCTAACTCCAGGAGGAGTCGATCAAGATTTAGAGCGCTTGGGCTACAAGCGAATCCAAAGGCCTATGTTCCCTCTAGATAAAGACATGGAAAATGTGAATCTAAAAACGCGCTTTGTTGAGGCTTCAGACAACCTTTAAAGCAAAAAGAGCTTGAGTAGCAACCATACTAAACAAACTCTTTAAGTTATTTACGTTGCGTGAACAACGTTTTGTAAAAGTAAGCTAATTCTTTAGGAAATGGAGGTTTTTTACACCTTATTTCCTGAATTAAGCTCCATTTTGTTTTTTGATCAAGTTTAACGCCGACCCTTCTTTAAACCACTCTATCTGTTGTGCGTTGTAGGTGTGGTTTGCCATAATGGTATCTTTCGATCCATCTGCGTGAACAACCTCAACAGTAATTTGTTTGCCAGGGGCAAAATCTTTTAAATCCACAAAGTTGAACGTATCGTCCTCTTGAATAAGATCATAGTCTGCTTCATTTGCAAATGTTATTCCTAACATTCCCTGTTTCTTTAGATTCGTTTCGTGAATGCGAGCAAAAGATTTTACTAAAACTACTTTTACGCCCAAGAAACGCGGCTCCATAGCTGCATGCTCTCGAGAAGAACCTTCACCATAGTTATGATCTCCTACAACCACGGTTTCAATTCCAGCAGCTTTGTATTTGCGTTGTACATCTGGCACACCACCATACTCCCCTGTCATCTGGTTTTTAACAAAGTTTGTTTTTTGATTAAAGGCGTTGACCGCACCAATTAAACAGTTGTTAGAAATATTATCTAAATGGCCTCTAAAACGCAACCAAGGTCCAGCCATAGAGATGTGGTCGGTGGTACATTTGCCATGTGCTTTGATTAACAATTTTGCTCCAGTGAGGTTGTCCCCATCCCAAGCTTTAAAGGGTGTTAAAAGCTGTAATCTTTCTGAATCTTCTTTGACTTCTACCTGTACTTGAGAACCATCTTTAACTGGAGCCAAGTATCCATTGTCTTTAACATCGAACCCTAAAGGAGGTAATTCCAGTCCAGTGGGAGGATCTAATTTTACTTCTTCTCCCTTTTGGTTAATCAAGCTATCTGTGAGTGGGTTAAAATCCAATCTTCCAGAAATTGCAACTGCAGCCACCATTTCGGGTGAAGCTACAAAGGCATGGGTGTTTGGATTGCCATCTGCACGTTTAGAAAAGTTTCGGTTAAAGGAGTGAATGATGGAATTTTTTTCTTGTTTGTCTGCTCCTTCTCGAGCCCATTGTCCAATACAAGGACCACAGGCATTGGTAAATATTTTAGCCTCTAAATCTTCGAAAATTTCAAGTAATCCATCTCTTTCTGCAGTATAACGCACTTGTTCCGATCCCGGATTGATTCCAAATTCGGCTTTGGTTACTAAGTTTTTTTCTACCGCTTGTTTAGCAATAGAGGCTGCTCGAGAAAGGTCTTCGTAGGAGGAGTTCGTACATGATCCAATCAAGCCCCATTCTACTTGTAAGGGCCAGTCGTTTTGTTTCGCTACTTTGGACATTTCTGCAACTGGTGTTGCTAAGTCCGGAGTAAAGGGCCCGTTAATGTGGGGGCTTAAGGTATCCAGATCAATTTCAATCACTTGGTCAAAATACTGTTCTGGATTTTGATACACTTCGGGGTCGGCAGTAAGGTGTTGTTTTACTGCATTGGCAGCATCGGCTACATCGTCTCGATCGGTTGCTCTCAGGTACCTTTCCATAGAAGTGTCATAGCCAAAGGTGGAGGTTGTCGCACCAACCTCAGCTCCCATATTACAAATGGTTCCTTTTCCAGTACAAGACATGGATTCTGCACCATCTCCAAAATATTCAATAATTGCTCCAGTACCTCCTTTAACAGTAAGGATACCCGCAACTTTTAAAATCACATCTTTAGGTGCTGTCCAACCGTTTAATTTTCCGGTAAGTTTTACACCGATTAGTTTTGGGAATTTTAGTTCCCAAGGCATATCAGCCATAACATCAACAGCATCTGCACCACCTACACCAATGGCCAACATTCCAAGTCCACCGGCATTAACCGTATGCGAATCTGTACCGATCATCATTCCGCCCGGGAATGCATAGTTTTCTAAAACTACTTGATGTATAATCCCCGCTCCTGGCTTCCAAAATCCAATACCGTATTTGTTGGAAACTGATTCTAAAAAGTTAAATACCTCTGCAGAGGTAGAATTCGCGGATTTCAAATCAATTTCCGCACCCGATTTAGCTTGAATTAAGTGATCACAATGTACCGTTGTAGGGACGGCCACTTTAGGTTTGCCCGCTTGCATAAACTGCAATAAAGCCATTTGTGCTGTGGCATCTTGGCAAGCAATGCGGTCTGGTGCAAAATCAACATAATCTTCTCCTCGTGTGAAAGGGCGTTCTGATTTTCCATCCCACAAGTGAGAGTACAAAATCTTTTCAGAAGCGGTTAAGGGTTTTCCTGTTAATTTTCTTGCTTCAGCAACACGATTTTCTAATCGTGCATAGACTGCCTTGATCATTTCAATGTCAAATGCCATAATCCTAATAATTTAATTCGGTCAAAATTACAAAATAAACTTTTGAGATTTTGTTGATTAAGCCATTAATTAAAGTGCGTCTAAGTGTCTTTTGTCCCTTATCCTATCTCAGGCTACGAATGGAATCTAACATCCTTTTAAATTGGTTCAATTCTTCTGGGTGTTTTTTGGAAAGATCGAATTGTTCAGCAAGGTCCCCTTCAAGGTTGTACAGCTGTTCTTGAGACGCTCCTTTGGGAGTTTGAATTGAAGAGGGCTTGGAAAAACCTCCAGAGCCTAATTTTTCCACAAACTTCCACTTTCCTTTTCTAAGTGCAAAATGCCCGTTTGAAGAATGGTGAATGATTGGTTTTATTTCAGGAATATGGGATTCGTCTGTGAGTTCTTTAAAAACACTATAACTATCAGGAGGAGGAGAGGGGGCTCCAAAAAACTCAGCCATTGTTGCATAAAAGTTTGCCAAGGTGTTTGGGTTGTTACTTTCACTGCCTGCCTTCACTTTTCCCGGCCACTGGACGATAAAAGGAATTCGGTGTCCACCTTCATAGATGTCCCCTTTCATACCTTTCAAATTTCCCGCTGCTCTATGTTGGAAGGATTGGATGTATTTTTCTTTCCAGTAGGGCCCGTTGTCACTGGTAAATACAATTAAGGTTTCTTCTTTTAAGCCGAGTTCATCAACATGAGATATCAATTCTCCCACATAACGGTCTACCATACTTACAAAGTCTCCATACATACCTGCTTCCGAAAGTCCTTTTTCTTCCTCTTTAGGCACCCAAGGAGTGTGGGGTGCTGCTAATGGTAAATACAGAAAAAATGGGGATGTTTGTTCATTTGCATTTGTAATAAAAGCTTTTGCTTTTGAAATAAACGTGGGCAAAACTTCATAAAAATCAAAGTCTTCTGCCATTGGTCCAGGGCGCCAAAAGGGTCCATCATAATCCGCATTTAAATTACTGCCCTGAGTATAGTCATTTACCGCCTGAGTAAACTGCCCATTTTCGATATACACATAGGGAGGGATGTCCAGTGAAGCTGGGATGATATAACTGTAATCAAAACCCACATCAAAAGGGCCTCGTTTTGGGGGTTTAGAAAAATCAATTTGATTTTGATTATAATCTATAATGAGTCCCTGTTTGTTTCGATTCACTTGAGTGCTGTCAAAGGGATTTTTTAGTACCCAATCTAACCCCAAATGCCATTTCCCTATTACAGCCGTTTGATAGTTGTTGTTTTTAAATAGCTTGGGAACGGTTTCTTTAGTTTCTGAAATCATCAAGGGGCCATAGCTCCACAATACACCTCTTTTTAAGGGCGTACGCCAGGCGTATTCTCCAGTAAGGATGCTGTAACGTGTAGGAGTACAAACTGCTGAAGTTGAATGCATGTCTGTGAAGCGCATTCCATCACGAGCCATTTGATCCAAATAGGGAGTCTTTATTCTGGATTGGGGATTGTAAATTGATAAATCTCCATATCCCAAATCATCTGCTAAAATATAAATTACATTCGGGCTCTTTTCATGAGTGACTTCTCTAGAAGAACACCCTAAAACAATGATAGTACAGAATATTCCGCGCCAAAATTTTGATTTCAAAAGGGGATTAAAATTTATTCTCATTTTATAATTGTTGTTGTATTTAAATCTTAATTTTTTAAAAATTCTCTATAAAAATTTGGAGTAACTTCATCCAATAGGGGTAATAATGATTTTACAATTTCTTCATTCTGCTCGGCTATATTTTGATTTTCTTCTGGATCATTAGAATGGTCGTAAAGTTCAAGATTTGGTTTTTCATTCCGATAGAACTTTGTCAAACGGTAACGGTCAGTCCTCAGGCTTATTCCATTATTAAAATACCCGAAAGCGTTGCTTTTTGAGACTGAGCTATTTGATTTCATAAGATTCATCAGGCTTTCTCCGTCCAGCTTATAGGGAGGAGCAATACCGCAAAACTCCAAAATGGTGGGATATAGGTCAACCGTTTCAACTATCGCGCGAACTTCATTTTGAATATTGGCATTGCCGGGTAACTTGACGATCAAAGCGCTTTTGAGTGCTCTTTCAAATAGAGAATGCTTCCCCCATTTAAGATCATTCCCCAAATGCCAGCCATGATCTCCCCAAAGTATTATCATCGTATTGTGATCCAAATCCATAGCTTCCAGTTCTTGGATAAGCTTCCCAACTAATGTGTCTATGTAGCTTATTGACGCATAATATCCATGTATGAGTTTTCTGGCATAAACATCAGAAATTGCCTTATTAAGGTTGGGTTTTTCATCAGTTAATTTATAGCTATTAAACTCTCCCATACTGCCCACACTTACAGGATTTACGCCAACTGGTATAAAGGAGTCTGTAGCAATGGGGATTTTTGTTCTATCATATAAGTCCCAATATTTTTTGGGCGCATTGAAAGGAAGGTGGGGTTTAAAAAAGCCGACCCCCATAAAGAACGGTTTCTTTTGTTTTCCAAGTTTTTTTAATTCTCGCAAGGCGCTCTTTAAAATCAAACCGTCGGGATACCCTTCATCTGATACATCTGCACTTTCGTAAGGCTTTACTTGGTTGTCCAAACTTTGTCTATTTTCTCCATTCGCATATGCAAAAAAAGCATTCCATCCCGTTTTCCATTTGCCAGGGTTGAAGATAAAACGATCCCAACTGTAAGGCATTTCTTTTGTCTCTGAAGGTTCTTCTCGGTATCCGTAAACCTTACCGTCTACTGAATGACTTAATTTTCCAATACCTACTGTAGTGTATCCGTTTCTTTTAAGGTGATGTACAAAAGACTCAGGTCTAATTTTTTCTGGTTTATTGGCAGTTTCTTTATAAAATACATCATTGCGAAGATGACTCTTTTTTTGAGGGCGAAGTCCCGTCATAAGACTATATCGTGAAGCACCACAAGTGGGAACTTGCACATAGTGTCGTTTGAAAAAACTCCCTTCTTTTGCTAAACGATCTATGTTTGGGGTTTTTACAATGGGGTTTCCATAAATGCCCAGTTCAGGTCTTAAATCATCAACTGCAATAAACAAAATATTAGGGAAAGAAGAGGGTGTTCTTTTCGTTTCGGACTGACAACTCCATAACAATAAGGTGAAAATTAAGCTGTACGAAAGTCTCATTAATCAGTCTAATAACTCTCTAATATACGAAGAAATCTTAATTTTTAATGCCCTTTAGTGGCCTATGATATAATTTGAAGAGTAAATAAATTACAACATAGAATAGTAATAGATCGACGTTTTCTATGATGGTTCCACCTGTACTCATAACTTATTCGTTTTATGTGTTTTGGACTAATGAAGTCTTTAAATCGGGGGTTGTCAAAAAAACGTAAAAATAATGCTCAAATAAATTAAACAGGGGCTTCCCCACCACAATACAAACTTCCCCCAAACAACTCCGCCTTAAAAAACCACTACACAGGAGGACAGGTTTCGCCCAGCAAAACAATGGTTTGGAAGGGATTTAGATTGTGTCTATTGGGGTAAAAGAAAAACCCTCTACTGAGAGGGCTTTCTTTAAAAAATTAAGTCTAAAAACCCTGCCTAAAGAGTTCCTTTTTTTGACCCGTAATAAAACAATACTACCCCTATTAATCCAAAGATAATCACTGGTAGAGGTGCTGTTGGATCTCCATTGATTGCGCTAATTAAATCTGGAAGGGCAAAAAATCCTGCAAGGGCAAAATATAGTAATGAGAGTCTCTTTAAAATAGCTAAATCATTAAAAGACAATGACCCATAAATTAAGGATATGATCCCAATGACCACTAGACCTAATACAAGTGAGAACTGATCAAACATAGTTATTGCATCTGCTGATGGATTATCCCCAAAAAAGTCCCCTAACAACATCATCTTAAATTCTGGGGAAAACCAAGAAATAAATAATGGCAAGGCTTGAAGAAAAATTAGGGCAATGTTTATTTTAAAAATAGTTTTGATTTTCATTTTAATTGATTTATGATTAATAAGTACAATATACAAATATGTCAATTAATTAAAACAAATGAACGGGGCATGAATATGATTTAAATTAAATATTTGAGCAAATATTTACATCCTATTGGAGAGATTTATGAGGTTTATTAAAGCATAACTAAATATCCACTATATTTAAATGTGAAAAAATATATAATTAAATATTTACTAGAGTCGATAGTTCTTGTTACAGGTATTACCATATCATTTTGGATAAATCAAATTTCAATTGATAAAGAAACAAAAGGTGAAAGGTCTCGAGTAATTAATAGCCTACTTTCTGAAGTTGAAGAAATAGAAAAATACTCTTTAGAAAAGTTGAAAATTTGGAATCAAGACGTTGAGATTTATTCCCAGCTTCTCAAAAAAGATATTGATATAGAATTAATTCAAAATATTGCCATTAGCAAAAGTAGAGTAGAATATAACTTGATTTACTATCGTGATTTTTCTCCTCCCAATAACAGATATGAATCTATGGTAAATACAGGTGCTTTAAAGTTTATTAATTCAGAGAAAATAACTGATGCACTAACAAGGCTACATAATCAAGATCTTAATATGGTAAGATCAACTGTTGAATATGAAAAGTCTTTAAAAACGAAGTTGATAAATATACTAACCTCAAAGCATCCCAAAATTATTTTGGCAGCAGAAAACAATGAAGTATCATTAAGCAACTACCTCAATTCCCTCAATGGGTTATTTCAAAGAGATCAAGAAGTGAGGACAGAACTTTTGATTCAAATGAGATATTTCAAAACTCGTATTTCTTCACTGAAATATTATTTGATCACATTAGATGAATTAAAAGATGCCCTTAAAATTGATATGAAAATTAATTAATGGGTTGATATTCGTCCACAGTTACTTCGCCTTTACTATTTTGTAGTTGGTCTAATAACGATTTCATGTTGAAAAAATCCTGCTCTTTTGCAATTCTTCCTTCTCTCATTGTAACTATAGTTGTCCCTGAAAGATTAAGATAATTCCCTGTCGCAGGTATCCCCATAAATGTTCCAGTATGCTTCCCTTTAAAATTATAATGTTTTATTAATTTATCTCCTCTTCCAAAAGCATCGATTATTTGAAATTCAATTTCTGAAAACCCCTCTAGATAGTTAAGATAAAATTCTTTAACAGCATCTATTCCTACAATATTTCCTTGCTCAGTTACAACTACTACATCTTCAGTAAAAGTTGAATTATTAATTGCATTTGTATCTCCTGATAAGAATTTATCCCACAGCTCTGAATACATTTTTACATCTATCTGAATTTGTTCCGATAGCTGGTTTTGGTTTTCTCGTGGTGCTTGACTACATCCCAGGAATAAAATCCCTAAGGAAATAAAAAATATATTTTTCATTAAATACTTTTAAATAGTTATAATTCTTAAATATACAACTAAATTCATGAGCCTAGTAAATTGAATTTGCCAATGTTTTTGAATTGAATCAATTATCTTTTGAAAATTAGGGAAGGTGTAAAGCATCATTTGAAATAAAAAAAGGGTCCTCTTTCAAATAAAAAAACAATCACAATACTAAATAATCCGCTAAGAGAATGAGGGAAATAAAAACGATTAAAAACAGGGATATTTTAGTAGATATACTCATACGCAATGGTACGCTTATTAAATGGATAAAGAACTAACAATGAAGAACTATAAAAATTTTTCTTTTGACGAGTCTTTACACTACGAGTAAACCTTAGTTTAAAGATATTATGAGGTGAATCTCTTAACTTAGTGAAGAGGATATGCAACTGACTAAAATTTAAACAAGCGTATATCCTAAATTGTCCTTGTCTTGAAATATTGCTCTAATTTTTTTAATGTGCGTTTTTTACTATCAGGAAAACAAAAGGGGAAATTTCATCATTGATTTTTAAAAAATAGATTTATAGAAAAATACCTATGAGCCATAGAGAATGGATTAGAGAGGATTTGGGTCGTATCCATTAGTGTAAAAGAAAAATCCTGCTTATAATGAGCTTATTTAGAAGAATTTATATTTTTGCATACATGTCAAAATCACTCCCTTTTTTATTAGCTCTAAATTTAATACTTATTGCTTGTGAAGCGAATAATGATCCAATTAATATTATAAATATTGAGGGAAATAAATCAGAACTGATTATTCCAGAAATAATTGAAGCCGTAGGAGAGCAAGCTTCTTTTGAACTCACTATGCAAAAAGCAGAAACAGAGTTTTTTAGAGGTGCTTTTAGTAACACTTTTGGATACAATGGAAATTTTTTGGGTCCCACATTAAGGGTTCATAATAACCAGAGTATTACATTAACTACAAACAATACGATAGGAGAACCCTCAACTATACACAAGCATGGATTACATGTGCCAGGAATTGTTGACGGTGGTCCTCACCAAAAAATAGCCTCAGGAAGTTCAAGAACTGAAGTTTTAAATATTGATCAAGAAGCAAGTACAAATTGGTATCACCCACATTTAATGGGTTTAAATGCAGAACATGTTTATAAAGGTTTGGCAGGTATGTTAATTGTAGAAGACGAAAATTCACTTTCTCTTGGACTCCCCAATGAATATGGCATCAATGACATACCGCTTATTGTACAAGACAGATTATTTGTTGAAGGTGTAATGACTTATTCAATGGATCATAGGAGAGGATATCTTGGAAATACAATTCTCGTTAACGGTACTATAGGAGCTTATAAAACTGTGCCTATGGGTTGGGTGCGTTTCCGAATTTTAAACGGTAGTAATGCAAGGTTTTATAATTTTGAATTTGAAGACAAGAGATCATTTGAAGTTATTGCCACAGAAGGCGGATTTTTAGAAAGTTCTGTATCTATGAAGAATCTTGAAGTATGGCCTGGAGAGCGGTTTGAGGTGATGGTAAACTTTACTGATTCTGCCGTTGTAAGCCTAATGGCCAACTCTACCAATAGGGGGCAAACTGAATCTTTCGAAATTATTGAGTTCAGACCTGATGAGAACCAGTTTTCAGAAGGAGAGTTACCCCCTCGTCTTAATAGAATCGATTCGTATGACCCCTCTGAGGTTGTAAATACACGAGAATTTAGATTTAATATGGATGGTGTTGAAGGGGGAATGATGGGGATTAATGGCGTTGCAATGAATATGAATGTCATCAATGAAAGAGTTCAAAAGAATATTTTAGAACGTTGGGTCATTAGCTCATTTGATGGAAAGCACCCTTTTCATCTTCATGGTGCTTCTTTTTTAGTTTTGTCTATGAATGGTAATGATACTCCTCCTCATGAACAAGGATGGAAAGACACTGTCAAAGTAGACGATGAGGCAGAAATATTAGTCCAATTTGAATTAGAGGCAGATGACGAAAACCCCTACATGTATCATTGCCATATTTTAGAACATGAAGATATGGGTATGATGGGACAATTTACTGTAGAATAGTCTAGTTATAAAACAGGTGATTTATCAAATCCAATACCCTGTATATACGTTAGAGGCAGCTTAGAGTTCTGGATTATAATCATCCTAAACTTCCCCTATAAAACAAAAGGAAAAACCTCAACAAAGCGAATCTCTAACTATCTGAATAATATTTCAATATGGCAATTACTTAGGGTCTAATGTATTTATATAAGAAATGCAGAGGTACTGGGCTATATCTATGTCACACAACTAGCTCTATTTAGGAAAACCACCCCTCTTTTGAGAAAATTAGGAAGGGATTAAAACCTTTAGCTTTTTTTTGGTAAAAAACACATGATTTGTTGCCAAAGGAGCAAACAAAAACCGCAACAACCTGTTATATAGATTATTACGGTTTCTTTTGGTGGTCCCACCTGTACTCATAACTATTTATAACTTACTGATATACAATATATAAAAATATATAATTAGTACCCGTGGGTACTATTTAGTACCTCTTGGGTACTAAGTTCGTGATTTGGGTACTAACAACCTCTGTCAGATTTGGCAGAAGTTATTTTCTTATTTTTTTCTCACTTTTTCTTTACGTTTTCTAAAGTTTCTAATACTTATATGTAGAACCAATTGTTCTACTGAGTTGTAGATTACTCTAAGAAATACTTAATCTACCGAGATACTACACCTGACACATGGGCGAAGTACCCAATAATGACCAACACTCACC
>Ga0222715_10004525_pt1 | contig 12017 bp, 13 predicted proteins | sample C33_9DmetaG_FD_165056 | JGI IMG/M metagenome (GOLD analysis project Ga0222715, IMG submission 165056) | Estuarine water microbial communities from San Francisco Bay, California, United States - C33_9D | ecosystem: Environmental > Aquatic > Marine > Unclassified | place: USA: California...
ACTTTGAAGATACAATGCTTATGCATTATATGTTTGATGAGAACCCAGGTACACATGGTCTTAAGACTCTTGCTATCAAACACACAGATTATGGAGACTACGAAGCAGAACTTGATAACTGGAAAGCGGCTTATATCAAAAGAACGGGAATCCTTAAAGGAGACTTTAGTTATGATTTGATTCCTTTTGAAGTTATGAAAAGTTATGCTGCAATGGATGCCATAGTAACATTTCTGTTGTTTCAAAAGTTTGAAGCAGCTATATTGAGAAATGAGAAACTATATTGGGTATATAAAGAACTACTAGTAGAGGGTGTTAGATTCCTCAAAGATGTAGAATCCAATGGTGTTCCTTTTGACAAGACTCGTCTAGAGTTTGGTCAGAAAAGAATGGGCGAAGATATACAAAAAGCAGTAGACGCCCTACAAGAGTTCCCTGAAGTCAAAGCATTTGTTGCGGCTAAGGGTGGATTTAATCCTAACTCAACTCTACAGCTTAGAAGTCTATTGTTTGATTACATAGGCTTAGCCCCAACGGGTAAGAAAACGGGTACTGGTGCTGATAGCACTGATGCCGAAGTATTGGGTATACTAGCAGAACAACATGAAGTACCAAAGCATATACTAGAGATTAGACAGAAAGTTAAAATTAAGAACACATATCTTGATAAGATTATCCCTAACCTTGACATAGATGATAGATTGAGAACAAACTTCAATCTTCATGGTACAACTTCAGGTAGACTGTCCAGTAGTGGTAAACTAAATATGCAACAGCTTCCAAGAGACAATCCGACAGTAAAGGGTTGTATCAAGGCGAAGGCTGGACATAAGATAGTCGCGATGGACTTAACAACCGCAGAAGTATATTGTGCTGCAGTACTTGCACAAGACAGAGGTCTACAGAATGTGTTTAAGTCTGGAGGAAACTTTCATAGTACGATTGCAAAACAAGTGTTCAGACTTCCTTGTGAAGTAGAACAAGTTGCAGAACTATATGGCGACAAAAGACAACAAGCAAAAGCTGTTACCTTTGGTATCATGTACGGAGCAGGCCCGAAAAAGATTAGTGAGCAGGTCACTAAAGATAGTGGTACTGAGTTTTCTATGCAAGAAGCACAGTACGTTATCAAAGATTACTTTGAGGCTTTCCCTAAACTGCGAGAATGGTTGAATAATATGCAGAAGTTTATTCAAGCCAATGGTTTTATTTATTCTCATTTCGGAAGAAAGAGAAGACTACCAAATGTATTCTCGTCAGACAAGGGAATCGCAGCTCATGAAGTAAGGTCAGGAGTTAATGCACTTGTACAGTCTGTATCATCCGACATCAATCTGCTTGGTGCAATCGATACACAGAAGTATATTCGTAAGACTGGTATGAAAGCGAAGATCTTTGCTCTAGTGCATGACTCCATTCTAGCAGAAGTTCCTGATGATGAAATAGAACTCTATAGTAAGAAACTGAAAGAGTTTATCCAAAAGGATAGAGGACTGTCAATACCTGACGCTCCAGTTGGTTGTGACTTTGATGTTGCAGACGATTACTCTCTTGGTAAGTTTAGTAAGTTATATGGAATATGAGTTTAATTACAGTAATCAAGCCCTATGAAGAACTAGATAGAGACGAGTTGTATCGAGTTATACAACTTAGAATACAGGGATTCATAGTGCGAAACGGAACTTGTTATCAAGACCTAGAAGCACATTACGACAAGGAGCAGTATTATATGATGACATATGATACTGTTCTTGGTTTAGACCCACAGCTTATGGTGGGTGTAAATGCTCTGTGTACAAACAAAGTATTTACAGGGGATGATGGTACAGAGTATCGTTATCCTGCATTTCGCAGACAATCATGGGTTGATGCCTACAAAGGTGGAGCATCAACTTATGACCTTACTATTGGAAAAGAGTTCTGTGAGAAACAATTTGATAGTCCTAACATGATGTGTGAAATAACATATGAAAAGGGCAGACAAGTCTTTTTAGACTTTGGAATGAAAGAAATCGGGACTAACATAGACCCAGCGGGTAGGAAAAATTGGATGTTTATATATGAATCTTAGAGAAAAAATACAAGTAAGACTAGACCAAATAGAGATGCTAATGCACGAAGACTATCATTTGAAGAATCCTGATGAAGTATATAATCAGACTCTCAATGTAAGTAAGTTTTGGTCAATACTATCAGAAGAAGATAGAGACTTCATACAAGGAGTACAAGGCTCGATAGAAGAAGGCTGGTCGTGGAAGAAGTAAGTAAATCTAGATATGAAAACTGCCAACCAATTTGGTTTGATGCAGATGTAGAATATTTACAAAGTCTATATCCTAAACTAAAATGGGAGAAATATACACATAAGAACGGTAAAGTTATACCTAATTACGAATATGCTAAGTATCATAATGACCAGTTACAGGGATTCTATGATACTATGCCTTTTCTAAGATACTGTAAGTATAGAGCTAGTATTGTTCGTATAACTGGTAGTGAACTAGAGTGGCATACTGATAAAAATAGTCAGTGTGCTATAGTATGGGGACTAGATAATTGGGACACTTCTTGTACTTATTTTCTACCTGAAGGACACGAAGGCGGGAACAGAGGAGATCATGTGCGCAAGTGGGTATATAAAAATGCAATAATAGATACATCCATAGAGCATAAAGTAGAAATAAAAGAAAGTCCTAAGATTATCTTTAAGATATCAATAGACAACAGAAGTTTTGCTTGGGTCTGTAAACAATGGGCAAAGTGTTATGGAGGTTTCAAATATCGTGATTAAGTTCCCAGCGTATGTACTTTCAGAAGAACCTGAAGAAATAGATGGACTGTTGATTATAGCAGACCAAATAGTAGATGACAGAAATATGTCGGGGGAAACTCTAGGCATGAGAAGATTACAAAGCCCTATGAAAAGTATTTACCCATTACGTTATCAGATTGATGATGAAATTGGAATGATGAAACATAGAGGTAAGCACTTCATTGATACTAATGGAGTGTATTGGTATAACGAGAAAACAAAGACAGCAACTCTTAAATACCATAAAATAAGAAAAGTTGAGAAGAAAGATATAGCCGCAGTTGTTTGGCTAAAAGACGTACCTTTTCCTTTTGTAGAAGCAAGGCCTCCCCAAGATGGAAACTCTTGGGCAGGTCTGTTGTATAAATCAGGAATACCTTGGAAGATATGGGAATATTGTGAAGAACAAAAGAAAGATACATGGAGAAAAATTTAATGGATATAAATAAACTAAGAACAAACCTAGAAACAAGTATAGTACTAATTACATTTCAGAGCTTGAAGTCTGGGTCAATGTATAACAGAGAGTATACTCTATGCGAGAAGTATATGAAAGTACCAAATCATGTACTAAATCAGCAAGGAGATAAGTTAATTTGCTATGATGTAGAGTTCCAGAAATGGGAAGATATAGAAATAGATTCAATAGAGAGTTTCATAGTAGTAGAGTGATAGTTATAATAAACAACTTCTTCACAGAAGCACAGTGTGACTTTTTTAGTAAGTACTGTGACCATGCAACTAACAATGACTCTCTAGAAGTTAATTTAGTTGTGGGTAAAAAGAATGAGAAAGTAGATAGAAACTATTACACTCTTAGAAGCCATTATAAGTTTATGGATGAAGTAAGAGAAGTTGCTATGAAGAATTGGGAGCAAGAAGTGTATTTCCAAAAAAATAAAGTATACGGACACATAATGCACTATCATAGCCCAGGACAAGGACTAAAATGGCACGCAGAGCCTAATATTGCAACAGTATCTGTATCTATAAACTTATCTAATGATGATGATTATGAGGGTGCAGATTTTCAAATAAAAGGTAGTAATTTTGAACTACCAAAAGGAGCAGCTATATTTTACGACAGTAGTCTAATACATAGAGTAACTCCTCTATTTACTGGACAAAAGAAAAGTTTAGTGATGTGGCTACAAAATGATAAACAAAGGGATAAACAAGGGAATAAATAATGTGCGGATTCGTTGTTACGAGTAGAGTAAATGATATAGAAACAATGACTATGAAACAAAAGTTTCGTGGTCCAACAGACACAGGGTATGCTACAGAAGATGGACTTGCTTTCGGTCATGTTTTATTAGATGTAAATGGTGAACATCAAGTACAACCATTCAAAACTAAGAAAGGTAACATTTTAGTTTTTAATGGTGAGATGTATGATTCTAATATAAGTAATGATACTGCTTTTTTAGGTAATGGATTAGATATGTTTGGGTTTCCTTTCATATATAATACAGACTTTCATGGCTCTTTCGTGTACTACAAGAAGAAAGAAAACAAACTAATTATATGTAGAGACCACTTTGGATCAAAGCCTTTGTGGATATATAAGAAGGGCAAAGACATTACAATTACCACTAGTTTAAGAAGTATATACTGGAAAGAACCTAACCCTAAAGTATTTAATCAATTCTCTAACAACCCTCTATGGATTGGAACTACTAGTCCATACAAAGATATAATAAAAGTAGCCCCCGGCGGGGTTATTACTATTGACCTAAATAAAGGTACAGTAGACAAGAAGAATCTTTGGGCAAACTATAAGATAAGATCACACAAGTTGGATGAAGTTGAGTTCAAACAAAAGCTAATAAATAGCATAAAGAAAGTAGCTGACAATAAACAGAAAACTGCTATATTTCTTAGTGGAGGTTTAGACAGTACTTGTGCCTTAGGCATACTAAAAGATACAGATTTAGATTTAACCGCTTACATTTGTGACTACGAAGAAGGTGGGTACAGATACCATGACCATGATGCATTTAGAAAAGAATCAAAAATGGCAGTACAAACTTGTAAAGAATGGGGTGTTAAATATAAAGTAGTAACACTAAAACAAGAATATGTTACTCATTATGATAGAATGTGGCTCAATGGTACTCACTATCCTTGGGTAGATATGAACAGACGTGCTCCTAGGTTTGCTTTATGTAAAGCAGCAAGCCGTGACGGGTGTAAAGTAGTTCTTACTGGAGATAGTGCAGATGAATTATTTACAGGATATCAACATCATGATAGATATTACAATGATGAGTATAACAAAGAAACAATAGAATCTTATGCTAGTAGGCAGAAATGGATTCCTACAAAGATATTCAGTAAAACAGACCATAAAAATAATGCCCTTTGGTATGACTTAGTGAGTACATCAGAACAAAATATACTCACAACTGATCAAACCTGTGGTATGTGGGGAATGGAAAGCAGACCAGTATTTCTTTCTCAAAGTTTTGTAAGGTATATGCTAAGTGTAGATAGTAAGATAAAGTTCACAACACATATAGACTATAACTTAGGCACATACAAGTACTTATTAAGAGAAGTTATGAAAGATTATCTTCCAGAGCATGTTCGTGAAAGAAAACAGAAAGTAGGATGGTCATCCCCTTGGGATAATAATCATCAACACTTGCAACGTTTGTGGAAGCTACAAGACTTGGAGTTTATCTCGAATCTATGAAGGCTGTATTTTCAAACAGAATATACCTCTCAGTAGATGTAGAAACACGTTCAAAAATCGAGAAGGAGCTAACATATACAATAGCCCCGAGGATGCCACAAGATCCACCTATCGTATTTAAAACAGTTCGATGGATAAACGATACGTTGATTTCTATACCTGTGGGGAGAGATGATTTGATTCCCGATGGGTACGAAATAATCGACAAGCGAGTGACATCGCCAGTGGAACTTCCCGACTTTAAGTTTACTTTACGACCAAGCCAGCAGAAGGTACATGACGAGATCCAAGGCAACGCTATAGTTAACGCTTGGGTAAGTTGGGGAAAGACTATAACAGGTTTAGCTATAGCTAAGAAGTTAGGTCAGAAAACATTGGTTGTTACTCACACAACCACCCTACGAAATCAGTGGGAAAAAGACGTAGAAAACTGCTTTGGAATCAAGGCAGGCAGAATCGGGTCAGGTAGCTTTGATACTAAGTCTCCAATAGTTATTGGAAACATTCAGAGTTTATACCGCAAGATGGACGACATCAAACAAGAATTCGGAACTGTGATTTTAGATGAAATGCATCACGTCAGTAGTCCAACTTTTACTAGAATAGTAGATGAAATGCCAGCTTTGAATAAGATAGGCTTATCAGGAACACTAGAAAGAAAAGACGGAAAACATGTGGTATTCAGAGATTACTTCGGTAATGATGTACATATACCGCCAAAAGAGAATTACATGACTCCCAAGATCCATGTAGTTAAGTCTGATATACGTTTCCTTGATGGAGCGTTTACACCTTGGGCAGAACGAATAAATCATCTTGCATATAATGAAGAATATGTACATAGTGTAAGTATGATTGCTGCAAAGTACGCCGCAGAAGGACACAAAGTATTAGTAGTGTCAGATAGAGTCGCTTTTCTAAAAGCGTGTGCTGGACTCTGTGGGGACAAAGCAGTTTCCATAACAGGAGATATGGAGCTTACTGAAAGAGAAGATGTAATGAATGAAATCAAAGAAGATAAGAATATACTCTTTGGTACACAGTCAATCTTTTCTGAAGGTATATCATTAAATGATTTAAGTTGTTTAGTGCTAGGCACACCTATAAATAATGAGCCTTTACTAACACAGCTTATTGGTAGAGTAATAAGAGAGAAAGAAGGTAAACGACAACCTGTTATCGTAGACATTCATCTCAAAGGAAAAACGGCAGCCCGTCAAGCAAATGCAAGATTGGGCTACTATATGAAACAAGATTACGAGGTTAATATCTTATGACAGAACAAAAACAAGAAATTAAATTAAATATACCTGAAATGCAGAAGAACAAAGTATTCTTAGCAACCCCTATGTATGGCGGTATGTGTCATGGACTTTATACTAAGTCTTTGATGGATAGTACTGCAGCATGTATGCAGCATGGTATGTCTTTACAGATATACTATATGTTTAATGAGTCCCTTATTACAAGAGCAAGAAACTATTGTGTTGCTAACTTTCTAAAAAGTGATTGCGACTACTTATTATTTATAGATAGTGATATTGCTTGGGGTGCTATGGACTTAATGTACATGTGGCATTTACTAGCTACTAGACCCGAAATGCAAGTTCTTTGTGCTTTATATCCAAAGAAAACTATTGCATGGGAGAAAGTACTAAAAGGTGCTAAGAGTGGTAAGTATGACAACGATCCAGTAGGTTTAGAGAAAATAGCGGGAGATATGGTATTTAATCCTTTACCAGATGAGTACCCAGACGGACAAGCTCCTATCTATGAGCCTGTAAAAATTAAGGAAGGTGCTACAGGATTTATGTTTGTACATAGATCTGTATTTGAAGAATACGATAAACACCACCCTGAAAGACTATACACTCCAGACCATTTAAGAGAAGGAGAGTTTAAACCAGGTGAGCAGATTATGGCATACTTTGATTGTATCATTAACGAACAGAACAGATATCTAAGTGAAGATTATATGTTCTCAGAAACTGTAAGAAAATTTGGAGTAGACATATACGCATTGCCTTTAGTAGAACTAATGCATTGTGGTAGTTATATATTCCAAGGCAGTTTAATCCAAATGGCGCAGGCTGGAGTACATGCTACTCTAGACCCTGAAGATGCAAAGCTGTTAAGAACCGCACAAGGCAACGACGACGAATTAACCACTGCTCCTAACCCAGGAACAATGAGTTCTAATGAACCTAAGAAAAATAGTTCTTGACACGAGTTTAAAAAGTTGGTATAATATGTTACTATTTAATTGGAATGAGATAATGAAAGTAAGCAAAGGAGATATTGGTGATATAATCCAAATCCTTCGTATAATTACTTACAAGATCAAACCCAAAAATTACTACGATAGAACTTTTAAGTTTTACAAGTATAAGTTCGGTGGTACTAGTTTTATCCTAAACCCAAAGGATTTGCTAGAACACGGACGCGGATTGAGTGATAAAGAAGTAGCGGAGTATGCAGGTGTCGCATCATTCCGTAACTATCACGAATATCTGAAAACAAAAGACACCACACTAGATTTTCTGATGTCACCGATATCAGAAGAAATTATAACTAAAAACAGACTGCTTGAGTTAAAAGATGGAAGGGTACACTTTTTATTCGAGGAGACATGGAGATAAATTATGGCTATTGGCTTTAATACAACAAAGGGCTCAGCCCAAAAAGATAAAATTGAAACTTACAACTACGCAGGTAAAGAAGACCATCACGTAAGACTGATTGGTGACTTACTACCTAGGTACGTATATTGGATTAAAGGGGAGAATGGAAAGAACATTCCTATGGAGTGCCTATCTTTTGATAGAAACTCAGAAACCTTTAACAATCAAGAACATGACCATGTTCGCGACTTTTACCCAGACTTAAAATGTGGATGGTCTTATGCCATTCAATGCATTGACTACGCTGACAAAAGTGTTAAAGTTTTGAATTTAAAAAGAAAACTATTCGACCAAGTACTAGTAGCTATGGAAGAGTTGGGAGACCCAACTGATCCAGTTACAGGCTACGACATTCATTTCAAAAGAAAGAAGACTGGCCCACAGGTATTTAATGTTGAATATCAGTTAGCAGTTCTAAAGTGTAAAGCTAGAGAACTAGAGGACTGGGAGAAAGACTTATTGGCTAATCTTAAGTCAATGGACGACGTTCTTACCAGACCAACTGCCGATGCACAGTTAGAGCTTCTTAGAAGAGTTAACGATCAAGGTAGTGAAGCTCCTGCAGATGTATCAAGCGAGTTTGATGTATCATGATAGGGGTAGGCGAGAAGTTTCCTGCATTTGACTTGCAGGGTGTAAATCAAGTAAATGATTTCGTAAAAGTATCTGTAACAGAGCATTACGATCCTTTGAAACACGACTACACAGTAGTTTACTTCTATCCTAAAGACTTTACATTCATATGCCCGACTGAAATATCGGGCATGGATTGTTTGGTTGAAGAAGCAAATGTAGTTGGCATTAGTGGAGACAATGAGTTTTGTAAATTAGCTTGGAAACAATCTAATGAACTGATTGGAAACATACAACACTCTTTAGCAGCTGACTGTGGATTAGCACTATCCCGAGAACTTGGTATAGTAAATGAAGCAGAAGGAGTTTGTTACAGAGCAACCTATATTATTGATAGAAATGATATAGTACAACATGTAAGCGTTAACACGCTTGACACAGGCAGAAATGCACAAGAAGTTCTAAGAACTTTACAAGGCATCAAAGCAGGTGGATTAACAGGGTGTGAATGGACACCCGGGGATGACTTCGTAGTATGATTTTATACACAGCAGATTGGCATATTAAATTAGGACAGAAGAATGTACCGACCGCATGGGCGTGTGCAAGATATCAGATGTTCTATCAACAAGTACAAGACGCAGTGGAGAATCATGAAGTTGACCTTCATATCATAGGCGGGGATTTGTTTGATCGAGTCCCTTCTATGGATGAATTAAGTCTTTACTTTGACTTTGTTAAAAAAGCAAATGTAAGAACAATTATCTATGACGGCAACCACGAAGCCACTAGAAAAAATAAGACTTTCTTTGATAATCTAGTAAGAGTAACGAATGATCTCAACCCTTTGGTAGAAGTTATTACAAGTACTTACTATGAAGATAATTGGTGTATACTGCCTTATGCAGATTTACACAAAAAGAAAAGCATAGAAAACATAGATGCAGACTATCTATTTACTCATGTGCGTGGAGAGATACCGCCACATGTACAACCTGAAGTAGATTTAGAAAGATTTGATAAGTTTAAGGAAGTGTATGCAGGAGATTTACATGCTCACGAGAATACTCAACGAAATATTGTATATCCTGGCTCACCAATGACCACGTCTTTCCATAGAAACAAAGTCCGAACGGGGTATCTAATCATAGATAACAGTTGGGACTGGACATGGCATGAATTTGACTTACCACAGTTAATCAGAAAGACTGTTACCGATCCGAATGAGATGGTACAAACAGACTTTGACCATACTATCTATGAAATAGAAGGAGATGTACAAGATTTGGCACAAGTCAAAAACTCCGATCTACTTGATAAAAAAGTCGTAAGACGACAAACAGATGCAACATTATCCTTGACTAATGAGATGTCAATGGAAGATGAACTAAGTATATATCTGAAAGAGATTCTATCTCTTGATGATGAAAAAGTAAGAAAATTAATGGGAGTTTTTAATGATTATTCTACAAAAACTGAAATGGGATAATTGCTTCTCTTATGGAGAGGACAACGAATTAAATCTATCAGAATCGACTTTAACACAACTAGTCGGTACTAATGGAGTAGGTAAATCTTCTATACCTTTAATATTAGAAGAAATACTATTTAACAAGAATAGTAAAAATGTAAAGAAAGCGGATATAGCAAATAGATATGTTAACAAAGGGTACGATATTAGTCTTGATTTTACTGTGGACAGTGACGTATACAACATTACTGTTATACGGCGTTCTACACTCAAATGTAAGCTAACGAAAAATGGTGAGGATATATCCTCGCATACAGCTTCTAATACTTACAAAACTTTGGGTGACATCTTAGGTATTGACTTTAAGACTTTTTCACAGCTAGTATATCAAAATACTAATGCATCATTGCAGTTCTTAACTGCCACAGATACAAACCGTAAGAAGTTCTTAATTGACCTACTAAAACTTGACGACTACGTTTCTTTCTTTGAAACATTTAAAGAAGCAGTACGAGTAAATTCAAGTGATGTTACAGTTATCAATGCGAAACTTTCAACTATTGCAAAATGGTTAGAAGACAATATTCTCGAAGATAGTTCCATATTTGATAAAAAGGATTTACCATTTTACTCGGAAGAGAATGAGAAGTCTTTACGTTCTTTATTAATAGCACTTGAAAATATCACTGAAAAGAATAAAAAAATAAATCTCAATAATCAACTTAAACACCAGCTTGCTGATATAGATTTGCATGAGTACAAAAGACAACTTGCAAAATACGAAGAAGAAAAAGATACTAATGATGCTGTTTCTTCTGTAGCAACTTGGAGGTCTGAGATGGTTCATGAAGAAAGAATGCTTACCAAGTATCAAAAGTTACTAACCTTAGACGATATGGTTTGTCCAACGTGTGAAGGGGAAGTTAATGAGATGTTTGTAAATAGTATGATAAAAGACCATACTGATAGACGAGACAATTGTGAAAGATTCACACAGGAAGCCGCACGAAAGTTGCAAAGGCTAGAGGAACAAAATGCGATTTATAGGACAGCCGAAAGAGAAGTGGCTAATTGGGAAGACCTCTACAGGTCTATCGACCACAACCTCACGACCACAGTCCTCTCAGAAGATGACTTACAAGAACAAGTTGGTAATCTTAGTAAAGAAATTACCAGTGCTAAATCGGTTCTTCAGGAAGTAATCAGCGAAAATGAAAAGAGAGAAAGACATAACACCAGAGTTGGAATTATACTCGAGCAGACTGCGGAGTTTCAAAGTCAGCTTGATGCACTTCAATCTGAACTATCAGGTAAAGAAGAACACTTGGCGGCACTTGAAACGCTTAAGAAAGCATTTTCTACCAATGGATTATTGGCATACAAAATAGAATCTTTAGTAAAAGAACTAGAAGTTATGACAAATGATTACCTAGCAGAGTTTAGTGATGGTAGATTTAGTATCAATTTTGTTGTTACTAACGACAAACTGAATGTAGAAGTATCAGATAATGGAAACATTATTGACATACTAGCTCTATCTAGTGGAGAACTAGCCAGAGTGAATATTGCGACATTAGTTGCAATACGAAAACTCATGACATCTATTAGTAGAAGTCAAATTAATGTCTTGTTCTTAGATGAGGTAAATCAAGCCTTAGATGAGCAAGGTAAAGAAAAAGTAGTAGAAGTTCTATTAAAAGAAGAGAGACTAAATACATATCTAGTGTCTCATGGTTGGACACATCCGCTACTAGAGAAAATAGAAATAATAAAAGAGGATAA
>Ga0222715_10004527_pt1 | contig 12013 bp, 9 predicted proteins | sample C33_9DmetaG_FD_165056 | JGI IMG/M metagenome (GOLD analysis project Ga0222715, IMG submission 165056) | Estuarine water microbial communities from San Francisco Bay, California, United States - C33_9D | ecosystem: Environmental > Aquatic > Marine > Unclassified | place: USA: California...
CTCTTCGCCTTCTTCTTCAGCATCGTCGCCAGTTAATTCAGCAAATGCAGCTTTTAGTTCTGCAAGAGCATCTTCAACGTTCATCATAGCTTCTTCAGCATCTGGCGCATCGCCTTCTGCTTCTTCGCCTTCTTCGCCGTCAGCTAATTCTGCTGCAAGATCATCTTCTGCTTCATCTTCGTCTTCGTCTTCGCCGAAAACTTCTTCCGCTTCGATTTCTTCTTCAGCATCAGCGATATCTTCAATGAAGTCATCTTCCTGATCGCTAACGTCAATTGTTTCTTCCAGGTCTTCTTCTTCAACCTGGTCCTCATCTTCTTCGATCACGTCTTCTACAGCGGCATCTTCTTCGATTAAGTCAGCGTAAATGTTACGAGACTTTTCTACAAAGATATCATGTAGTAGATCGGAGGCCTTTTCGGTCTCCTCGTTGATCACCAATTCGAGGACTTGTTCTAGTTTTGTTTTACTATCCATTTGCTTTACTCCTCAATGATGACACAGCAATATGTTACAAAGTCAATAATATTTAGTAACCAAAGCATTTTACTATGAAAAAAGCATAGAAAAACGCAAAAAGTGGTGTTTTTATAAACTGACCACCGTGCTAAGTATTTTTATTCAGCTGATTTACCGTAAATTGCGCCTAGATTGTTAAGACGTTCCTGGTTTTCTAGCTTTTCCAGTTCACGTTTTTTGCGCAATTTATTAAGATGTTTGAGCGTAATTTTAGCTCTACGTGTATCATCAATCTTTATTGTATTGATTTTGTCATCTTCTGCTTCGTAATACTCTCTTAGTTCCTGAAATCTCATGTTTCATCTCCTGTGTCCGTATCAGCTTCGTCTCCGCTGATTGGAGATTCACCAGTGTCTTCTGCATCTGCATCATCACCTGGTTCATCGTCAGTGTTAAAGTCAAAGTCGCCACCGCTGTCTAAATCGGGACGAACTCCTACACTGTTTAATCCTGATGGCTCACCAGCGGCACTACCGCTGGTTGCATTGGGATTTTCTTCTAACCATTTGGTTTCGTTTTCCAGTATTTCATCTTCACTAAGTCCCAAGTATTTCTTGAGAACAAATCTACGTGATAGATATTCGCTACCATCAACTTGGTTAAACACACCAGCACGTGCATTGTCAATTTCAATTTCTCGATATTGACTAAAGCTCTGTGGTTCAATAAATCGTAAATCAAACAATCCACTTTCAATCTGAAACCCACGTGCTCGTAAAAACAATTTAAACTCTTTGTCAAATGTTGGCTGAATCATATTCTGCAAACGTTGACAATATTTTGTAAAACGAAATTCCTGAATAAATGCTGTGCCTACACGGCCATCATTATATGTTGCACTACCATCTTCTGGTCCAGTTGGCAAGTAACTACTTGGTACACGCAATGCTCTTAGCATTTTGTTTGTAAAGAATTTAAGATCGTCAATCTCACCAAGGTTTTGTCCGCCTGGTAAAACATCAACTTTTGATCCACGTCCTTCAGCAGTCTGTGCAAAGAAATAATCTTCCATGATACTTAATGGATTGTACTGTGCATCCATTACGTTCTGTCCACCACCAGTTTTGTTTGGGATACGTCTTTGATGGATTTCGTTTTTAACTCTTTCAACAAAGCCCATTGCTTTGTGTGGAGGCATATTACCTACATCTACATAAAATACACGGCGTTCTGGTGCACGTTGTACACGGTAGATGATAATAGCATCTTCCAATAATTCTTTTTGTTTGTATGTTTTAAAGATAGGATCTAGAATACTTGTACCAAATGGCCAGTTTGTATCCATGCCCTCAGTCATAGCAACGTGCATAATATGCTCGTCATTGACGGCAAATTCCTGTTCTTCCATGCCACTGCCACCACTGTTACTGGTAGCACCATAACTGCGACCTTCCATACTGGCAAAAGCACCAGCAGGACTACCACCACTAAACGTATTATTGTGTTCTAGCGGCGCTGTTGCAGTTTTGTTTTGTAGATTGAGATCAAGATTTTTAAGAATATATTGCTCAGGCTTTTTGCCTTCGCTTTCATTAACGACTACTTTGAGTACATCTTGTGGATTAACATACATTAGTTCCCAGGTTTCTGGGTCACGAATAAAAGGTTGGTCGCCATATTTTACAACATTACGGAATGTTTTAAACATGCGTCTATCCCAGTTATTCAGGTTACACCACTGACGCAGTGCTTGTTCTAGAATTTTGCTTTCGCTTTCACTGGGTTCACTTTTGTAAACGATATTAAATGGTACACCAGTTTCATCATCAAACTGTGTACTGAATTCAGCAATAGTATCTAATGCCGCATTGATTTCGCTGTCCATGTCCATCTGATCGTATTGCATATAGCGTTCAACACGGTTAGGCATACCGCTATATACTTCAGGCAACCAGCTCTGAAAGCGACTTGTACTACCACTACTACCGGCACTAGATCCTTTGGATTTAGTTTCCTTGCCTTGGTAGACTGTAAAATGTTTTTTCCAACTCATTAGATTTCTCTTTTATCGTTTATAATATTATATTTATCAGTATATGTCAAGTGTTACTGTTGCTCGAGTATATCTGTCTGTTTTCTCAACAGTCTATTAGTTTCATTTAATAATGTTTCTAATTCTTTTTGTCCGCCTGGTACTATAACTTTTTCACTAATTCTATCATTTTTATCTGTATCTGGTGGTTCATTTGCATCAGGTGTTTTACTAACTGGTACCCTATTCATTGAATTATACATAGTTTCAGAGGCTTTAAACCTATCTCGTTCTGTCTGATTTAACAACTCATCTGGTACTCTTTGACCATTTACATACAGTCCACCATCTTTAATTTCATATCCATCTTGATTTGTATATTTTGTAGTTTTACCATCTTCACTTTGAGTAATTTTTTCAGTGCTAATACCCATTTCTCGTGCAAGCTCATTGGCTCTGGCCTTTTTATAGCGCATGTCTTTTTCTATACGCTGTAGTTGGCCTTCACCTTCTCGAACTGCTTTTGATGTTTCTTGATATTTTTTATTAGCCTCTTCATCTTCATATCCGTAAATGGCAGCCATTTCATTAGCTTCTTCTTCATTGTCTGCAATACCACTACTCAATAGAGCTTTTGCTTGTTTCTCGTTTATGCCTATTTGCGTTGCCTTACCGTATTCTTCTTCCAATGCGGATAATTTGTCTTTGTCTGCTTGTAATTTATTTGCAGTTGATTCACGCATTTTAAGTATTGCATCACTTGGCAAACTTAAATCTCCACGAGCAACTTCATCTAATCCACTGATTATTTTATCAATTTCATTGATTCTAGCCTTTGATTCATCAGGTATTCCTTCTCCACCTTCTGACATATTTTCTATCGATGCTTTTTCTGCAAGAAGTGCTTGTACATTGACATCTCGATCTTTAGCACGTTGGGCTTGTTGTTTTGCTTCTGCCGTTATACCATTTTCTTCTATTGTTTTGAGATCATTTATCGCAGATGCATATTCTTTCATTACTTTACCGCGATCAGTTTCTGACAGATTGCCATCTGCTAACTTTTCTGCCAGTGTATCTACTTTGTTTGCCATTAATGTTACTGCATCCTGATCAGTTTCACTCATCTGAGAAATCATACCGGAATCAATGCCAACTTGATCTAAAATTTCCATACCGGTTGGTTGGTCCATGTTAGACAACATATCATTGTATCTGGCAAGTGCATCAGCTTCTTTTTGTGAAAGTTCACCTGTTTGTTCCATTATGTCTGTTAAACGTGCAATTTCACTAACCAACAAGTCTTGCATGTTACTTTGATCTTCTGCAATACCAACACTATCTCTCCCCCAGTATACATTTTCGCCGGCTTCTGCACGTGTAATTCTATCTGTCATGTCATTTAACAATTGTTCACTGGCATCAACATTGGAAAGTCTTTCAGCATCTTCACTACTAAACCCTTCATCTTCGTAAATTTTTGCAATATCTCTAGCTAAAAGTGCAGCATCAATTGCAATACTAGCGGCAGTACCGGCGCCAGGCAATGTACCTACTACACCACTGGCAACTTCGCCGCCTGCTCCAACAAAATCACCTTGCATTGCCCTCCAGCCACCTAAACCTAATCCTGCAGCTAATCCAATTAGAGGGATTTTCTTAACAACACTTTTACCTAAACTAGAGGCAGTTGTTTCTGCTACTCTTGCACTTATTCGTGAAGCAATTGCTGCTGCATCATCAGCCGCTGATGTAACTGTTCTTACTGCTGTTGGTGCTGCAGATTTTACAGCATTACCAGCAGTTGTGACTCCAGATCTTACAGCATTACCAGCAGTTGTGACTCCAGATCTTACAGCATTACCAGCAGTTGTGACTCCAGATCTTACAGCATTACCGGCGGCAGATACACCACCAATAACTGTACCAGCAGCATTTTTAACTACACCTGCTGTGGTGCTTACTGCACTGCCAACTGCACCAGCACCGGCACGTATTGCACTTGGTGCAGCTTTAATCCCACTTACTACTGATTTTCCGGCTTGTAGTGCTAAACCGCCTGCTGTTCTTAACCCACGAAATACTTTTGTTAAAGGTCCTGCAGCAGCAAGTATACCTACACTAATTGCAATAGCTTTCAAATATCCGTTCGCATCCATTAGCCTATTAATAACAGTACTAAGTAGCCCTTCAGTTCTTAATTGTTCTGTTAAGCCATCAAATGCCTTTGTAACATTATCTCCCATCTCTTCTGAGTTAAGGTTAAGACCTTCCATAACAAGATCCATAGTAGAAGATTTAAGTTGATTAGAAAAACTTTCAATACTACTGGGAAGATCCAGTGTTCCACGTTCAGAATCTCTTCCAACGGTGCGGCCAGCTTCTCTCAATCGTGTAATGTTTGCTTCTGCATCTCGATTAAATTTTTTAATTTCATCAGCAAAATTAAGTGCAGCTCTAGCTTGTGCATCACCCAAATCACTTGCATGCATTAAGTTTGCTTCATGACCAGAACTTAACCCATTCATTGCATTTCCCAACCGAGCAACATATTGACTAGTATACTCGTCAACATCTATGTTTCCTACATTTTGCTCACCGAATTGTTCTATGTTTTTAAATGCATCAATGGCGCCTGGTATACGATTTAACATATCCAATAATTCAGAATTCATCGAACCTAACACCATTTCAAAATCTTTACCTGGATCAGCAATAGCTGACACTAATGCCTTGCTGATATCGATACCTTCTTGTGTATTGGACAATGCACCCATCATTACAGTGTATTCACTCTCAAACTCGCTTCTGAATCTACGTAGTCTAGGATCTTCAGCTGCGGCATCTAATCCAGCTCTCATTGCTTCTCTTCGATTTACACCAGTTATTGCCGCCAGTTTTGTTGTTTCGCTTCCCAAAGCACGAAAAGATTCCGCAGCACGATTTGCGGCTGTTTCAGAATTTTGTCCAGATTTTATACGTAGTTCTATATCTTCTAATAAAAGTTCATTAACTTGTTGGTTAGTAAAGCCGAATTGAGTTAAACCTCGTTCTACACCTCTAGCAGCTCTGCTAATACCAGCAAATCTTGACATACCCTCAGTAGTACTATCACCCAGTGCTTTTAAACTATAACTACCAGTTTGGGCTAATTTTGCTAACCCGTCTAAATCAGTTCCTAAATCTGCGGCATAGGATCGTATCTCTTGCAATGACATTCCAAAACCTGTACCTACATTTGCAAGTTCACCTACAGTTTTTCCAAAAATTTCTAATGTTTTGGCTACAAAACCAAGTGCGGCACCAAAACCAACAACACTACCAATTGCTGTAGCAAGACCTTCAAAATCACCTTTTGATAATGCACTAACAGCATCCTTTGCTGACTTGCGTATGTTGTCTATACCGTCTTTCATGTCGGTAATCATTTGCTTTTCAGCTTCCTGACGTTTTTTACGCTGTTTGTCTTCGTTTTTGTCGTCCTGATCTTGACTTCTTTTTAAACCTTTGATCGCATCTTCTACATTACCCATTTCTTTTTCTAGGGCTGCAATCAACTCATCGTTCTTCTTTGTTGTTGCACTTTCAGTGCGTTCAAATCTTTTCACAAGTTCCTGTACTGCTTTGAATGTACCAAGATTACTTGCGCTTATTTCTTGTAATTTCTTTAAATTATTATTGTCTAAATTAATTAAATTTTCCATTTGCTCATTAGTAGCCCACGCTGGAACTTTAATTACTTGCCCACCAAATTCTAATTCATAATTTTTTTCGGCCATTGGAAAACCCATTAAATACGTAGATAAATAATATTACCATAATTATGCATGTAACAATGCTACTATTATTTATCGGAGTAAAATATGAGCGAAAACCCATTAAAGCATTTATATAGAAGTAAAACTGTATATGTGAGCCTTCCAAGCAAAGGAAAATACTATCCTAGCGGAATTAATCTAAGTTTAGACGGAGAATTAGGATTGATGCCGATGACAACTGCTGATGAAATTATGTTAAAAAGTCCGGACGCACTCTTTAACGGAGAAGCAATGTTTGATATGCTTAAAAGTTGTGTTCCGGATATTGTAAATCCAAAGGAAATACCACAATGTGATTTAGATGTTATTCTTTTTGGTATCAGAGTTGCAACTACTGGTGAAATGTTAGAGATCTCCAGTAAATGTCCGCACTGTGAAGAAGTTAGCGATTATGAAGTTAATCTACCAGCAATTATGAGTACTGCACAACAAATTGATGTACAAGATTTTATAGAAATAAACGAAAATACCACAGTACATGTTAGACCATACAGTCTAGATACTCAGATTAAAAGTAGTATAAGACAGTTTCATAATTATAGAATGGAAGCTGCATTAAATCAAGACGGTATGGATAATGAAAAGAAAGCTGAATTATTCAATCAAGCACTTGCTGCTGCCAGCACAATAACAGTAGAACTTTGTGCTAGTAATATTTTAAAAGTTGTAATAACTGACAGTGAAGGCGTCAAAAAAGAAGTAACAGAAAGAAATCACATTTTTGAGTGGGTTAATAACATGGAATCTGCGGTTTACAAAAAAATTATAAATGTTATGAAAAGTCTTGGAAATGCCAAAATACAAAATCAAACAGCAATCAATTGTGCAAAATGTGAAAAAGAATATAGAACTGAAATCGACTTGGATCCAGTAACTTTTTTCACATGAGGGCAATTAAGATGAATCCGTCTCAATTGCACGAATTTACAAATAACTTGATTGCCCAACAAAATAATTATAGATCATCATTACTTGAAACAGCCGCCTACTCGAATGGATCATTTACATATGAAGATCTTTTAAAAATGCCAACTAATGATTTTTCTATATTAGAGAAGATTATTGTTAAGAAACTTAAACAGGATAGAGGAGTTAAAGAACAATCAATGCTTTAACTATCATGTTCACGTTGTCTAACGACAACGGATTTATTCACTTCGTTCATAAATCATTTTTTTATTAAGGAATAATTTTTTTAACTTGCCATGAAGTCTAGTCACACTTAGCCTGATTAAGGCTAGGCATGACCAGAAGAAAACTTGCCCGTTATCCACATCACACTACATCTCGATAAACCTTTATAACGCAAGGCAAGGGCGGTTGTGCGGTACCCTTTTACAATCTGCTTACAACGCAGGAACATAGATGGCCAGATGTAGCGACCAATCTACTACCCGTGAGTTCCAATGGTTCAGGAGAGCTCACTCATTTTGGTTTGTCAAACCAACGCATTGACTGCAACACACCACTCCATCGGCGACGAGCATTACCTCGGCAGAATCTTGGTGGGTCGAGGAGCCTCGACCAAACACGGTTGCTATGATAATTTTATTGAGAAGATTTAATAGCCAGGGTTTTGCGGTGTTCTAATAGTCGTTGACGCAGTATGTTACTGCCACCAACTCTTACATTTATAATGCCATTGTAATATTCGTCTGTTTCTAATACGCCGCGATCAAATTGTTCTTTTGCTTCGAGATAAGATAATTCGCCTTTGCTTTCACAATAGTATAGTATTTCACGAGTAAATTTATCTTCGCCAAGTTGTGCAACATCTGCATTTAGATGTTCGCTTGAGCCCCAGTATGTGCGCCAATCGCTTTCAACAGTTGTACGTCTTTTACGTGTTTTGCCTTTGAGAGGAGGTCTGGTTTTTTTAAATTGAGCTAATTTTTTGCCAATGTATTTTCGATTATTGGTTATATTTGTAATAAGATAGACGAAGCCTACACATGATTCTGGAAGTTCTGATACTACTTGCCCATTGTACTGCCAATCACTTGTCGCCACGTTTACTCATTTTTTCTAATGTATGGATACCAATATCGCTGATATCATCTATCTTTTTGTGTCCTGTATATTTTTTTCTAATAGTTTTTTCATTGGGACGTTCATAAATTGTAGTTAAATCACTGTAATCAATAAAATCATTATTAACATAATCACTAAGTGTAATGGTTTTTGTGTCATCACTGGTAACGGTAATGTAATCGTCGTCCCATGTAGTTACATTACTTTCTGGTATACTTAATGTAGCACCTGTATCAGGGTCTGTCAATGTAATTGTTTGATTATATTCATTTTCTTTATTCTTCGACATAATCTGTATCCGCATTAAACGTAGTAAAACCATTTTCTTTTAATACTTGTAGTGTGTTACTAACACGACCTACAAGTTCATCACGGTGTGAGATTAAGAAAACGTTTTTATTCCTTTCACGTACCATTTTTTTCAGTACGCCCAACGATGATTCTACACCGTTGCTATCCATGCCTGAGTCTACTAGTTCGTCAATTGCCATAAAATTAATAGGTGTATTCATACTTTCAAATACATCCCTAAATGCCCAAGATAAGCCAAGGATAAGTCGGTTACGTTCGCCACGAGATAAGTTGTCAAAGTCTAATTCACGACCAAGTTCTGTAATTTCTACAGTTAAGTCTGGTTGGAATTGTACTTCATGTGGTAAGCCTAGTTTAGTTAAGTAATAGCCAAGTCGTGTGTTTAAGTAAGATAAGTTTTGTTCAATAATACGCTTACGTATAAAGCTGTCTTTATTAGTTAGCAGTTTCATCAAAAAGTCCTGATGATCACGTAGATTATTAAGATCATTCATTTTATTCCAGGAAATTTCTTGCAAGCCTTCGTTTTGTAGTGCCTCTATTTGATCTGTATATGGGTCCTGATCTGCCTGTTTGTTAGCCAATTGTGCCTGAAGTTGCACCACTTTATTTCTGTGATCGTGCGCATCGTTCACATTTTCATAAAAGGTTACTGGTGCTGAGCCTACTGCGCCTAGCGCATCTAATGCAATCTGATGCTCTTGCAACTGTGTATCATTTGTTAATACCTGCATAGCAGCATCTGTTTTCTGCAGTTCTTTTGATTTGAGAATTTCTTCTTGTTTATCGTCGTGCAGTTCTTGTCCACAAGTATGACACTTGTGATCAACCAGCAATGCGATTTCTTTTCCTAGCTTCTCAACTAGCTTTTCTTGTTTAGCATTGTCAAAATTAATACTGCTAATCCAGTCCTCTAATTGAGTACGGCGCTGTAAATTAACATGAAACACTGCTAGCTCACCATGTGCCGCTAATTCAGCTTCAATATCCAAATGTTCTAATTCGTTAATTGCTTCTTCAAAAGCTACAATATCGCTTGCCTTCTTGTCTTCCCATACTTTACGGCGGCGTTCCAGATCTTTAATACTTTTGGAAATAGCCGTATTTGCTTCTTCTACCCCTTTAATGCGATATTCTTCTTCCTTGATAGCATCTCTGGTGTCTTTCATTTGATCTTTAAGTACATTGGCTTTTTCACTAAGCATAGTAATACCCAGCAATTGCTCAATAATATCTCGCTGATCGTTTGCCCGCATACTTAAAAACGGTTCGGTATAAGTGTTTAATGCCATAATATGCTTAAACATAGTATGACTCATACCCAACAGTTTTTCAATTTCTTGTTGTGTTAAACGTCCTTCTCCCTGACCTTCATCAGTTCCGTTTTCCAACATGTCATGGTTGTTAACCATAAATTTAAAAATATTAGGTTTACGTCCACGCTCTACTCTATATTCCATTCCGTCAACTTCAAAATCAACTGTAACCAACATTCCTTTGTTGTTGGTTTTGTTAATTAGGTTGTCTTTGCGGATATTTGTTAGTGCAGTGCCATATAGTCCATAGCTGAGTGCATTAATAATTGTGGTTTTACCAGTACCATTACGGCTACCATCACCACCCAAATCCACATTATTCCCCAGTACAAGTGTTAGTCCTGCGTCAGTAAACCGTACGGCTTGCGTAACGTTACCCACACTCATGAAGTTTTTTACGGTTACGTTTTTAATATTAATCATAGGTTTGCATAGATATCCATTAGCATTTTGCTGTTAATCATATCACTATCAACAGCTTTTAATTGATTATACACTATCTGGTCCACATTTTCAACCTCTATTTCATTGTCAGTTTTCCAGTCTGTTGCATGCTCTTCTTTTTTAGCAGGCATTAGTGCAATTTCTCTGAGTTTATATTGTTTAGCAAATGTTTCTTTAATGAAGTTTGCTTCCTCATAGCTGATGGGTACATCCAGTGTTACCCTACAATATGTATTTTCGCTCAAATAATAATCTGGATTATCAATGAGCTTACTCAATGGCAGTGTACGATACTTGGGACCATCAGGCCAGTTAATATATTGTGGTTCGCCATCCCATTCAAGTATCATCATACCACGTTCATCATCCCATGCATCTGCATAGTTGTGTGCAAAAGGACTGCCTAGGTAATGAACATTTTTGTTGTACTGTCGTTTGTGGAAATGTCCACTAAACACATATTCAGGACCAGTAAAATCCTCTGCTTTAAGTCCGCCATGATCTGGCATTGTAACCATAGCATTCATTTTAAAGTTTGGTAATTCAAAATGACCAAAGACATAACGGCTTTTCAGCTTTGTCATCTTTTTCCATTCTTCTTCTACTAGCCAAGGCACAAGTGTAACACCGTCACGCTCAATCATATTATCATTGATAATGTGTACATTTTCATGTAAGTCTGCATACGGCACACTGTGGATTTCACGCTTTTCACGATAATATAGATCGTGGTTGCCCATGATCATATACACATCCTCGAATGCTTCACTTAGTCGTTTAATATTAGGCACAGTATAGTTTAGTGTACTAACGTTGACACTGCTACGATGATGATGCCAATCGCCCAAAAATATACAAGTTTCACAGCCAGCAGCTTTAGCTTGCTCAATAAACCAGTATATGAACCGTTCGCAATCGTCATTGTGTTGCCTACTATTATTTTTGTTACCAAAATGAATGTCAGTAAAACATGCAACTTTGTTAAAAAATTGACTCATATTACGTTGTATCCTGCATCTTTCATTTCTTGTTCCATTTTTTCGTGATACTCTGTTTCTTTTTCTTCACGTGCCTTACGTTGAGACGTTTCGTCTTCAATTTGACGAGTAAAGCTCGGTGTTTGACCAGCTTGTTGTAACAAGTCATCACGTAAGTTCTGGTTACGTTTTTCCAAATTTAATACTCTAGTAAAACTGTTGGTTATTGCCGCTGTGTAGTATGCAAACGGGTTTTGTGATTTTGATTCATCAAAATACAAACCGATCTGCGACAGTTGCACCAGTGCATGGCTACGCATTTCATCAACATACGTATAACCACGCCAGTTACTTCGCATACTGTAACGATGGCAAAGCATAATCATCATACTTGCCAGCTTTTCAGTAATCTTACCCTTTGTAACACTAAATTTGCCTTCTGTCAAGTCCCCACGCCAGTGGCTACGTGCAACTTCATCCCATTTGCCGTTTTTCCAAGCAAGATGTTTGTATGGAGGAAAGTTACACTTGGAATGATGATCAGCTACTGACTTGGGTTTATTTTTGCGTCCAGGTTCTTCAGGAATGTGTTCAAAAGTCATTATACGTATAACTATATCTTCC
>Ga0222715_10004529_pt1 | contig 12011 bp, 14 predicted proteins | sample C33_9DmetaG_FD_165056 | JGI IMG/M metagenome (GOLD analysis project Ga0222715, IMG submission 165056) | Estuarine water microbial communities from San Francisco Bay, California, United States - C33_9D | ecosystem: Environmental > Aquatic > Marine > Unclassified | place: USA: California...
TGATTGGGCTGGGCTGTCTGAGTACGAGAAAGACGATAACACTGTTGCAATGCAAACTATGGCTTGCTCTGGTGATGTATGTGAAATAGTAGATATAACATAAAGGAGATATAATATGTTTGAAGTATTGACAGTAATAGCAGGTGTAGTAGTATTGGCAGACGTTGTTATTCCACTGGTAGTGGATACAGTCTCAGGGATATTCTAATGTATGTGTTAGTGCTCATTATGACGTTCCAAGGTGAGATGAAAATACAATCTTATCATACATTGTTTACAGACTACGCTAGTTGTAGAAAAGTAGCAGCACCAATGGAAGAAAGATTAGTGAGCACTAAACCTGCACCAGAAGCAACCGCAGTTACATACTGCATACAGTTACCAACATCTACATAAGGAGAAAAATAGATGACAAAGATTACTATTGATGAAGTAGAGTATGACACAGAAGACTTTACAGAACTACAGAACCAGATTGTACAGGAAATCATGTACAACAATAACGTTCAAACTCAGTTGAACTATCAGTCAAACAGTTTACGTGTGTCGTTAGACTTACTGACAGCTAAACTAAAGCAATCCCTAGAAACAGAAACACCAGAAGAATCGGAGTAAGACATGGCCTATAGAAAACCTTTCTCACGTGACCTTTACGCTAAGTATGACGAAGCAGCAAAGCAAACACTGATCACTCACCTTATTGGTGAGGGTCACGAACTTGTGGATAGCACAGAGTCATACGATGCAGACGTTGTAACACAAAAAGATGGAGTAAAATATTACAGTGAAGCTGAAGTAAAGACTGCATGGGTAGGTGACTGGCCTACTAATTGGGCAGAGATACGTATACTTGAGCGTAAGAAGAAGTTACTATCTAAGCATGATAATCTACAATTCTATATCTTCAGCAATGACATGGGTAAATGCTGGTGTATAGATAGTTCACTACTAACAGATGACAAGCTGCGTGAAGCACGTGGACGTAACATCTATGCTGGTGAACAATTTTACCATGTGCCTTATACCGAAGCAACATTAATCAACGTAGCATAAGGAGTTTCTTATGATAAAAAAGACTAGCAGAAAAGACCGTGGCCTTGGTAAGTATGACGCACCATTGCGCTTTCAATATGATCAAGGTTACTCAGCCTTCAAACGTGGGAAAACAATTAATCCCTTTCACAAGGATACAATGCAATGCAGAGAGTGGGATAGGGGATTTAATAAAGCCTACTTTGAACAACTAAAAAGAGTATTAAAGTATGAACAAACTAAAGCAGGAAGCAGAACAGTTTCTACAGGAGAAGTACAACATGTCTGATTTCAATTCGTATCAACGTAATGCATCTAAGACTGCTATCTATCCTGACCAACACAAGATCCTATATCCTGCATTGGGTCTTGCTGGTGAGGCAGGTGAGGTAGCCAACAAAGTAAAGAAGCTTGTACGTGATGGGCCAGATAAGCGTCCTGAGACATGGCGAGAGGACATAGCCAGTGAGATAGGTGATGTACTGTGGTACTGTGCTGCACTTGCTACTGACCTTAACCTTACCTTGGGTATGATAGCTGGTCAGAATGAAGCAAAGCTGAGTGCTAGGAAAACTGCTGGTACTATAGGTGGCAGTGGAGACACACGATAGACAAAAATAAAGGGGGCTTAATTGCCCCCTCTTTTAGTATGCACCTTTGTATGCTTTAGCTATTTCTATTAACACCTTGATGTCATCTGGATCTTGTGGATCTGGTGTCTTATCAAACCTATCTACAAAATCTGTAGTAGCAAGCTTACGAAAGTTTGGCTGTATCCTACGATACGCAGTAATAGCACGAGCATATGCATCACCCTGTGATACAGCACCATCTTTTATCTGACGTTTAAACTCAGTAAGTTGTTCAGATATTAGTGGGCGTAACTTATTTGCAACATACTCTTCTTCAGTAAACTCTTCACGCAATACATCAGATCCTTCCGCATACTCATTACGAAACTTATCCTCTTGCGTCTGTGCTAAATCTACCAGTACATCCATGTGACCGTTAATCATTTGCTGTTCAAAACGTTTGATGGTAGGAACCTTAGACTTACTGCCAAACTGCCTGTAATCAAAACCTAGACTCATCAAGTATTCACCTGTCTCTGATGGACGAGATGTTAGTGACACACCTGCAAGTTTAAATGTAGGAAGTATACGTTCTTTACCATCAGGATAGAATGGATATTCTTGCCTAGGTAATTCTGCCTCTTCTTCTGCAGATAAACCAAAGCCACGTTGTTGAAAAGATCTTTTTATTTCATTACCAAATGATGCTATACCGTCAAATGTAGGATCTTGTGATACGTCTTTGTACTCATCACCACGTACACCTATTCCACGTTGTGCATCAATTACTTGTGCAAAAGGTACAGCCCATGTAGTCAAGTAGTTGCCTATAGTTCTACCTGCTGTACGGCCTACAGCTTCACCTGCAGTTAAATCTGTTGCATCTGCAATCTGAGCAACCTCTTCAAGGATAGAATTGCCAACACCTGTTCTAAAGTTACTACCTGTAAACAGTTCTACAAACTCTTGTGTGTCGTACCAATCATCAAATGTACCATCCATCAAACGCTTAGTAGCCTCACCTAAATACAGAAACTGTGCCATAGGATAGGTAGGTGTACTATCCATCTGTGCCTCACTACCTACAGCAATTTGATTGAACTCTGCAGGAGCTTCCTCTGAGCTACGATACCAGTATCCAGCACCAACAGCAGCCATACCCATCATGTTACGTGTAATACGTTGCCTGTCCTTTGATGACAAAGGCCCACTGCTTTTCATTGTAACAAGATCTTTTACTTTACGAGTAAGTGGTATAGACGCACCAGCAGCATACTGACCCATTAGTTCCATGCTGTTAAACATAAATCTTGGAAAAGGTATTACAACTGTAAGGCCATTACGTGTAATAAAATTAGATGTTTCTCTAAAGATTGGCACCTCTGGTTGTTTAGCGTAAGTAACATCTAATGATTTAGTAACTGAGTCATCAACTAACTTTATAAAACTAGGAGAACCTTCTGGCCTAATACTTGATGCATCATTCATTAAATCTTTTAATTTTCCATCATTTAAAGCATCAATTAAATCTATATCATAGTGACGTTTAGTAAGTCTTTCTAACTCACCAAAGAATTGTCCACGGCGTATTAAGTATTCTTGCCAACGGTTAGGCGTGTTAAGAGTATCAACAACATCTTCCATGCCAGATAATACTTTATCTATTTTACCGCCACTACCACGCCCTGTTAACTTTTGTATTTCGTTAATGTTATTGTACATGGCGTCAAATTGTTTTGCCATCTCAGGACGTTCTAATATTAAGTCTGCATATCCTTTAGCCACATCAGGGCGTGAGAACATATACTTCATATTACTGAAGCTGCCACTCCAATTGTCACGAGACAGTAGCTGACCTACACCAGCCATAGTACCTTTATTTTGTGCGGTGTAGATAGCGGTATCCATTATATTGCCAAGGCTTTCCAGAGGAGCACGTATTGAACCCGATGCAAGGTTACGTGCGGCTGTAGCTACTTGCGATACAAGGCCACCCCTACGTATGTTTTCAACACGCATAATTCCCCTACGTAAATCACCAGCCTCACGTGCCTTTCTTGCTGCTTCGTCTGCATCAATAACATTTTGTGGTTTCTTACGTTTAATTTGAGACAACGAGTTAAGAACTTTACCTGCGTCTGAACCAGAACCCACAACAGTAAGTACATAATCTTCAAATGATAGTCCGTATTTATTAAGTATGTCTACTAGTTTTTGACCACCAATATCAGCATCAAAGTTTTCACTAATACTAAGATTTAATAGATTATCAATAATAGTTTTTTTATTATTAAATGCATCAGGCTTTAATTGTTTTAACTCTGCTGCGGCAGCTACGATACCATCAAATTTATTTGGATTTAAAATGGGTGATGTAATAGTATCTTCACCTAAAGATAAATCAAACAAAGCACCATCACGTTCTGTAATTTCTCGTGTAGTTGCTCTTCCAACGTTACGAGCTAATTCATCATCAACAAATAAAACACCGTCACGCTCTACAGATATAATCTTAGTATCATCTATGATAGTACCGTCAACATCTCTACCACCTATTTTAATTTCAAAGCCACGAATTAAATCATTAGATAAATCTACATGCTCTGATGCAGCTTTGGCGGCAACTTGACTTGCTTCTTCTGCAGCTTCAAGTGTAGCTAGTTTAGCACCTTCTGGATTATATCTATTGGCAGTTTGAAGTAATTTCTTTTGTCTATTTACATTTTTAATAGTTCTTTTTACTTCACCTGCCACACGCCTTGGCGCAAACAAACCACTAAGTGCAGGAATAGTTTCTGAAAATTCAGTAAACGTACCAAAGGATTGCAGTATTTCACCACTAAGTTCTCTAGCGTCATCAGACTTAGCATATCTACCACCTGCAACTGCAGAGTTAATAGTATCATACAAGAATGGAACATTGTCTTTTAGTATACCTAATCCAGCAGTAAGTGTATCATCACTGTACGCAGATATTAAATCTACACCATACGCTACAGACATTAATGCTTTTGGTGATAGCTTAGATAAACCCAATTCAATTGCACCAGCATCACGTCTGCCTGACATAGAAATAGGATTACCTTCTTCGTCCAAGTTTAACATGCTATTTTCTATGTTCTTAGAAAACTCTTGCATCTCTTCTTCAGATAAACTGTCTAAGTATTCTATAGTTTCAGTGTGATCTTCTTTTGCTTTATCTACAGAAGACTTACGCTCTGTAGGATCTTGTGTGTAATCATAGTATGGCACAGCATCATCAGGAACAGGCATCATACGCTTACTGTAGTATTCTACGTATTTATCGTCTTCTTCTGGATTAATCGTCTCAGGCTGTTTAACAATTTCTGTATCTGTATTTTGTTGTATAAATTGAAGCATGTCATTAGCAGAAGGAGAAACTTTTTCCTCTTCAAAATTCTCAACTTCAATAACAGAAGGAGCAGCAGGGGTTTTCCCACTACTGCTCTGTATGAACTGTAACATTTCCTCTGCTGTTGCCATTATTGCACCATTGGGAATATCATAAAGGGCATTTTAGTTATAGGATCTGTGTAACCCGTATATACATATAAATTAGTACCATCATTAACTACAGTTCCTATACGGTATTGATTTGCTTTAGCTTTGTCTACAAATTGTTGCGCTGTTTCCGCAGGTACTGTTTTGCCAGAATTTTTTTGTTCAAAAGCATAGTCGGCTAATCCTACTTTAGCACTGTCATACAAACCACGAATGGCAAAGTTCATAGACTCTGATTGTATTTTTTCATTACGAGTAGTTAACTGACTTACTGCACTAAGATTTGCAATATCTGCAAGATACTCTTGTCCAGATTCCATATTATCAATAGTGTCATTAAGACCCAGTTTAAAACCAAAACGACTTAACGCATTAGAGCGCACTTCACGTACTGCAGTAGACACACCTGACAGTGTATATGACTCTGTATTAGTACCTGTCTTTTCACGTTCAGCTTCTTTCATCTTTTCAAGATCTGCGAGTAGTGCAGCTTGTTCTTGTTTTAATGCGTCTGCATTATCTCTATCAGGTTTTTGCGCTAATTCTTGAGATATAACAGCTAGTCTTGCGCTAAAAGAACTTTCAATTTTTGCTGGCTTCGCAAATAAATCTTTATACGCTTGTAGATTAATACCTGTACCACTAACTAAAGTGCTTGTTTCACCTTCAGTAGAAGTAAACCCACCAATGTCTGCAGGTTCTGCTGCATCTATAGTTTTATTTATAGTATCTTGATCTTCCGCACCCAACTCACCAGAAGAAAAATTAAATACAGTATTAGGATCAACACCTTTTTGCAAAGCTTGCTGTCCTGCTGTTACAGCAAACTCAGAAGCAGCTTTACCTTTACCCGCAATAGAAGCAGCAGTTTTTTCATCGTAACCAAGCATAGTCAACATGCCAATAGTTTCTTCTGCAATACGTTTTTCTTCATCACGTTTAGCTTGTTTAGCTAATCGTTGTCTAGTGGCAATACTTGTTGCTTCATCCTGCAATCTTTCTTGACGAGTACGTTCTTCATCTAAACGATCAGTAAGTTTACTGGCAAACCCTGCACCAAATCCTTGTAAACTAAAAGCCATTATACTCTCCTTGCCATAAGACCACTAGGTTGTGGCGTATCTTCTTCCATTGCCTCTGGTTCTTCTGGCATTTCTTCACGATCATCTAACTCTTGTGGTAATTTTTCACGCATACGTTTCATTGCCAGTGCAATTTTAGTATCACTAATCTTGTCTTCATCAATAGGCTTATCCATACCTAGATTATATTCAATACCAGCATCATCACCAATGTAAGCAAGCATTTCAATAATTACAGGCATAGCTAATATACCTACGTCAATGGTGTGTAGCCCCTGCATAACGGCTGTAGACTGCATAGAGTCAGCCATAACGGTCAAGGGTATACCTAACTCCATACTGTCTAATAGTGATTCGTACACATCGTCTGACACAAGGCGAGGAATATAAAACTCTAATGCTTGTTCAACAGTAGTATACTGAGGTGGATTCTGCCAAGGTCTACTACCAACTTCAGCAGTCATACCTTGTCCTGGAATGGGATAGTCTAATGTTTCTCTAGGAATTTCTGCCATCTGTCACTTGCTTTCTTGCTTTACGAATACGTGCAACATACTGTCGTACACGATCACGAGGTTCATTTGGTTCTTCTTTAGACGTAGACATACCCATAGGAGATAACAAACCCATTCCTCTTTTAGGTTTATTTTTCATGTCAGTATCTGTAATACCTAAATTTGTGTATGCACTATATGCTGGGTTAATATCCATAATTTATCCTATAATCCTAAAAAACTTAAACCTTTACCAAGTAGTGTATCACCTCCAAGGGGAGTTGTAAACATAGTAGCCATAAGACCGCCCCATGCAGCACTACTATTGTAATCAGCTTCCATTGAGGCAATGTCTGATTTAGCATCTATTTGTAACTTAACAGACGCAAGATCTATAATACGTTGACGCTCATTTTCTGCACTATTCCATGCCCATTCCATACTGTCTTGATAGTATGACCACAGATTATTATACGCAGTATCAGAAATGTCTAGTAAGTTTGTGGCATTAATTTCATTAGCACGATTAATAGCAGCGGTATCTGCAGTAGCTACTTCTCTACGCCACACTGCATTATTCTGATCAATTACTAATCTATTCTGTGCATTAAACTGATCACGCTGGTTCATCATTTCTGCAGCAAATCTATTCATTACGTTAGACTCACCTGCATTAAATTGTGACTGTGCATTAGTTTGTGCAGTATTAAATTGTGATGCTTGTGTTTGCAGGTTAGCAAAGAACTGATCAGTTTGATTTTGACTACTGGCATTAAACTGACGTGCCGCATTTTCAGCAGCTTGATCTGTAAGCAAAGACTGTACCTGTGTTTGTGCTTTAAACATTTCAGTCTGTTGTTGGTTAGATAAATTAGCCATGTCCATTTGTAAGAATGACTGTGCGTTCATTACAGCAGCCTGTTGTCTATTGTTTAGATTAGCCATATCCATATTAGCTAATGCAGCAGCTTCAGACATTACAAGAGCTTGACGATTACTTAAATTAGCTAAGTTCATTGTGTTAGCAGCACGAGAGTTTTCTAGTGCCACCTGTTGCTCTGCAGTAAAGTTCATATTAGCAATGTCGCTAATTTTACTTGCGTTCATTACACGAGCTTGGAAAGCTTGATCAAACTCTTGACCAATAAATGTGGCACGTTGTTGTGCCGCAAGCATAGCACGTTGCTGACGGTTTGACAAGTTCTGTGCTTCAAAAGATGCAACAACACTTGCGTCTGCTTGAGCTACAGGTAATGCACTTTCCATTGCAGCTTGCACAAGAGCCTGACCAGCCATACTACTAGCACCTAAGCCACGTGCAGCCATAGTGCCTGTAACATTACGCATAGCACCAGCAGCCCATGCAGGTGTATTACCACCCTCAAACTGTTGCATTAATGTCTCAAGTTGTCCTTGAACGGTAGCTTGTTTAGTTGGAGTAGCTTGCGCTGCTTGTATTTCTTCAGTAAACTTAGCAGCGGTAGCGGCGTTAGAAACAGAACTTACTAACTCACCCGCTTCTACCTTACGCTGTACAGGATTATCCATTAATACAGCTTTACCTTGAGCAGCTTCAAGATCACTTACACTAGTTGATGTAGCCTGTTGTGCATCTACAATAGCTCTAGGATCTACTTGTCCTTGTGCTGCTGTTGTCTGTGCTACAGTAGTAGCAACTTGATCAGATGCTTTAGCTGCATCCATTTTAGCTGCATCAGTTACATCTGGCATATCTGCTTGTGCAGTTGTTGCTGTAGTAATAGGTGTAGTTATATCACCAGTAACTTGACCACTACGAGGGTCAACTATTTGATCACTAGTAACCTGTGTGCCTACAGGCTGTACAGTAGCTCCGTAAGGTAGTGATGGGTCTAGTGCACGTTGAGCTTGTAACTCTGTAATTGATTCACCTGCATATGAAGGAGTTTGTGGTGGAAGTGTTATTTGACTTTTATACGCATCAGATGCTGATTTTAAATTTTTTAATTTTAATTGATATGTTGGGTCACTGCTTTCAGCACCTGATGTACCAGAAGTACCAGAAGTACCTGATGTACCTGATGTACCTGATGTACCTGATGTATCAGATGTACCTGAAGTATCTGATGTACCAGATGTACCTGAAGTATCTGATGTACCAGATGTACCTGAAGTACTACCTTGTGCACCAGCACTAGAATCATCAAAAAGTACATTGTAATTACTTGCTGTATTAGGACCAAATAAACCTGAATCAACTGCTTCTTTAGTTGTAGTACCGCTCTGCTGTTCATTTCCTGCAGCATCTAAAATCTGATACTTAAAATTACCCCCGCCTAAATCTGTATACTTTAGAGTTCTTTTATCTACAGAACCACCTTGTTGCATTTTAATAAGGCCGCCCTGTAACATTTGCACAGCCTTTTGTTGATACATATCCATCTTTTGTTTTTTGTCAGGATTATTATTTAAGTAATTGTTAAAGCCAGACATGTCTCCTTGATACCCTAAAGTACCAGCTATACGCTGCATGGCTTGTGGTTTAAATCCTTTGAATTGCATCATTTTATTATCCATTTACTACTTCGTTAAGACCCCAGATCATTGCACCTGTACCACCTAAGAATAATATCACACCTATCGTTAAAGATATACCCCAAAACAGTTTGTCTCTTGCTTTAGCTTGTGCCTCTAGTGCTTCTTTCTGTCTGACCCTAGCAGCAGCTTGCTCTTTTACGACAAGATCCCACATCCCTGGTGGTCCGTATAATCTACACACTTCACGTAGTTCGTTCTGTGCTTCTTTGTGTTTCATCTTGGCTTGTGCAATTGCAAAGCCTTCTTCTTCAGATGAGGTAAGTCTACCTAGTGGGCCTTTGTGCCTACCTTGTTCAGCTATACCTATGTCAGCTTCTAACTTAGCCAACTTACCAAAGTGAGGCAGTAAGTCTGCTACATCACCACCAGCTTTAACTGCAGAACTAACTGCACCAGCTATCTTAGTAACTGCACCTGCTAAAGCTAATACTTCTATCATTATGGCAAACCTTTTTATTCATTTCTGTCTGCCATCTTTTCTACTGATGATCTTATTGCTTTTATGTTTTCGTCTATACGTGCTAGTGATACTGCTTGTTCATGTACCGAAGTTTCTATACGGGCCATGCGTTGTTGTAAGGACATGATGTCATCTCTATTACCTTCAATGTCAGACATCATCATACTCACTGTCCATACGATAGCTGCTCCCTGAACAAGTAAGCCAAAGATCAGTGTAATCGGTACAGACTTGCTTAGGTGCCAGCTATCCTCAGACATTATGTATTAGCTGCAATAGCTGCATTAGCAGCAGTCATGTCTTCTGTAGTCCAGAAGTCTTTTGCAACCATTAGCTGTAGATGCTCTACGTTGCGTGACACAGTGTCAGCCCAATCGGCATCCTCCATTTCCTCTGGTTGTCCAGCGTTTAGCAAGTCAACAGAGTGACCCATTGCTGTGTAGTGTTGTGCGATTTCTTCTGTAGTGATTTCATCAGACATTTCTTTCTCCTTTTCTGACCGATATTACCCACAATAAAGAACGCAAGATACAAGTTTAACGCCTGTATCCGAGTTTCCTATTGTAACTTTTCCTATTGTTTTACTTCTAATAATGTCATCCGATTGAACTTTAGCTGTTCCGTCACCGTTACTTTCTAGTAAGTCGCCACCTGAACAAGCCCCAGTTACTCGTACAGAGCCAATGCCAACAGATACAACATTAACTTTACCCTGTTCATTAAAGTTTGCTACAACTCCATATACGCAAGAATCTCCTACTGTATCAGAAACTTTCACTTTAGCGTGGTCTGCTCTTGTTTGTCCTGCTTTTGGACAAGAGATTTCATCATCACCGCTTCCTTGTGTGTCAGCGTAAACATCTAATTCATCTATAGTTGAAACTACTGTTCCAACAGGTGTAGTTGTTGGAATTCCGCTACTTTCATGCAGACCGCTAAAACCATTATAAGATACAGTATTACTAGAAACGCTGATTGTTCCTTCTAATACCGCTGCTTGATAAAACTCAACTAAATTACCATCATTTCCTTTTCTATTAACTTTAAAAGGAGTACTGCTATCTCTGGAAATACCAAGCATACCACTATCGTAAAGGTTCATACCAGCTACATTGTTACCAGTAACATTTCCGTTAGTCGTTCCTAAGTTCCAATAGTTACTAGAACCGGTATAATAAAACCTAGGATTACCATCCCCATCCGACAGCACGATGTTGTTGCTTGAGGTGCGGATGTCTAGGCCGCCACTGTTGCCTGAATATGCACCGACAATTGTATTTTTTCCTCCTGTAGTTACATGATAACCTGCATTTCTGCCTAAGTATGTGTTTTCTACTCCAGTAGAATTACTGAACCCCGCCTCAAAACCAATTGCCGTATTGTTGCTTGCGGTGGTATTTGATTGCAGAGCAGAAACTCCAATTGCTACGTTGCCTGCACCCGTTGTTGTGTAATACAACGCACTATTGCCCATTGCTATGTTATAATAAGAAGTTGTGCCAGTGTATCCTGCACCTTGACCAAGGTATGAGTTACTTCCACCAGTTGTTGCACTATGCCCTGCCTGATAACCCACAGCAGTGTTGTTGCTGGCGGTGGTGTTGGAGTGCAGTGCAAGATACCCCATAGCCGTGTTGTTGCTACCTGTTGTATTATCTTGCAGAGCCTCGTTACCAACAACAGTATTGAGTGTACCTGTTGTCGTTGAATAACCTGCGTAATCACCAAACGCTGCGTTAATACCGCTTGTGTTGGAGTATAGCGCACGTCTACCCACAGCCGTGACGTAGTTTGCATTGCTACTGTATGCAGCTTGATACCCAACCGCTGTGGCGTTGGATGCGGTGGTGTTGTTTTGTAAAGCGGCACGACCTAAAGCAACATTGTATGACCCTGTAGTATTTTGGAACATTGCCGCATTGCCTAGAGCGGTGTTGTCAAAACCAGTAGTGTTATTACCCATTGCGTCAGCCGCAAAAGCCGCATTAGCGTAACCTGTAGTATTGTCTAGTAAAGTTTGATAGCCAAATGCAGTATTGTAAGCTCCCGTGGTGGTGGAGTATGCCGCCTGATAACCTACTGCTGTGTTGTTACTTGCGGTGGTGTTTGCAAATAACGCATGTCTGCCAATGGCTGTATTATATGTGCCTGTGCTATTACTATAAAGTGACCCACGACCCACGGCTGTTAAACTATGCCCTGTAGTGTTTGTACGTAACGATTGATACCCTACGGCAGTTAGATAACTAGCTGTAGTATTATTTGCTAACGC